>Ga0307511_10000113_pt1 | contig 72975 bp, 65 predicted proteins | sample 13_EM_MG_FD_200266 | JGI IMG/M metagenome (GOLD analysis project Ga0307511, IMG submission 200266) | Populus trichocarpa ectomycorrhiza microbial communities from riparian zone in the Pacific Northwest, United States - 13_EM | ecosystem: Host-associated > Plants > Roots > Unclassified | place... | reverse complement strand
GCGTACCTCGGCCATTGCCGAGCCCTCCTCGGCGGGCACCGCGACCGGCGCCGACGAGACGCCCGTGGGCGCCCGGAACTCGCCGAACACCTCCCGCAGGGCCCCGGCCCACTCGCCGGTCGTGACACCGGCGCGGGCGCACTCCAGGGTGGCCTCCATGAGGTTGTCGGTGCCCTTGGCGGCCTCCTTCAGCCGCTCCAGCGCCTTGCACGGGCGCGGGTGGTTGAACGGCGGCTGGTAGCGCGTGTCCCGCCAGTGCTGCAACGACTCGATGACCCGCGCCTCGACGGCCGGGTCGACCGTCTGGATCGCCGTGTCGAGGTCGGCGGTGAGTGGATTGGGCTCGGTCGTGTTGAAGATGTTGACGCCGACGATCTTCTCTTGACCGGACTCGATACGACCGCGCCGCTCCGCGTGAGAGGACACGAGCTGCGACTTGAGATAGCCCGACTCGACGGCGGCCATCGCGCCGCCCATCTCCTCGATGCGGTCGATCTCGGCGAGGGACTCCTCGACCAGGGAGGCCACCTTGGCCTCGATGACGTGCGAGCCCTCGAAGATGTCCGCGTACTCCAGCAGGTCGCTCTCGTGCGCGAGGACCTGCTGGATGCGCAGCGACCACTGCTGGTCCCAGGGGCGGGGGAGCCCCAACGCCTCGTTCCACGCCGGGAGTTGCACGGCACGCGCGCGTGCGTCCTTCGACAGCGTCACGGCCAGCATCTCCAGCACGATCCGCTGGACGTTGTTCTCCGGCTGCGCCTCGGTCAGGCCGAGGGAGTTGACCTGGACGCCGTAGCGGAACCGGCGCTGCTTCGGGTTCTCGATGCCGTAGCGCTCGCGGGTGATCTCGTCCCAGATGCGGCCGAAGGCGCGCATCTTGCACATCTCCTCGATGAAGCGGACGCCCGCGTTCACGAAGAAGGAGATGCGGGCGACGACATCGCCCTTGCGGTCCTCGGGGATCTGGCCCGAGGCGAACACCGCGTCCAGGACGGCGATCGCGGTGGACATGGCGTACGCGATCTCCTGGACCGGGGTGGCCCCGGCCTCCTGGAGGTGGTAGCTACAGATGTTGATCGGGTTCCACTTGGGGATGTGGTTGACCGTGTAGCAGATCATGTCGGTCGTCAGCCGGAGCGAGGGAACCGGCGGGAACACGTGCGTGCCCCGCGACAGGTACTCCTTGACGATGTCGTTCTGGGTCGTCCCCTGGAGCTGGGTGATGTCCACACCCTGCTCCTCCGCGACGACCTGATAGAGCGCCAGCAGCCACATGGCGGTGGCGTTGATCGTCATCGAGGTGTTCATCTGGTCCAGAGGGATGTCCTGGAAGAGACGACGCATGTCCCCGAGGTGCGCGATCGGCACGCCGACCCGGCCGACCTCGCCGCGGGCGAGGATGTGGTCGGAGTCGTAGCCGGTCTGCGTCGGCAGGTCGAACGCGACCGACAGACCGGTCTGGCCCTTGGCGAGGTTGCGCCGGTACAGCTCGTTGGACGCCTCTGCCGTGGAGTGACCGGCGTACGTGCGCATGAGCCACGGCCGGTCTTTCTGGCGCTCAGTCATGTACTGGACCTCAGCCCTCAGATGTTCCGGAAGCGGTTGATCGCGTCGATGTGCTTGGCGCGCAGTTCCTCGTCGCGCACGCCCAGGCCTTCCTCGGGGGAGAGGCACAGGACGCCGACCTTGCCCTGGTGGAGGTTGCGGTGGACGTCGTAGGCGGCCTGCCCGGTCTCCTCCAGGGAGTACACGCGGGAGAGCGTCGGGTGGATCTTGCCCTTCGCGACCAGCCGGTTGGCCTCCCAGGCCTCGCGGTAGTTGGCGAAGTGCGAGCCCACGATCTTCTTCAGGGACATCCACAGGTAGCGGTTGTCGTACTCGTGGTTGAACCCGGAGGTCGACGCGCAGGTGACGATCGTGCCGCCCTTGCGCGTGACGTAAACGCTTGCGCCGAAGGTCTCGCGGCCCGGGTGCTCGAAGACGATGTCCACGTCCTCGCCGCCGGTGAGTTCACGGATGCGCTTGCCGAACCGCTTCCACTCACGCGGGTCCTGGTTGTGCTCGTCGGCCCAGAACTTGTAGCCCTCGGCGGTGCGGTCGATGATCGCCTCGGCGCCCATCGCCCGGCAGATGTCCGCCTTCTGCGGCGAGGACACGACACAGATGGGGTTGGCGCCGCCCGCGAGCGCGAACTGCGTGGCGTACGAGCCGAGTCCGCCGCTCGCGCCCCAGATGAGGACGTTGTCGCCCTGCTTCATGCCGGCGCCGTTGCGGGAGACCAGCTGCCGGTAGGCGGTGGAGTTCACCAGGCCCGGGGCGGCGGCCTCCTCCCACGACAAGTGGTCCGGCTTGGGCATCAGCTGGTTGGACTTGACGAGCGCGATCTCCGCCAGCCCGCCGAAGTTCGTCTCGAAGCCCCAGATCCGCTGCTCGGGGTCGAGCATCGTGTCGTTGTGCCCGTCGCTCGACTCCAGCTCCACGCTCAGGCAGTGCGCGACGACCTCGTCACCGGGCTTCCAGGCGTTCACGCCGGGGCCGGTGCGCAGGACGACGCCCGCGAGGTCGGAGCCGATGATGTGGTACGGCAGGTCGTGCCGCTTGGTGAGCTCGCTGAGCTTGCCGTAGCGCTCCAGGAAGCCGAAGGTCGCCATCGGCTCGAAGATCGACGTCCACACGGAGTTGTAGTTCACCGAGGAGGCCATGACGGCCACCAGGGCCTCGCCCGGGCCGAGTTCGGGCACCGGGACGTCGTCCAGGTGGATCGACTTGCGGGGGTCCTTGTCGCGGGTGGTGAGGCCCGCGAACATGTCCGTCTCGTCCTTGTGCACGGTGATCGCGCGGTACGACTCGGGGAGCGGCAGGGCGGCGAAATCGGCCGGAGTCGAGTCCGGCGACTGGATCGCGGCGAGGATGTCCTTCACGGTCACGGTGTTGCCTCCGGCGAAGTGCGCCCTGAGGGAGGGGCGCCGATGGTTACGTCGGTGCTGCTGCTGAGGGTGGGTGGAGAGGTGCCGTCGGTTCGGCGGGTGGTGCTTCGGCAGCGCTTTGTGGCGCGGGAGGGTGCCTGTGACGCAGGCGTCCGGGCGCGCAGCCCAGTGGTGGGTTGCGGGGACAGTCGACGTACGGGAGATCTCTGTACGCCGGCCGCCCGGACACCTTCAACGTATGACACTGCGTGTCACCCCGCAAGGCACCGAGTGCCATGAATCGCTCTCAGGTGAAATCTTTACGTAACAAATGAGCGATGATCGATCGAACGGGCTCTGAAAGGTGCGTGAAAAGGGGCTCTGACATGCCAAAACGGCCACCCCGGAGGGTGGCCGTCATCACACGGTGCGGAAGGGCTCAGCGGTCCCTGAGCGCCTCTTCGATGGTCCGCATGACCTCGTCCAGCGGAGCGTCGGTGCGGGCGACCGTCACCAGGACCTCGCCCTGCTGGTGCACCATCGCCGTGGCCGGCTTGGGGGTCGTGGTGCGGCCGGCGCCGATGCCGCTGCCAAAGGTCTTCCGTACGATCCCGAAGGCGTGGTCGAGCTGTGATTCCACGTCGCCCTGGCCGTCGGCCCGCAGCCAGCGCCGCAGCACGTGGTTGTGGGCTGTCACCACGGCCGAGGCGGCGACCTCGGCGAGCAGCGGGTCGTCGTTGGCGTCGTCGTCGTGCGCGTGCTCGTCGAAGTGGCCCAGGAGGTAGCGCGTGAACAGCCGCTCGTAGCGGGCCACCGACGCGATCTCGGCCTCGCGCAGGGTGGGCACCTCGCGCGTCAGCTTGTAGCGGGCGACCGAGATCTCCGGGCTGGCCGCGTACATGCGCATGACTTCCTTGATGCCCCGGCACACCGTGTCGAGCGGGTGCTCGTGCGCGGGGGCGGCATTGAGTACCGCCTCGGCCCGGATCAACGTGTCGTCGTGATCCGGGAAGATCGCCTCTTCCTTGGAGCGGAAGTGGCGGAAGAACGTCCGGCGCGCGACCCCGGCCGCGGCGGCGATCTCGTCGACGGTGGTCGCCTCGTACCCCTTCGTCGCGAACAGCTCCATCGCCGCCGCCGCCAGTTCGCGCCGCATCTTGAGGCGCTGGGCGGCGGCGCGACTGCCCGCGGCACTCTCCGGTGCGTCGGGCGCGGCTGCGGTACGTGAGGGCTTGGCGGGCTGGGGCATGACCCGAACGTACTGCATGTGCGCAGCTTGCCGCGCACGTCGGGGGTTTCCCCCGCCCGCCATGGGCGGGGGTCCTCCGGTGGGGTCGAGCAGCCCGCCCCAGTCCTCGTCGACGCCGAGCCGGTCGCCGGGATGCTCAGCGGCGGGCATATTCGCGGAAGCCGCGGCCCGTCTTGCGGCCGAGGCAGCCCGCGGCCACCAGGTGCTCGAGCAGCGGCGCCGGAGCGAGGCCCGGGTCGCGGAACTCGCGGTGCAGGACCTTCTCGATCGCCAGGGACACATCGAGCCCGACGACGTCCAGCAGCTCGAAGGGGCCCATCGGGTAGCCGCCGCCCAGCTTCATCGCCGCGTCGATGTCGTCAAGGGATGCATAGTGCTCCTGCACCATCTTGATCGCGTTGTTGAGGTACGGGAAAAGCAGTGCGTTCACGATGAAGCCTGCTCGGTCGCCACAGTCGACCGCGTGCTTCTTGATCTTGACGCAGACCTCGCGGACCGTTGAGTGGACGTCGTCGTCCGTCAACACCGTACGGACGACCTCGACCAGCTTCATCGCCGGTGCGGGGTTGAAGAAGTGCATCCCGATCACGTCCTGCGGACGCGAGGTGGCGCGGGCGCACGCGACGACCGGCAGCGACGAGGTCGTGGTGGCCAGGACGGCGCCCGGCTTGCAGACCTTGTCCAGCGTCGCGAACAGCTGCTGCTTGATCTCCAGGTCCTCGGCGACCGCCTCGACGGCCAGATCGACGTCCGCGAAGGCGTCGTAGGAGCCCGCCGGGGTGATCCGCTCCAGGGTCTGCGCGGCGGCCTCGGCGGTCATCCGCCCCCGGTCGACGGAGCGCGAGAGCGACTTGCCGATACGGGACTTGGCGAACTGCGCCTTCTCCTCGCTGCGGGCGGCGAGCACGACCTCGTACCCGGCCTTGGCGAAGACCTCGGCGATACCGGACGCCATGGTCCCGGAACCGGCGACCCCGACCGAGCGGACCGTACGACCCGGGGCGAGCTGTGCGCCCTCCGGCGGGGTGAGTGCGTCCCGCACGACGGTCGCGCTGCCGGGAGCCTCGTAGGAGTAGAAGCCGCGGCCCGTCTTGCGTCCGGTCAGGCCCGCCTCGCTGAGCTGCTTCAGGATCGGCGCGGGGGCGTGCAGGCGGTCGTGGGACTCGGCGTACATGGCCTCCAGGACCGTGCGCGCCGTGTCGACGCCGATCAGGTCGAGCAGCGCGAGCGGGCCCATGGGCAGTCCGCAGCCGAGCCGCATCGCCGCGTCGATGTCCTCGCGGGAGGCGTACTTCGCCTCGTACATCGCGGCGGCCTGGTTGAGATAGCCGAACAGCAGCCCGTCCGCGACGAAGCCGGGCCGGTCGCCGACCGCGACGGGCTCCTTGCCCAGTTCGATCGCCAGCTCGGTGACCGCGGCGACGGCGGTGGGTGCGGTCAGCACCGAGGAGACCACCTCGACCAGCTTCATCGCGGGCGCCGGGTTGAAGAAGTGCAGCCCGAGCACCCGCTCCGGCCGCGCCGAGTCGGCGGCGAGCCGGGTGACGGACAGGGCGTTCGTGCCGGTCGCGAGAATCGTCTCGGGGCGCACGATCCCGTCCAGCTCACGGAAGATCTGGTGCTTGATCTCGTACGACTCCGGGGCGACCTCGATGACCAGGTCGGCGTCGGCCGCCGCGCCCAGGTCGGTGGAGGTGCGGACGCGGGCCAGGGCGTCGGTGCGCTCCTGCTCGGTCAGCCGGCCGCGCCGCACGGCGTGGGCGGTCGCGGTCTCCAGGGCGGCGAAGGCGTGGGCGGTCGCGGCCTCGCTGACGTCGATGCCGACGACCTCGCGGCCGGCCCGGGCGAGGACCTCGGTGATACCGGTGCCCATCGTGCCGAGACCGACGACGGCAATGGTCTTGAACGGGGACAGGGGAGCGTCGGACAGGGGAGCTGCCATCGCGGGACTCCTGGAATGAGGGTGACGACTGGGAGCGCGCGCCGTACGCCGAGGGGCGCACGGGGTGCGAGAAGGAGTGCGGGTGGTGCCGGGCAACGAGCGCACACGCCCGGCGGGTTGAGAGTTCCGACCGGCCCTGTCCCAAGCCGTGTCGTACTGCGGTACGCGAAGTACCGAACCGACTGCACTCACCGCGGCTGCGTCACCAGGCCACGGCAAGGAGATACGCGAGTGGGTAACTCGCTCACCTGAGCTTAACCGGTGGGTAACGAGCGCGCCAGCCCCCGGAGTTTGTGATGTAGGTCCCGTCTGTCCCGTGACCCCCATAGGCTCGGTTTCATGGACGAAGAGTTGCGATCACTCACGGAGCGCTTACGGCAGGAGTCGGGAGGGCCGGTGCCGTACGAGCGTCTTGCGGCGACCGAGGACCTCGACGAACTGGCGGATGTGCTCACGGCCGTCGGCCAACCGCTCTGGGCCAGGGAGTTGGCCGCGTTCCGGCTCGGCCTCGCGGGCGACCGGCGGGCCTTCGAGTCCCTCGTCCTGTTCCTCAACCACCGCGACCCACCGCGCTGCGCCTCCGCCGCGTACGCCCTCGCCCGCCTCGACGACCCCCGCACCGCCCGCGCGGCAGCGGCCCTCGCCACCAACGAACTCCGCGTCGCCTACGCCCTGCACCCCGTCCGGCTCCTGGCCGACCTCCACGCCCCCGAGTCCGTCCCCGCCCTCATCACCACCCTGGAGCGCCGCCTGCGCCCCCACGACCCGTACCGCCGCGTGGCGCTGGCTTGCGTGGAGGGCCTCGGCGAACTGGGCGACCCCCGCGCCAGACCCGTACTGAACGAGGCCCTCGCCCACCCGGCACTGGCGGAGGCGGCGGTGCACGCGCTAGGGCGGATTCCGCGGCAGCGGTGAGCCGCACCCGTCACCGCCTCAGCGCGTCAGCTCCCTGACGTACCGGATCTCCGGCACCAGCATCCCGTCCACCTCGTACGGCTCCTCCGCCCCGTCCGCCCGGAAGCCCGCCCGCTCGTAGAAGCGGCGGGCGCGGGCGTTGCCGCGGACCACCCAGAGGTACACGCGGTCGTGATCGAGGGCCGCGCAGCGCCGTAGCGCCTCCTGCATCAGGGCCCGGCCGACGCCGGTGTTCAGGTGGCGCGGGTCGAGGTAGATGGCGTACAACTCGGCTTCCCCGGTGCGGACTTCGCCGTCCCGGTAGGGGCCGAGCGCGGCCCAGCCGACGATCTCCGCGCCCCGCTGGGCGACCAGGTTCACCACACTGCCGTCGCCCTGCGCGAAGCGCTCCCGGCGGCGCTCGGCGTCTTCCTTCGCGCTGAGGGCGTCGAGGAAGGACTGCGGCATGAGGCCCCGGTACGCGAACCGCCAGCCGAGGACGCGGATTTCGGAGACACGGTCGCAGTCGGCGAGGACCATGGGGCGGATCTGAAAGGGCTCGGCGTCGTCCATGGCGGGCACCCTAAGGACTCGGCTGCCGGGTCGGCCCCCGATTATTCGCCGATCACCGCGAACGCCTCGATCTCCATCAGGAACTCCGGTCGCACCAGCGCGGCGACCTGCACGGCCGATGCCGCCGGAAGCCGGTCGTCGGGTATGTGAGTGGCTCGGGCCACGCGAATCGCCGGCATGTATGCCATGTCCGTGACGAAGAAGGTCAGTTTGACCACGTCGTCGAAGGTGGCGCCCGCCGAGGCCAGGCAGCGGTGGAGGTTCTCGAAGACCTGGTGGGCCTGCGCGGCCGGATCGGCTTCGCCCACGAGCTTGCCGTCCTCGTCCAGGGCGAGTTGGCCGGAGATCGCGACGAAGCGGCCGGTGCCCATGACGACGTGCGTGTAGGCCGCGGCGGGGGCGACGCCGTCGGGGGCGGGAATCCTCGTCAGTTCACTCATGCGTCCATGGTGGACCATGGGTCTGACAGTGAGGATTCCCGCCCCCGACGGGCGGTTGATCGTCAGTCCGCGCTCAGCCGCGGAAGCCCAGCAACCCGTGCAGCGTCGAACCGTGTGCCGTGCTCGTCGCCGACTTCGCCGTGGTCAGCGGTTTCGGGTCGGGCGTCTTCTGGCACACCGCGTCGACCTCGCCGCCGCTGCGCGGCACCTTGCCATTGGTCAGATACGTCGCCAGGTACTTGTCCAGACAGGCGTTCCCGCTCAGCGTGATGCCGTGGTTCCCGCCGCCTTCCTCGACCACGAAGCTGGAGTCGGCGAGGAGTTGGTGGACCGTCGCGCCGCCCTGGTACGGGGTCGCCGCGTCGTTCGTCGCCTGGAAGAGCAGCACCGGCGGCAGCTTGCCGTTGGCGATGTTGACCGGGTGCTCGGACTTCGTCGGCCAGAACGCGCACGGCGCGTTGTACCAGGCGTTGTTCCAGACCATGAACGGCGCCTTGTCGTAAGCCGCCCAGTTGTCCTTGCGCCACTGGTTCCAGTCCCGCGGCCAGGACGCGTCACGGCACTGCACCGACGTGTAGACGCTGTACCCGTTGTCCCCGGAGGCGTCGATCGCGGCGAAGTTGTCGTAGGCCTCGACCAATGGAGCGGCGTTCTTGTCGTTCACGTACGCCGCGAACGCCTCGGCGAGGTAGGGCCAGTAACCGTTGTAGTACCCGCCGGGGATGAAGGTGTCCTCCAGCTCGGAGGCGCCCACCTTCCCGTCGGCCGGCTTCTTGGCCAGCGCCTTCCGCATCGCGTACCACTTGGCCTCGATCTCGGCCGGGTCGGTGCCGAGCTTGTACGTGGAGTCGTACTTCGCGATCCACGCCATCAGCGCCTGCTGGCGGTCGTTGAAGGCGTAGTCCTGCCCGAGGTTGTCGTCGTACCAGACGCCCGTGGGGTCGACGATGGAGTCCAGGACCAGGCGGCGTACGCGCTCCGGGTAGAGCTTGGCGTACACGGCGCCCAGGTAGGTGCCGTACGAGTACCCAAAGTAGTTGATCTTCTTCGCGCCGAGTGCCGCGCGGATCGAGTCCATGTCCTGCACGGCGCTGACCGTGTTGATGTACGGCAGCACGCTCGCGTACTTCTTGCCGCAGGCCGCCGCGAAGGACTTCGCGCGCGTGAGGTTGGCCTTCTCCAGCGCGGGGGTGATCGGCACCGAGTCGGGGCGCACCGGGTTGAAGTAACCGGGTTTGCAGTCGAGGGCGGGGGTGCTCTTGCCGACGCCGCGCGGGTCGAAGCCGATGACGTCGTACTGGGACGCCACCGCCTTGGGCAGCGAGGAGGACACGAAGCCCGCGAGGGTCAGTCCGCTGCCGCCGGGGCCGCCGGGGTTGACCAACAGGGGCCCCTGGTACGTCTTCGCGGTGTGCGGCACCCGGGACAGGGCGAGCGTGATCTGCTTGCCGTGCGGGTTCGCGTGGTCGAGCGGCACCTTGACGCTCGCGCACTGGAGCGTCGGATAGTTGGTGGTGGCACAGCTCTTCCAGCCGAGCTTCGCCGCCTGGACGGTGGTCGCGGAATGCGGGGTGCTCGCGTCGGCGGGGAGAGCGGTGACCGTCCCGGCCACGACGACGGCGGCACCGCACAGTACGGCTGCGCGTTTTCTCATGAGTCCTCCCAGGACGGAGAGGCAGCCGATCGCGGTTCTCGCGGTCGGTCCTCGCCGCATAGTCCCGAAAAGCCGGGGTGGAAGAACCTGTTCAGCCGATACTTGACCCAATTGGGCCGCCGGATGCGCTCGAACGCCCTCGGATCAGCTCATTGAGGGGCGCCTTCAGATCAACGAGAGCTGCGTCGGCCCGCTCACCGGCTCGTCGACCGGCTCCACCGGTTCGGGAATCCGGCGCGGCATCCCCGCGCGCGCGGGACCGATGCCGTACTCCTGCGCCAGGTCGTGGACCTGACGGGTGATCCGGCGCTGGTACCACTTCGGGGCGTACGCGCCCTCCGCGTACAGCCGCTCGTAACGGCGCACCAGATGCGGATGGTGCTGCCCGAGCCAGGCCATGAACCACTCACGGGCGCCGGGCCGCAGATGCAGCACCAGGGGAGTCACCGAGGTGGCCCCGGAGGCGGCTATCGCCCTTACGGTGGCGCGCAGTTGGGTCGGGTGGTCGCTCAGGAAGGGGATCACCGGGGCCATCAGGACGCCGACGTCGATGCCGTGCTCGGTGAGTGTCCGCACGGCGTCCAGGCGGCGTTCCGGGGAGGGTGTGCCGGGTTCCACCGTGCGCCACAGCGCGGGGTCGGTGAACCCGACCGAGACCGAGATGCCGACGTCGGTGACCTCGGAGGCCTGCACCAGGAGGTCCAGGTCGCGCAGGATCAGGGTGCCCTTCGTCAGGATCGAGAAGGGGTTCGCGTGGTCGCGCAGGGCACTCAGGATGCCCGGCATCAGCCGGTAGCGGCCCTCCGCGCGCTGGTAGCAGTCGACGTTCGTGCCCATCGCTATGTGCTCGCCGAGCCAGCGCCGTGAGCCGAGCTGGCGGCGCAGCAGGTCCGGCGCGTTCACCTTGACCACGATCTGCGAGTCGAAGCCGAGGCCGGTGTCGAGGTCCAGATAGCTGTGCGACTTGCGGGCGAAGCAGTACACGCACGCGTGCGAGCAGCCCCGATACGGGTTGACCGTCCACTCGAAAGGCATACGGGACGCCCCGGGCACCCGGTTGATGATCGAGCGGGCCCGCACCTCGTGGAAGGTGATCCCGCGGAACTCGGGCGTGTCGAAGGTTCGGGTGGTCACCGCGTCCGCGCCGAACAGCGCGACGTCGGCCGTCCGGCTGTGGCCGTCGGACTCCACTGTGAGGTTTTCCCAGCGCATGACGCCTCCTCGGTAGTCCTGCCCCCAGAGTGAAACACTTGTTCGAATTACTGTGCAAGTGAACTTCCTCATCACTCCTGATCGCTTCCGGCGCCCTGGGGCACCCCGATTTGGGTGACCGAGTGCGGGGGTGGTTGGCTTGCCCCGACCCCGAGAACGCAAGTCCTGGAGGAACGAAATGGCGCAGGTCGAGGCCACCACCGAGCGGGTCGTCGCAGCCGACGCGGAGAAGGTGTTCGACGCCCTCGCCGACTACACCGGCACGCGCGCGAAGCTGCTGCCCGAGCAGTTCAGCGAGTACGAGGTGCGTGAGGGCGGCGACGGCGAGGGCACCCTCGTCCACTGGCGGCTCCAGGCCACCAGCAAGCGCGTCCGCGACTGCCTCCTGGAGGTCAGTGAGCCGACCGACGGCGAACTGGTCGAGAAGGACCGCAACTCCACCATGGTCACCACCTGGCGGGTCACCCCGGCAGGCGAGGGCAAGTCCCGCGTCGTCGTGACCAGCACCTGGAACGGTGCCACCGGCATCGGCGGCTTCTTCGAGCGCACCTTCGCCCCCAAGGGCCTCGGCCGCATCTACGACCTGGTCCTCGACAAGCTCGCCACCGAGGTCGAGAAGTAGACCCCAAGGGCCAAGCCTCCAGGGCGCGTTGACGCCCTGACTGCTTTCCTCACCGGTTCGAGTGGATCTCCGTTCGAGCCGGGCGTACGCCGTAACTCGTCACGCTTGCTCGCAGTTGTCGCCTAAAGCGGGAATTGTGCGGCAGGCGCGACGAGGGGAGCGGTACGTGGGCGGGACGACTCTGGTGCAGGACGAACGGCCCTCGACGCCTCCGGAGACCCCGGTCCCCGCACCCGTCGAGAAGGCCGAACTCAGCCCGCGCCGCGTGCGGTTGGTCTTCCTCGGCCTGATGCTCGCACTGCTCCTCGCGGCCCTCGACCAGATGATCGTCGCCACCGCCCTCCCCAAGATCGTCGGCGAACTGCACGGCCTGGAGAAGATGTCCTGGGCGATCACCGCCTACCTCCTCACCTCCACGGTCGGCCTGCCGGTCTACGGCAAACTCGGCGACCTCCTCGGCCGCAAGAGCGTGTTCCAGTTCGCGATCGCCGTCTTCGTGATCGGCTCGGCGCTCGCGGGCCGCGCCCAGTCCATGGACCAGCTCATCGCGTTCCGCGCGGTGCAGGGCATCGGCGCGGGCGGGCTCATGATCGGTGTGCAGGCGATCATCGCGGACATCGTGCCGCCCCGGCAGCGCGGCCGTTTCATGGGCCTGATCGGCGCCACCTTCGGACTCGCCTCGGTCGCGGGCCCGTTGCTCGGCGGCTACTTCACGGACCACCTCTCCTGGAGGTGGTGCTTCTACGTCAACGTGCCCTTCGGCGTAGTGACCCTGGCCGTCGTGACCGTCGTACTGAGACTGCCGAAGCCCACCGCCAGGGCCCGCCTCGACATCCTCGGCGCGCTGCTGCTCGCCGCCGCGTCAACCTGCCTTGTCCTGCTGACCAGTTGGGGCGGGACCGAGTACGCCTGGGGCTCGCGCGTCATCCTCGGACTCGGCGCGGGAGCCGTGGCCGCCGCCGTCCTCTTCCTCGTCGCCGAGCGCTTCGCGCCCGAACCCCTCATCCCGCTGCGGCTGTTCAGGGACGCCGTCTTCAACGTCACCGCCCTGGTGGGCCTGGTGATCGGGGTCGCGCTGTTCGGGGCCGCCAGCTATCTGCCGACCTTCCTGCAGATGGTCGACGGGGCGAGCGCCACCGAGTCGGGACTGCTGATGCTGCCCATGATGGGAGGCATCGTCGGCGCGTCGATCATCTCGGGCCAACTCATCAGCCACACCGGCCGGTACAAGATCTACCCGATCCTCGGCAGCGCCCTCGCCGCACTCGGCATGTGGCTGCTGTCCCGGCTCGAAGTCGACACCTCCCGGCTGCAGTACAGCGTCTGGATGGCCGTCCTCGGCGCCGGCATCGGCCTGGTGATGCCCGTTCTCGTCCTCGCCGTGCAGAACTCCGTACGGCCCGCCGACCTCGGCACCGCCACCAGCGCCAACAACTACTTCCGGCAGATCGGCGGCAGCGTCGGCGCCGCCGTCTTCGGCACCCTGTTCGCCGACCGGCTCGCCGACGCGCTGCGCGAACGCCTCCCCACGCGCGCGGGCGCCCGCCTCCCCGACCCCGAGTCCATCACCCCGCAGCTCGTCCACGCGCTGCCCCCGGCGCTGCGCGACAGCTACATCCGGGCCTACGCCGACGCGATGCCCCGGATCTTCCTCTACCTGGTGCCGGTGCTCGCCCTCGGCCTGCTCGTCGCCTTCTTCCTCAAGGAGAAACCACTGGTGTCCCACCACGCCCCCGCCGAGACGTCCGAGGCCGCGCCCTTCAACTCCCCGATCCCGCAGGCCCGTTCGTCGTACACCCCCGGAATTCCCGTCTGCGGCACGGTGCAGCACCCCGACGGGACCGTCGTGCCCCGGGCCGCGCTCACCCTCATCGACGTCTCCGGGCAGCAGATCGGGCGCGGCGCCAGCGGCGCGGACGGGCGGTACGCGCTGTCGACGCCCGGCTCCGGGTCGTACGTCCTGATCGCGGCGGCCGGCGGGCACCAGCCGCAGGCGGTGTCCGTGACCGTGGGGGAGCGGCCCGTCGAACTGGACGTCGTCCTCGGCGGCGCCGGACGCCTCGCCGGGAATGTACTGACCGCGGACGGCACCCCGGTGCGGGAGGCCGCCGTGACGCTCACCAATGTGCACGGCGAGGTCGTGGCCAGTACCCGCAGCGGGCGCGAAGGCGGCTATGTGATCAGCGAGTTGGTGGCCGGCGAATACACCCTGGCGGCCAGCGCGCCCGCGTTCCGGCCTGCCGCGCTCCCCGTCAGCGTGCAGGCGTCCCGCGAGACCCGGCAGGACGTCGAACTCGCCGGCGGCGCCGTGCTGCGCGGCACCGTCCGGGCGAGCGGCGGGCGGCCCGTCGAGGACGCTCGTGTCACGCTTCTGGACGCGGCGGGCAACGTCGTCGACACCCTTACCACCGGCCCCGACGGCACCTTCCGGTTCGTCGACCTGTCCTCCGGCGAGTACACGGTGATCGCCGCCGGGTATCCGCCCGTGGCCACCGTTCTCCAAGTGGCGCGCGGGGGACGCACCGAGCGCGATCTGCAACTCGGCCACGAGGACTGATCCCCAGCCCCACGGGGCGCGCAGGCGCACGCCGGTGCGGATTGGATGGAACCAATTCCAGGAATGCCGCACATGGCCACCGGCCGCCCCCGTAGCGTGGTGGGTGGCGGCACAGATCTTGCGGAGCCGTGGGGAGAGAGGGCCTGGGCCATGGACCGTGGCACCGAGCGGGAGGCGCCTCCCGGCCGCGGAGCCGGCGACGGCGTGGTGAGCGAACACACCGCGGCGGGCCGTATCCCGCTGGCCGTGATCCTCATCGACCGCGACGGACTCGTCTCGCACTGGAGCCGAGGCGCCCGGCGGCTGTTCGGCACCACCAAGGAAGAGGCGATCGGCCAGACGGCGGTCGACCTGCTCCCCGTCTCCGGCGCCCTGCCCGACGAGGAGGAGACCAGTCCCTACGGCGCGTTCGCGTCCTACGACGGACTCGGCCCCGACCTGGAGTCCTCCCTCGACGGACAGCTGTCCTACCCGGCCGCCGGCCGCGCCCGCCTCGACGTGCCCGAGCGAGGCGAGACGGGGGTCCCCCGGCCCGAAGGGCGGGGGAGCGACCGCGTGGACGTCCTGTGGTGGGCGTACCCGCTGGTCGGACCCGGTCGGGAGCGGCTGCTGGTGCTCGCCGCCGACGCGGGAGGCCTGCGCCAGGACCTCCCCGAGGCGGACGGTGCCTTCGAGCGCATAGCACCCGGCTTCGCCCACCACACGGACTTCTCCGGCGCCGACGAACTCGCCCGCAGGCTCCCCGAGATCCTGCCCAGCATGAGCGTCGACGAAAGCGCCCGCATCGTCGCCCAGGTCCTCGAACTGGGCTATCCCGTCCTGGAGTTCAGCCAGAACGAGCGGGTGCCCGTGACCCCGGACTGGGGCGTCGCCCGCCGCGCCGAGCGCAAGGCACGCCGCGAGCGGGCCGCCGTAGCGGTCGCCGAAGGCCTGCCCGTGCCCCAGGAGGTCGCGGACGAGGGCGAGGACCTCGAATACGTCGCCGTACGCGAGCGGTTGGAGTTCCTCAACGAGGTCAGCGGCCGTATCGGCACCTCGCTCGACCTCGCCCGGACCATCATCGAGGTCAGCAAGGCCGTCGTACCCAAGTTCACGGATGTCGCGGGCACCTATCTGCGCGAACAGGTCGTCGCCGGCGAGGGGTTCCCCGACGGTGTGCCGGACACCACCACCATGTGGCACCGGGTCGCCCTGGAGCACACCGACGAACCCGGCCGCTGGGACGACGTGGTACCGGTCGGCGAGGCCATGCCGTTCCCGGCGCACACCCCGTTCTTCCAGTGCATGACCAGCGGCGAACCCGTCCTCGTGCCGCGCATCAGCGAGCAGATGGGGCACATGATCGCCTCGCAGTTCGAGAAGCGCGACATCCGGCCGCTGATCACGGGCCGCTCCATGCTGGTCGTCCCGCTCAAGGCCCGCAACGTCGTCCTCGGCTTCATGATCCTGCTGCGCCACCCGGAGCGCGTCGAGTTCAACGACATGGACCGCGTCACCGGCGCCGAACTCGCCGCCCGCGCGGGCCTCGTGCTCGACAACGCGCGCATGTACACCTACCAGGAGAGTGTCGCCGAGACCCTCCAGGACAGCATGCTGCCGCATATCCCGCCGCGCATGGCGGGCTGCGACATCGCCACCCGCTATCTGCCCGGCACCCTCCTCGGACGGGTCGGCGGCGACTGGTTCGACTCGGTGAAACTCCCCGGCGCCCGCACCGCGCTCGTCGTCGGCGACGTCATGGGCCACGGCCTCAACTCGGCAGCCATGATGGGCCAGTTGCGCACCGCCGTGCAGACCATGGCCGCCATGGACCTCCCGCCCGCCCAACTCCTGCGCAACCTCGACGACTTGGCGCAGCGCCTCGGCGACACCTACCTCGCGACCTGCCTGTACGTCGTCTACGACCCGATCGCGGGCGAACTCCACATCGCCAACGCGGGCCACATCCCGCCGGTGATCGTGCGGGCCCGGGACGGCCGCAGCGAGCTGCTCGACCTGCCCACGGGCGCGCCCATCGGCGTCGGCGGAGTGCCCTTCGAGGCGGTACGCGTGCGCGTGGACCCCGGCGACCGGCTGGTGATGTGCACGGACGGTCTGGTCGAGGTGCGCGGCGAGGACATCGGCGTAGGACTCGCGACCCTGAGTGAGTCGGCCGCGCATCCGGCCGCGTCCATGGACGACGCCTGCGACACCATCATCCGCACCCTCAACACCCGCGGCGGCCGCAAGGACGACGTCGCCCTCCTGATGGCCCGTCTGAACGGCATCGAGCCGGACGACGTCGCCGAATGGCGGCTCGCCCTCGACCCGGCCGAGGTCGGCCGGGCCCGCGCGGTGGTTCGCGAACAGCTCCACGAGTGGGGCCTCGCCAAACTCGCCGACACCGCCGCCCTGTTGGCCGACGAGCTGGTCACCAACGCCGTACGCCACTCCCACGGCCGCCGGATCGAACTGCGCCTGGTGCGCGGCGACACCCTGCTGTGCGAGGTGGACGACGACGACCCCACCCTGCCGACCCTGCTCGGCGCGGGCCCCGACGACGAGTTCGGGCGCGGACTGCACGTGATCGGCGTACTCGCCCGCGAGTGGGGCGCCAGCCGTACCACCGCGGGCAAGACCGTCTGGTTCGAACTCACTCTGCCCCGCCGCTGAGCCCTGCCTCGCCGCTGAAGCGCAGGTGACCGAGGGGGCGCACGGGGCGCATATCGGCGTACACGTGTCGAATGAGCGGTGAAGGAATGCGCCGTGTGCTTGTGAGCGGGACCCTGGCGCGATAAACCGTACTGGCCCGTCACTTACGGCGGAACGGCCTTGCATCCTGGGGAGTTGGGCATGAGCGTGACCAGTCGGTACCGGGACGCCTGGGAAGGTTTCTGGCGCGAGGCGCCCGAGGAACAGGGGGCCGTCTTCTGGGACGCGTCGCCGACGCAGACCGTCGGACTCCATCTCGCCCTGTTCGAACCGAAGTTGCGGGACCCCGGCCTCCAGATGATCGACCTCGGCTGCGGCAACGGCACTCAGACCCGTTTCCTCGCCGACCGGTTCAACCACGTCGTGGGCGCCGACCTGTCCGCGGCTGCCATCGACCACGCCCGGCGCGCGGACCCGGCGGGGCAGGCGACCTACCGGCTGCTGGACGCGACCGACAAGACCGAGGTCGAGACGCTGCACGCCGAACTCGGCGACGCCAACGTCTACATGCGGGGTGTGCTGCACCAGGTCGACCCCGAGGACCGGCAGCCGCTGGCGGACGGGATCGCCACGCTCGTCGGGGAGCGCGGCCATGTCTTCCTCGTCGAACTCGCCGAGGCCGCCCGCCCGATCATCGGAGGCCTGGCCCAGGACCCGGAGGGGCCGCCCGCGAAGCTCGCCCCGATCCTCCGCCACGGCATCGCCCCCGGCGAGGTTTCCGACGACGAGGTGCCCGAACTCCTCCGCGCGGCCGGCCTCACCATCCTAGCGAGCGGTGAACTCCCCCTGATCACCACCGAGTTCAGGGCCGACGGCGCCCGCATCGAGCTGCCGTCGAAGTGGTACATCGTGGGCCGCGCGACCACCTGAGGCGACAGGGTGAGGCGGGGCGGCTCACCGCCTCACCCTGCCCGTACTAGCCGAACTGGTGCTTGAGGAACGACCCGGACCACGCCATCAGGTCCGTGGGCACGTAGTACCCCTTCTCGTCGTTGATCGCGTCCCAGTTCTTGGCGACGTCCTCGACGGAGGCATCGCCGCCCTCGTGCGCGTACCCCTCCGTCGAGGCCAGGAAGACCCGTGCGAAGCGGCCCGCGCCGGCCGTGTAGATCTCCCCGCTCACCGGGACGCTCTCGTGCGCGAGGTAGGCCACCATCGGCGCCACCGCCGACGACGGCATGTACGGCATGCCCTCCGCGGTCACTGCGGGCTCCTCGTCGGGGCCGCCGCCCATCCGGGTCATCGCGGCCGGCGCGATCAGGTTGACCTTGATGTTGTGCGGCTCGCCCGCCAGCTTCGCGCTGCGGGCCATGCCGACCGTGCCCGCCTTCGCGGCGGCGTAGGACAGGTTGTTGTCCATGCCGAACATGCCGCTGGAGGTGGTCAGCACGACCCGGCCGTAGCCCTGCTCGACGAAGTGCGGCCAGGCGGCCCGCATCGTGTTGAAGGAACCGAGGAGGTGGACGGCCAAGTGCCGTTCCAGGTTGTCGAGTTCGATCTCCGGCAGGCCCGCGTACCGGATGATCCCGGCGTTGTTGACGAGGACGTCGATCCGCCCGAAGTTCTCGATCGCGGTGCCGATGATGGCCTCGCCGCCCGCGGTGGTGGACACGTCGTGGGTGTCGGCCACCGCCTCGCCTCCCGCGGCGACGATCCCGTCGACGACCTTCTGCGCGGGTCCGGCGTCCGAGCCCTCGCCCTCCATCGACCCGCCCAGGTCGTTGACGACGACCTTCGCCCCGCGCTCCGCCAGCAGACGGGCGTAGGCGCGGCCGAGGCCACGGCCCGCGCCGGTGACGACGGCGACGCGTCCTTCGAAGCCGAACTCGCTCATGGGTGACTCCAGTTGTGTACGGGAAAAGCGTGGATCGCGTGAGCCGTTACCAGGTGACCGGCAGCTCGTGAATGCCGTAGGCGAGCGCGTCGTCCCGGCGGAACCTCAACTCGTCGAAACCGACTGCCAGTTGCAGGGTCGGGACGCGGCGGTACAACGTGCCGTAGACGACCTGCAGTTCGATGCGGGCGAGCTGCTGGCCGAGGCACTGGTGGATGCCCCAGGCGAAGGCGTGGTGGTGCCGGGCCTCGCGGGTGATGTCGAACTTCTCCGGCTCGGGGAAGGCCGCCGGGTCCCAGTTGCCCGCGGGCAGTGCGACGACGATGCCCTCGCCGGCCTTGATGGTGACGCCCTCGATCTCGATGTCCTCGGCGGCGATCCGCCGCTGGCCGAGGGCCGGGATCGTCAGATAGCGCAGGATCTCCTCGACCGCGCCCGCGACGGCCTTCGGGTCGTCCGTCTCGCGCAGCAGGGCGAGTTGCTCCGGGTTCTGCAGCAGCAGGGCGGTGCCCAGGGTGATCATGCTGGCGCTGGTCTCGTGACCGGCGATCAACAGGATCATGCAGAGCATGACGGCCTCGGGCAGGGTGACCTCGCCCGCCTTGATGCGCCCGGCGAAGTCCGAGATGACGTCGTCGCTCGGCTCCTCCATCCGCTTCTGCAGCAGCCCGGCCAGATAGCCGCCCAGTGCCTCCATGGCCGCCCGGTCCTGCTCGGCGGTCTTGTCGCTGCGGGTCGCCAGCGAGGCGTGCTCCTGGAAGAACTCGTGGTCCTCGTACGGCACTCCGAGCAGCGCGCAGATCATCAGCGAGGGCAGCGGCAGCGCGAGCGCCTCCACCAGGTCGGCCGGCTTCGGGCCCGCGAGCATCGTGTCGATCAGCTCGTCGGTGAACCGCTGGATCTCCGGGCGCAGCTTCTCCATCCGGTTGCGCGTGAACGGAGCCGTCATCATGCGGCGGATCCGCGTGTGGTCGGCGCCGTCGGCGTTGAAGATGGTCAGCGGGTGGTGGGGGGAGTTCTCGGCCATGGCCTGGTTCGGGTGCGGGAACCCGGCCTGCTTGTCGTTCGAGCTGACCCGAGGGTCGGACAGGATCACGCGCTGCGCGGCGTGCCCGGTCACCAGCCAGGGGGTGCTGCCGTCCCAGAGCCGGCCCCGGGACACGGGCGCCGTCTCGTTCAGGGCGCGCAGCCCGGCCGGCGGGGCGAACGGGCAGGTGCGGTCCCGCGCGCCCGGGTAGTCGAAGAGCTCCGCGTCAGGGGCGGCGAGTTCCGTCTCGGCCTCGGACATGGTGGTTCCTCCAGGTGAGGGTGGGGGTGGGGGAATACAGCGGCTGGGGGCTATTCCTCGATACGGATCGCCAGCGCGGGGCACACCGCCGCCGCGTTCCGTACGTCGTCGGCCAGTTCGGCCGGGGGGTTCTCGTCCAGCAGGACGACGATGCCGTCCTCGTCCCGCTGGTCGAACACGTCCATCGCGGCGGCGACGCACTGCCCGGCGGCGACGCACTTGTCCTCTTCGACGACAACCTTCATGACAACTCTCCTGATCGTTCAGTGGGCCGGGGAGGGGACGGGGGCGGGGGAGGGGACCGAGTCGACGATCTCCTGACGGCGCTGCCTGGCCTGCTTGGGCATGTTCCAGCCGAGGATCCCGGTCACCCGGCCGCCGCTGCGGTAGCGGGCGACGAACCGGCGGGCCGCCAACTCGCCGTCCACGAGGTCCACTTCGGCATCGGCCGGCAGGAAGCCGTGCACCTGGAGCTTGGCGTCGAACTGATCGGTCCAGAAGTACGGCACCGGTTCGTAGGGCCGGTCCTCCCCGAGGATCGCGCCGGCGACCGCCATGGCCTGCTTGGTGGCGTTCGTCCGGTTCTCCAGCCGGATCAGCCGGCCGAGCTGCTCGTGGTGCCAGCGGGCCACGTCACCGACGGCGTAGATCCCGGGCGCGGCCCGGCAACGCGAGTCGCACACCACGCCGTTGTCGAGTTCCAGCCCGCTGCCGGCCAGCCACTCCGTCGCCGGACTCGCCCCGATCGCGACCACGACCACATCGGCGGGCAGTACCTCGCCGGTGCTCAACTCGACGCCGGAGACGCGGCCTTGGGCACTGGTGAACCCTGTGACGCCGTTCCCGAGCCGGAGCCGCACCCCCCGTTCGGTGTGCAGCTCCGCCAGCAGTCCCGACACCAGCGGGCCCACCTGAAGGGCCAGCGGTCCCGTCAGCGGGCCGGCGAGAGTGACGTCCAGGCCCAACATCCGTGCCGTGGCGGCGATTTCGGAGCCGAGGACTCCTTCGCCGACGACCACGAGACGTGACCCGGCGAGCAGATCGGTGCGCAGGGCGAGCGCGTCGTCGAGGGTGCGCAGCACATGCACACCGGTCAACTCGCCCTGCCCGGGCAGCACGCGGGGCCGTACCCCGGTGGCGATCACGACCGCGTCCGCGCTCAGCTCGCGTCCGGACTCGGTGCGCACGGTCCGGGTCGCGGTGTCGAGGCCGACCGCCGGATCGCCGTACACGAACTCGGTGTCCAGGCCGGTCAGCATCTCCTCGGTGCGCAGCGCGGCACGGTCTGGGTCCCAGGCGCCGGAGAGAATCTGCTTGGACAGCGGCGGACGGTCGTACGGGGCGTGCGGCTCGGCGCCGAGCACCGTGATCCGGCCGGTGTACCCCTTGCGGCGGAGGGCCTCCACCGTGGTCAGCCCGGACGCGGAGGCGCCCACCACCAGCACGTGGGCCACGGCTCCGGTGTCGTCCTCGATGCTCATGTTCTGCTCCGTTGCAGCGTCGTCGCGATGTTCTGTGCGGGTGCTCACACGAGGTAGCGTCCGCCGTTGGTGCTCAGGGTCTGGCCGGTGACGTAGGACGCTTCCTCGGAGGCGAGGTAGGCCACCGCGTAGGCGACGTCCTCCGGCTGCCCGGCGCGCTTCATCGGCATGGTGGCGGCTGCCGCCTCCACGTCGACGGGGCCCTGGCGGACCAGCGGGGTGTCGATGAAGCCGGGCGGCACGTGGTTCACCGTGATGCCTTTTTCGATGTACTCGATCGCGAGGGCGCGGGTGAGGCCGATGACGCCGCCCTTGGAGGACGCGTAGTGGGCCATGGCGGGTGCGCCGGTCTGCGCGGAGGACGAGGAGATGTTGATGATCCGGCCCCAGCCCGCATCGAGCATGTCGGGCACGATCTCCTTCGTGACCAGGAACGGGCCCTTGAGGTTGATCGCGATCATGCGGTCCCAGGACGCCTCGGAGATGCTGGTGAAGGGCTCGTAGGCGGTGATGCCCGCGTTGTTGACGAGGATGGTGACCGGACCGAGGTCCTCGCGGGTGCGGGCCGCGGCGGCTGCCACCGCGCCGGCCTCGGCCGCGTCGCCGGAGACGGCGATCGCCGTGCCGCCCGCCTCCTGGATGGCCGCCGCGGTCTTCTCGGCGCCCTCGGTGTTGAGGTCCCACACCGCGACCGCGGCTCCCCTGGCCGCGAGCACCTTCGCGATCGCCTGGCCGATGCCCCGGCCGCCGCCGGTGACGACCGCGACCTTTCCCTGCAGTGACATGTGCGCTCCCTTGCGTACGTGCGCGGTGCCGGAGGACGGGCACCGGTGGTTCGTCCGGCTATTCGCCCAGGGCCTCGCGGGCCGCGGTGCGGGCCGCCACGGCCCGGGGGAAGCCGGTGTACCCGGCGGAGTGGTAGATGACCTCGGCCAGCTCGTCCCTGGTCACCCCGTTGGTGAGGGCGACCCGGACGTGGGTCTTCAGCTCGGTCTCGGCGCCGAGCGCGATCAGGATGCCGAGGGTGACGAGGCTGCGGTCGCGCGGGGCCAGGCCCTCGCGGCCCCACAGCGCGCCCCACACGGTGGACAGGCCGATCTCGACGAGATCCTCGCCGAGCTTGCCGTCCCGCATGTCCAGATCGCCCTCCGCGGGCACCACCCCGGGCAGCGCGGCCCGCAGGGCTTTCAGCCCCGCGACGCGCAGATCGGTGGTTTCCTTGACGTCTTCGGCGCTCATGCGCGACTCCCGGTGCATGCGGATTGCATTCGTCCCAAACGAAAGTTAGATCAAACGGTCGGTACAATCAATGCCTGTCGCGGATATGGCTGGTCCAAGCTCTCTGCGTCATCGCCATTGATCGGGCCAAGCCCCTCATCTACTCTCGGTCTGAATATTCGACCGACTGGTCGAACTATCAAACCAGGCTCATGTGGGAGCCGCAGCCCCAGTCACCATGGAGCGCAAATGAGCGAAACTTCGAAGCCGGCGGTCCAGGACCGGGTCGACGTCCTCGTCATCGGGGCCGGCGTCACCGGCATCTACCAGCTGTACACCGCCCGCGAGGCGGGCTTCTCGGTGCGGCTCCTCGAAGCGGGCACCGGTGTGGGCGGCACCTGGTACTGGAACCGCTACCCCGAGGCGCGCTTCGACTCCGAGAGCTACACCTACGGCTACCTGTTCTCGAAGGAGCTGTGGGAGGAGTGGGAGTGGTCGGAGCGGTTCGCGGGCCAGCCCGAGATCGAGCGCTACTTCAACCACGTCGTCGACAAGTTCGACCTGCGGCGCGACATCCGTACCGGCGTCAAGGTGACCTCGGCCGTCTTCGACGAGCCCTCCGGCACCTGGACCGTCCGGGGCAGCGACGGCACCGAGGTCAGGGCCCGCTATGTCGTAGCGGCCACCGGCAACCTCTCGGTGCCGTTCATCCCCGGCATCCCCGGCCGTGAGGACTTCCGCGGCGAGCAGCACCACACCTCGCGCTGGCCGAAGACCCCCATCGACTTCACCGGCAAGCGGGTCGCCCAGATCGGCACGGGCTCCAGCGGTGTCCAGATCATCTCCGCGATCGCCGACGACGTAGCACAGTTGACGGTGTATCAGAAGGACGCCGACTGGCTCACGCCGCTCAACAACGCGCCGATCACACCCGAGGAACAGGCCGAGCTCAAGGCCAACTACGAGTCCATCCGCGACACGTTGAACACCTCGCCGAGCGGCTTCCTGCACCAGATCGTCATGCGCTCGGGCCTCGACGACAGTCCCGAGGACCGCCAGGCGTTCTACGAGGAGCGCTGGAACGGTCCGGGCTTCACCAAGCTGACCGAGCACTACATGGACATGCTGTCGAACGAGACCGTCAACGCGGAGTGGTGCGCGTTCATGGCCGACAAGATCCGCAGCATCGTCAAGGACCCCGAGACAGCCGACAAGTTGATCCCGAAGGGGCATGGCTACGGCGGCCGTCGGCCCCCCTTCGGCACCGGCTACTACGAGACGTACAACAAGCCGAACGTCTCCCTCGTCGACATCAACACGACGCCGATCACCCGCATCACCGAGGACGGCATCGAGACCGCCGACGGTGTCGAGGATTTCGACATCATCATCTGGGCGACCGGCTACGACTTCGGCACCGGCGCCCTCAACAGGCTTGGCGTACAAGGCCGTCAGGGCCTCCCGCTCAAGGAGTACTGGGCGGACGGCCCGCGCACCTACCTCGGTGTCGCGACGGCCGGCTTCCCCAACTTCTTCTTCCCCGGCGGCCCGCACGGCGCGACCGGCAACAACCCGCGCTACGCCGGCGACCAGGTCGAGATCATCACCGACGCCATCGTCCACGCGCGCGACCACGGCTACGACGTCGTCGAGGTCACCGAGGCCGCCGAGGAGGAGTGGACGGACGCCATGAACAACAGCAAGATGTCCTCCTTCCTGGAGAGCAGCTACTTCTACGGCGGCAACATCCCCGGCAAGCCGGTCAAGCAGCTCCTCAACCCGACGGGCCGGTGGGCGCTCCAGGAGGCGATCAACACCGTCAAGCAGAACGACTTCCCGACCTTCGTCCTCTCCAAGGCCGAGCACCCGGACGCCTGAACGCCGGGATGCCCGAACGCCCGGACGCCCGTGCCGCCCTGGACGTGGGCGGCACGGGCGTCCGGGTCCCGACGGCCGACCGGCCTGTGGTCTGTGGCCTACGGCAGGAACGTCGTGGTCCGGTACTGGAAGCGCCACTCGCCCTCGTGCCGGCGCAGGACGTCGTCGTAGCGCCCGACCAGCTCCACGGACCAGCCGGCGTCGCCGCGCCCGAAGAACGCGAGGTTGCTGGTGGCGGTCACCTCGTCCTCGGTCGCGGAGGTGACGACGGTGTTGGCCACCAGGTGCAACTGCGGCCGCTGGGGAGCGAAGCCGGCGAAGCCCTGCCGTATCGCTTCACGGCCCTCGAACTTGGCCATGCCGACGATCTCGGCGACGCCGTCGGGGGTGAACAGGGCGGCGATGTCGTCGGGGCGGTCGCCGTCCAGGGCCTGGGCGTAGGCGGCGATGGCGGTCTGCACGGCCGCCGTGACGGACGGTTCGATCGAGGTGGTCATCTCACTCCAAGGTCGAGGTCAAGGGCAGGGTCACGAAGGTCAACTGGCTTGCTGGTGGCGGCCGTTACGCCTGGTACGTGGTCTTCCTGCGGTGCAGCAGCCAGGTGCCGTCCTGGCGGCGCAGGGTGTCGTCGTAGTGCCCGACCACGCCGATCGCCCAGCCCGCCTCGCCGCGCTGGAGGAAGGCCACGTCGCTCAGCGCGCGGGCCTCGTCCTCGCCCGTGGGCGTCACGACGGTGTTGGTCACCAGGTGGAGTTGCGGCTGGACCGGCTCCCAGTCCTTGAAGGCCGCGTGGATGGCGTCGCGCCCCTCGACGGGGTCCATGCCAGGTATCTCCAGGACGGCGTCGGGCGTGTACAGCGCGACGAGGTCGTCGGTGCGGCCGGCGTCCTGGGCCTGGGTGTGCGCGCCGAGCACGGCCCGTACGCCCGCCACGACCCACGCCTGTGTGGATTCGCTCATTCTTCACTCCAAGGTCGGGTGTTTCGACCACTCAGTCTATTGATGAGTCGAAGATAAAGGGAGGGGGTTGCGCAGGATTCGTTGACCGATCGGTACAATCACAAATAACATGCGGGCGGCTGGTCAACGGGGACTGTCGCCGAAGGAGGCGTGATCATGACGAAGCGTTGGAAGCAGCGTCCGCCGGGCTCGACGTGGGGCGATTGGGGCGAGGACGACGAACTGGGTCGTATCAACCTGCTCACTCCCGAGAAGGTGCTCCAGGGGGTCCGCGAGGTCGAGCACGGCATCAGCTTCAGCCTGAGCCTGCCACTCGACTATCCGGGCGGGAGCGAGCTGAACCAGCGGCGTTACCCTCCGATCCTGCGGCCCACCGAGGACCTGGAACACAAGCAGGACGTCTTCTACAACATCAAGGCGCGCGAGCACTTCTCGCCGCACCTCAGGGACGTCTGGTCCGACGACGTGGTGACCCTCTGGCTCCAGTACTCGACGCAGTGGGACGCGCTCGCCCACCAGGGCCAGGAGTTCGACGCCGACGGTGACGGCGTCGAGGAGGCGGTCTACTACAACGGCTACCGCGCCGACACCGACATCGTCGGACCGCAGGAGGACGCCAAGGGCGACGGCAGCGGCACCCTCGGCTTCGCCCGCCACCTGGGTCTCGAGCACATGGCGGAGCACGGGGTCCAGGGCCGGGGCGTCCTGATCGACCTCGCCCACCACCTGGGCAACACCTGGCAGCCGGTCAACCTGAAGACCCTTCAGGAGATCATGGCGGCGGACAACATCGTCGTCGAACCCGGCGACATGCTCCTCCTGCACACCGGTTTCGACACCGCGGTGATGGCCTGGGGCAAGAACCCGGACCCCGTGGGCATCCACACCACGGCCTCTTACCTCGACGCGTTCGACCCCGCGCTCCTGGAGTGGATCGCTGAGTCGCAGATCTCCGCGCTGGTCTCGGACAACTACGCCGTCGAGGGCGTGGGCGTCGGGCCCGAGGACAACACCCCGCACTCGCTGCTCCCGATCCACAACCTCTGCCTCTTCAAACTGGGCGTCCCGCTGGGCGAGTTGTGGTACCTGGAGAAGCTGGCGGCCTGGCTCCGCGAGCACGACCGCAGCCGCTTCCTGCTCACCGCGCCCCCGCTCAACCTGCCGGGCACACAGGGCAGTCCGCTGACACCGGTCGCGACCGTCTGACCGCCCGACAGCCGCTACGACGGGAAGGGCCCCCAGAGATTCTGGGGGCCCTTCCCGTCGCAGGACTACTTGGATCACACCGCGGCGATCCGGCGCACCGTGTCCGCGATCGTGTCCCGCGAGGGCAGCCAGACGTGCTCCAGCGAGGGTGCGTACGGTGCCGGGACGGACGGTGGGGCCACGCGGGTGACCGGGGCGTCGAGGTGCCAGAAGCCCTCGTCGACGGCCATCGCGGAGAGTTCGGCGCCGACACCGAAGTCCCGTACGGCCTCGTGCGCGATGACCAGGCGGTTGGTCTTGGCGAGGGAGGCGAGGACGGTCTCGCGGTCCAGCGGGGCGATCGTGCGCAGGTCGATCACCTCGACGCTGATGCCCTCGTCCGCGAGCAACTCGGCTGCCGCCAGGGCGTCCTGGACCATCCGCGACCAGGAGACCAGGGTGATGTCGGTGCCCTCGCGGATCACCTTCGCCCTGCCCAGCGGGATCACGTGGTCGGCCGGGGGCTTGGGGCCCTTGAGGCCGTACTGGAGGCGGTTCTCGACGAAGACCACGGGGTTGGGGTCCTGGATCGCGGCGCGCAACAGGCCATAGGTGTCGGCGGGGTTGGACGGCATCACCACCGTCAGTCCGGGGATGTGCGCGAGCAGCGCCTCCAGGCTCTGCGAGTGCTGGCTGCCCGAGGAGCGGCCGGCGCCGAACTGGGTGCGGACGACCAGGGGCATGGAGGCCCGGCCGCCGGTCATGAAGCGGAGTTTGGCGGCCTGGTTGAGGAGCATGTCGAGGCAGACGCCGATGAAGTCCATGTACATGATCTCGACCACCGGCTTCATCCCGGCCATGGCCGCCCCCACCGCCGTACCGACGATGGCGCTCTCGCTGATCGGCGTGTCCCGCACCCGGCCGGGGAAGGCCTGGGCGAGTCCGCGGGTGAGCCCGAAGACGTTGCCGCCCGCGCCGACGTCGATGCCGGCGACGAACACGCTTGGATCTGCGGTCAGTTCATGCTCCAGGGCCAGTCGTACGGCGTCCATGGACCGGAAGATCTCGGCGTCGGCCGGCAGTGGCGCGGGCTCGGGGATCGGATGGCGGGGGGCCGAGACGTAGTCGTGCAGGGTCTCGGGGGCGGGCTCCGCCAGGCTCCTGGCCCAGTCGATCGCCGCCTCTATCTCCTTGTCGATCTCCTCGTCCACGGCGTCGGCCGCCGCCGTGTCCAGCCGGCGGCGGGCGATCAGCAGCGGGTCGCGCTCCTTGGCGGCGGCGACCTCCTCGGCGGGGCGGTAGCGCTCGGGGTCGCCCTCGTAGTGGCCGTGCCAGCGGTAGGTCTCGGCTTCGAGCAGGACCGGACCGCCGCCCGCGCGCAGCCGCGCGACCAACCCGGTCATGGTCTGCGCCACCGCCAACACGTCGTTGCCGTCGACGTGTTGGTACTCGATGCCGTAGCCGGCGGCGCGCGCGGAGAGCGGGGCGCGGTGCTGTTCGGACTCGGGGGAGAACTCGGAGTAGTGGTTGTTCTCGCAGAGGAAGACCACCGGCAGATCCCATACGGCGGCCAGGTTCACGGCCTCGTGGAACATGCCCTGGGCCACCGCCCCGTCCCCGAAGAACGCCACCACCACGTCACCGGCCGCCCGGAGTTTCGCGGCGGTGGCGACCCCGGCGGCGATCGGGAGGCCGGCGCCGACGATGCCGTTCGCGCCGTAGATCCCGAGGCCGGGGTCCGCGATGTGCATCGAGCCGCCGCGGCCGTGGCAGGTGCCCGCGTCCTTGCCCATCAGCTCGGCCATCATCGACGCCGAGTCCAGGCCCTTGGCCAGGACGTGGCCGTGGCCGCGGTGGGTGGAGGTGATGCCGTCGCGCGCGCCGAGCGGCCAGCAGGCGCCGACGGCGCTCGCCTCCTGGCCGATCGACAGATGCAGGAAGCCCGGGATCTCCGTCGCCTTGTACAGGTCGGAGGCCCGCTCCTCGAAGCGCCGGATGCGGCGCATCCGCCGGTACATCTCCAGGAGCTGGTCCGTCCGTGCGGTGCCGGTACCGGTGCCGATGTGGTGCGATGCCTGAGTCATACGGTCCTCGCTTTAATGTACCGTTTGGTCTAGCAAACTAGAGCGACGTCCCCGGGGCCGCTTCCCCCAGGCGTGCCGCGACGCGGCGCCTGTGCGGGCCCAGGGCAGCACAAACGTCGTCATAGCCAGGGGAGAGAACACATGCCACGACCGCCGGGTCATGGGCCGGGTTTCGAAGTCAGACGCCAGAAGATCATCGACACCGCGGCGTCCCTGTTCGCGCAACAGGGCTACGCGGCGACCTCCATCAACGACCTGGGCCGCGCGGTCGGGCTCGCCAAGGGTGCCCTGTACTACTACATCGGCTCCAAGGAGAACCTGCTCATCGAGATCCAGTCGCGGGTGCTCGGCCCGCTGCTGGCCCGCGCCAAGGAGATCGCGGCCCTCGACGAGGTGCCGCTGCTGCGGCTGCGCCTGCTGTCCGAGTCGCTGCTGACGATCATCTTCCGCCGGCTCGACCACATCTGGGTCTACGAGCACGACTACCGCAGCCTCAGCGGCAAGGAGCTGGAGATCGTGCTGCGGCAGCGCTCCGACTTCGAGCACCTGATCACCGGGCTGCTCACCGAGGCCGTAGAGGAGGGGACCTTCCGCGCGGTCGAACCGCACCTGGCCACCCTCCAGTTCCTCAACCTGCACAACCACACCTACCAGTGGGTGCGGCCGGACGGCAGCTGGGACGCCGCGTTCCTGTCCGGCGAGTACTGCTCGACCCTGTTCCGCGGTTTCGCCGCGAACGTCGGCGAACTCCCGGACGTGGAGGCGCTGGCCGCCGAGTTCAAGCGCGCCCGGCCCGAACTGCCGCTCGACCCCGAGGCGTTGTGGGAGTCGGTCTCCGTCGCGAGCTGACCGGACCCGCGGTGCGCCACCACGCACCGCGGGACCCGCCCCGTCACGCGCCCTTGACCAGGGCCCTGGCGATGACATTGCGCTGGATCTCGTTGGTGCCCTCGCCGATCTCCAGGATCTTGGCGTCGGCGTAGAAACGGGAGATCTCCGACTCGCGTACGTAGCCGTAGCCGCCGTGGATCTGAACTGCCTGCGAGGCGGCCCGGTTGGCGACCTCGGAGGCGTACAGCTTGGCCATCGCGGCCTCCGTGCTGTGCGGGCGGCCCTGGTCGGCGAGCCACGCGGCGCGGTAGACCATCCAGCGGGCCGCCTGGTACTCCGTACCCATGTCGGCGATCTTGTGCGCGACCGCCTGGAAGTCGGAGAGCGGACGCCCGAACTGGTGCCGTTCCTTGGCGTGTTTGACCGCGAGGGCCAGTGCCGCCTTGGCCAGCGAGAGGCCCAGCGCGGCCACGCTGATCCGGCCGCCGTCGAGCACCGACAGGAACTGCCGCAGGCCGTTGCCCTCCTCGCCGATCAGATGGTCGTCGGAGACCCAGCAGTCGGTGAAGACCAACTCCCTTGTGTCCATGGCGTGCCAGCCCAGCTTCTTCAGCTTCGCGCCGACCGTGTAACCGGGCGTCCCCGTCGGCACGTAGAAGGTCGCGTATCCCTTCCGCCCGTCCGCGCCCTTGCCGGTCGTGGCCAGCAGGGTGACGCCCTGGCTGATGTCGGTGCCCGCGTTGGTGATGAACATCTTCGTGCCGTTGATCACCCAACCCCCGTCCGCCCGTCGGGCGGTGGTCGCGATACCGGCCGCGTCGGAGCCGGCGTCCGGCTCGGTCAGCCCGAACGCGCCGATCGCCTCGCCCTTCGCCAGCGGGGTCAGCCAGCGGTGCTTCTGCTCCTCGGTGCCGTACGCGAGCAACGGCAGCGTGCCGATCGTCGAGTGCGCGTTCCACGAGGAGGCCACCGACTGGTCGGCGGCGCCGAGTTCCTCCATCACCGCGACATAGGTGACCGTGTCCGAGCCCGCCCCGCCGTACTCCTCCGGCACGAGCATGCCCATCAGGCCGAGTTCGCCGAGCTTGGTGAAGATCTTGGTGGGGAAGATCTCGTTCTCGGACCACTCGGCCGCGTGGGGCGTGATCTCGTTGGCCGCGAACTCGCGGACCATGTCCTGGAGAGCGAGGGTCTCCTCGGGCAGGTCGAAGTCCATGTCACAGTCCCTTCGGGGTCAGCAGCACCTTCAGGTGCCTGGCCCGGTCGGCTGCCAGGTCCTCGAAGACACCGGCCCCTCCCGAGAGCGGAAAACGGCCGGTGATCAGGGCGGAGGCATCCAGCCGTCCGGTGCTCATCAGATCGATCACGCGCGGGATGTCGAAGTTGTAGCCGAGGGTGCCGACCACCGACCGCTCGTAGAAGACGAGTTGGCCCATGTCGAACTCGACGCTGCCGTGCCCGACCCCGGCCAGCACGACCCGTCCGCCGCGCCGCACGATCGACACGGCCTGGCCCGCGAGGGCGGGCACGCCGGTCGCGTCGATGACGACGTCCGGGCCGATGCGGCCCGTTCGCACGAACACCTCGCGCCGTACGTCCGTCTCGCGCGGGTCGAAGGCCTCGGTGACGCCGATGCCCAGCAGCATCTCGCGGCGGCCGGCGAGGGGTTCGCTCACGAACAGGCCTGCGGCGCCTGCGATCTGGGCGGCCAGGACGACTGCCACGCCGATCGGTCCGCCGCCGACCACGAGGACGTTGTCGCCCGGCTTGACGCCGGCGCGGGTCACGGCGTGCAGGCCCACGGCCAACGGCTCTGCCACGGCGGCCAGTTCGTCGCTGACGTTGTCCGGGAGGCGGGTCAGACCGGCCAGGGGGACGGTGACGCGTTCCGCGAAGCCGCCGGGGGAGGCGAGGCCCACCGAGCCGCTCTTGGGGCAGATGTGGTACTCGCCGCGCGTGCACCAGAAGCAGGTGCCGCAGCGCCAGACCGGGTCCGCGGTTACTCGGTCGCCGATTTCGATGCCGGGTACGGAGGCGCCCAACGCGACTACTGTGCCGCTGAGTTCGTGGCCGAGGGCGAGGGGTGGCTTGGTGCCGGTGAGGGGGTGGGGGCCCTCTCGGATCATGTGGGGGCCTTCTAGGAACTCGTGCAGGTCTGTGCCGCAGACTCCGCACCAGGACACTTCTACGACGGCTTCGTGGGGGGCTGGGTCCGGTGGTTCGGGTACCTCTTCGAGACGTAGGTCCTGTGCACCGTGCCAGACGAGTGCCTCCATGTTTGTCCACCCCTTTCGTGTCGATTTTTGGCTGCTGGCCGGTGGGGGCTGGTCGCGCAGTTCCCCGCGCCCCTCAGGGGGCGCTCCTCTTGTCGCGACTCAAAAATGCTCGGAGTCCCTTTGCCGCGTCCTCCGTGCCGAACACCCCTGTGAACAGGGCGCGTTCCAGGGCCAGGCCCGCCGCCATGCTCGCGTCCGTGCCGTGGTCCACCGCTTCTTTGATCGCCTCCAGGGCCGCCGGTGGGCCCTCTGACAGCTGGCGGGCGTAGGTCAGGGCGGCCTTCAGGGCCTCGCCCGCCGGGACCACCTCGTCCACCAACCCCAGTCGCAGCGCCTCCTCCGCCTTCACCCTGCGGCCGGTCATGAGGAGGTTCTTCGCGCGGGCCGGGCCGATCAGGCGGGCGAGGCGTTGGGTGCCGCCCGAGCCCGGCATGATGCCCAGCTGGACCTCCGGCTGGGCGAAGATCGCGTCCTCTGCTGCCACCCGGTAGTCGGCGGCCAGGGCCAGTTCCATGCCGCCGCCCAGGGCGTAGCCGGTGACCGCCGCGATCACCGGCATCGGGAGGCGGGCCACCTCGTCGAAGGTGCGTTGGAGGGCTCGGTTCCAGCCACGTATCTCCTCCGGGCCCATCGCGGCCAGGGCCTTGATGTCGGCGCCCGCGGCGAAGAGCCGGTCGCCGCCGTAGAGGACTACGGCCCGTACCGCGGGCGAGTCGGCCAGCTCGCGTACGCGGGCGGACAGCTCCTCCCGCTGGAGGGAGTCGAAGGCGTTCATCGGCGGGTTGTCGAGGCGGAGCGTGACGACCGGTCCGTCGGTGTCCAGTCGGATGCGTGGCACGTAGAACCCTCCTCGTCGGCGGAAGCGGCGGCACGTGCGCTCGGATGGTTGTCGATGCGCACGCGCCGTCGTAAAGTGCGGCTCATAGGTTTTATAGACCAAGGGGTACACTAAATTATGTGAGTGGGCAACCGACCGGTCGGGATCCGGTTTGCCCCATGAGCCGTGGTCGAGCCGTGTTCAGCGCCGAACACCACAGAGCGAGAGTGAGCCGTGCACAATTTCGCGAGCATCCTCGATTACCACCTGGCGCAGCGGCCCGAGGCCGTCGCCGTCGTCCAGGACGAGCGTTCTCTGACCGTCCGTCAACTGCACGAGCGCGTGAACCAGTTGGCGGCGGGCCTGGCCGAGCTGGGCGTCGGGCGCGGCGATGTCGTAGGTCTGCTGCTCTACAACCAGCCCGAATTCCTGGAGCTGGTGTACGCGGTCAACCGGCTCGGCGCGGTCTTCCTGCCGCTCAACTACCGCCTCTCGGAAGAGGAGTGGCAGTACATCCTGGGGCACGCCCAGGCCAAGGTGATCGTCACCGAGCCGGAGTTCGTCCGGGCGGTGGAGCGCAGTGCCGGGTGTCTGACGGACCTGGAGCACCGGGTGCTGATCGGCGGGGGTGAGCTGCCCGAGGAACCGTGGACCGGTTACGAGGAGTTGCTGGCCCGGCACAAGGGGGAGCGGGTGGAGCCCGTGGATGTCGAACTCGACGATCTTCAGCGGCTCATGTACACCTCCGGGACTACGTCACGGCCCAAGGGCGTCCGCATCACCTACGGCAACCTTGAGGCCAAGAACCTCGCGCACATCGTCCACTTCGGGCTGACGGCGGCGGACACCACGCTGGTGTGCGGGCCGCTGTATCACGTGGGCGGTCTGGACATGCCGGCTCTCGGGGTGCTGCACGCGGGCGGGAGTGTCGTACTTCAGCGGAAGTTCGATCCGCAGGGTGTCCTGGACGCGATCGAGAGGCACCGGGTCACCAATGTGTGGCTGGCGCCCGCCATGGTCAACGCGGTGCTTGAGGTCCCGGATCGTGAGGAGTACGACACCAGCTCGGTGCGCTTCATCCTCGGCGGCGGTGAGAAGACCCCCGAGCCGGTGCTGCGGCGGATCATGACCGCCTTCCCGAACGCCTGGTTCGCCGATGCCTACGGCCTGACCGAGACCGTTTCCGGCGACACCTTCCTCGACCGCGAGCACTCGCTGTCCAAGCTCGGTTCGGTCGGGCGTCCCGTGCCGCACACGCGCGTGCGGATCGTCGATGACAGTGGCTATGAGGTGCCCGCCGGTGAACTCGGCGAGATCACGCTGCGCGGGCCGAAGGTGTTCGCCGGGTACTGGCGGGACGAGAAGGCCACGGCGGCCGCGCTCCGGGACGGCTGGTTCCACACCGGCGACATCGGGCACCTCGACGAGGACGGCTTCCTCTACATCGACGACCGGAAGAAGGACATGATCGTCTCGGGCGGCGAGAACATCGCCACGCCCGAGGTGGAGCGTGTGCTGTACGAGCACCCGGCGGTGCTGGAGGCTGCCGTGGTCGGGCTCAACCATCCCCGGTGGGGTGAAGTGCCGCGCGCCTTCGTGGTGTTCAGGCCCGGCGAGGACGCCGGCGAGGAGGAGCTGCGGGAGTTCTGCCGGGCCCGGCTCGCCAAGTTCAAGGTGCCGGCCCGGTTCGACATCGTCGACGAGCTGCCCCGCACCCCGTCCGGCAAGGTCCTCAAGCGGACCCTGCGCGACATCCCCGCGGAGGGCTGAGTCATGGCCGACGTGACCGGCGTGAATGACGTGAACGCCCAACTCCGGCTCGACGGGCGGACGGTGTGGGTGACGGGCGCGGGGAAGGGGCTCGGGCGGGCGATCGCCGTCGCGCTGTCCCAGGCGGGCGCGACGGTGGCAGCAACTGCTCGTACCGCAGCGGACCTCGAGAGTCTGGAGGCCGAACTCGCCGCGCACGGCGGCAAGGTGCTGGTGCTGCCCGGCTCGGTCGCCGACTCCACCGCCGTACGGACCATCGTCCAGCGCATCGCCGACGAAACCGGCCGTCTTGACGCGGTGGTCAACTGCGCAGGTACGAGCCCCCACTTCACCCGCAGCGAGCGGGTCACCGACGAGGACTGGCAGCAGGTGCTCGACGTCAATCTCCAGGGCACCTTCTACTGCTGCCGCGAGGCCGGCAAGGTGATGCTGGAGCAGCGCTCGGGCTCGATCGTCAACGTCTCCTCGGTGCACGCCCGCACCGGCTTCGAGCGGATCGCCGCCTACGCGGCCAGCAAGGGCGGAGTCGAGGCGCTGACCAAGGCCCTCGCCGTCGAGTGGGCCGACCGCGGGGTGCGCGTCAACGCCCTCGCGCCCGGCTACTTCCACACCGACCTGAGCTCCGGCCTGCTGGCCAGCCGCTGGGGCGAACGCATCGTCGACAGCACGCCGTTGGGCCGCGTCGGCGATGTCGAGGAGCTCGGCGGTGCCGCCGTCTTCCTCGCCTCGGACGCGTCGCGGTTCGTCACCGGGACGACGCTCACGGTGGACGGCGGGTGGACCGCACGGTAGGAGGCGGGTGGACCGCACGGCAGTTGGCCGATTCGCCTGCGGTGGCTGGGGCTTCAGGTGTGCAGGGAGGCGCTCGTCCGTGCATCGTTCTGTCCGTGAAGCGGCTTGAAGAAGCCCGGCCGCCCCGGCATCGTGAAGTCGGGGGACGCGGTCCGAATCGTTGGTGGCAGTGCGACTTCGCGGCCTGAACTCTTCCGTCGACGCGGTGCTCAAGGGGGAGGGATCCGCATGCCGGAAACGGTGTTCCTGGGCCGTGAGGACGAGCTCGCGCGGATGGCCGACCGGCTGCGCCGTGCCGGGCACAGCGAACCCCAGGTCGTCGTCGTGGACGGCCCCGCGGGGATCGGCAAGACCTCGCTGGTGCGCCGGTTCCTGAAGGACCTGGGTGCGGCATACAGGGTGCTGCGGGCCAGCGGCTCGGAGGGTGAGGCGGACCTGCCGTACGGCGTGCTGGCCCAGCTGGTGGCGGGCCTCGCAGACGAACCGGACGTTCCACTGCGGGACTTGAACGGCTGCGGACGGGCCGGCTCCGCACTGCCGGATCCGATCGGCGTCGGCTCCGCGCTCATCGACGCCCTCGGCCGGGCCCAGGACCGGTCCCCGGTCGTCCTGGTCATCGACGACATGAACTGGGCCGACACACCCTCGCTGCACGCGCTCACCTTCGCCCTGCGGAGGCTGCGCGTGGACCGGGTGCTGACCCTCCTGGCGGCCCGCGACACCGTCGACCCGCGACTGCCCGCGGGACTGCGCCGGATCCTGGCCGAGGACGGCACACTCAGGCTGACGCTGGACGGACTCAGCGTCGACGAACTGGCCGAACTCGGCCGCGGGTTGGGCGATGCCCCGCTGTCGCGGCGGGCCGCCGCCCGGCTGCAGGCGCACACCCACGGCAACCCCCTGCACACCCGCGCCCTGCTCGACCAGGTCCCCCATGACGTCCTCGCGGCCGGTGACGCGGCACTGCCGGCCCCGCGCAGCTACGCACGCCTCGTCAACGACGGACTCGCCGCATGCACCTGTCCCGCCCAGCGACTGGTGGCCGCGGCCAGCGTGCTCGGCATGTCCAGCCCGCTCCACAAGGCCGCGCGGGTCGGGGAAGTGGCCACCCCGCTGGACGCCCTGGAGGAGGCGGTGGCCGCGGGCCTGCTGGCCGAGGAACCGGCCGTCGACCTGCCCCGGGCGGTCTTCGCCCACCCACTCCAACGGGCCGCCGTCTACCAGGGGTTGGGGCCGCGCCGGCGCTCGCATCTGCACGAGGCGGCGGCCCGGCTCGCGGACGAACCCGCAGAGGCGCTCCGCCACCGGGCCCGCGCCGCCGTCCAGCCGGACGCCGGCCTCGCCGACGAACTCGCCGCGTACGCCGCCCGGCAGGCCGACGAGGGCGCCTGGTCGGCGGCCGCCGCCTACCTCATGTCGGGCGCCCGGCTCACCGCCGACCGCACCCGCGCCGAGGAACGCACGGTCCAGGCGGTGGAGTACCTGCTGCTCGCGGGAGACGTCGGCCAGGCCGTCGAACTCACCGACACCGTACGGAGGTTGCCGCGGACCGCACAGCAGCAGTACGTGCTCGGACGCCTCGCCCTGGAGTCCGGCCGCCAGGACGAGGCCCGCCGGGAACTGACCGCCGCCTGGCGGAGCCGGAGCGCCGACACCGAGCCGGAGACCGTCCGCTGCGTCGCCGAACAGATGGCCTGGCTGTGTCTCATCCAGAGCGACGCGCACGGCGCGGTCAGCTGGGCCCGCCGGGGCCTCGACACCGGACCCGGCGACCGGGCCTCGCTGCTGCGTGACGAACTCACTCTCGCGCTGGCGCTGACCGGGCGGTTCGACGAAGGGCTCAAAGCCGTCGCGGACCTGCCCGAACACGGCCCCTATTCGGGCGCCAAGGAACTCGACGGGCTGTTCGCCCGCGGCGCGCTGCGCATGTGGAACGGCGAGTACGACGCCGCCTGCCGCAACCTGAGCGAGTCCTGCGCCGCGCACCGCGAGGGCGGTCTGCCGTCGGTGGTCGCGCCCTCGCTGGGCTATCTCGCCGACGCCGAGTACCGCGCCGGACGCTGGGACGAGGCCATCGCCCACAGCACCCAGGCCGTCTCTCTGGCCGAGGACACCGACCACATGTCGATGCTGGCCCTGGCCCACGCGGTCGCCGCGTACCCGCTCGCGGGCCGCGGCGACTTCCCCGCCGCACGGGAGCACGTCCGCTGTGCCATCGAGTACGCGAACCGGCTCGCCGACGCCAACGACCTGGCCTACGCGATGAGTGCCCTGGCCCTGCTGCGGGCCGCCGAGAGCGACCACGCGGGCGTGGTCGAGGCGCTGAGCCCGCTGCTCGGCCCGGAACTCGCCTACCGCGACGCCATCGACGAACCCGGGGTCTTCCCCTGGCGCCATCTCCTGGTCGAGGGCCTCGTCCGCACGGGCCGCCCGCGAGAGGCCGAGGCGGTGCTCGTCCCGTACGAGTCGCTGGCCGAGGCCCGCGGCCGCTGGCCCGACATGGCCGCCGCCGCCCGCTGCCGCGGCATGGTCGAAGGGGCCCGCGGCGACACCGACGCCGCCGAGCGGGCCTTCCGGGCCGGGCTGCGCCACTGCGGCCAGGACACCACCTGCTGGGAGCGGGCACTGCTGCACCTCGCCTACGGCGCGTTCCTGCGCCGCGACTCCAAACGCGGTGCCGCCGCCGTCGAACTCGACGTGGCCTGGGCCGCGTTCACCCGGCTGCACGCCGTGCCCTTCCTGGAGCAGTGCCGGACGGAACTCGCCGCCTGCGGACGCACCTCGGCCCGCCCGCACACCGCCTCGCACTCGGTGCTCACCCCGCAGGAACTCGCCGTGGGCAGCCTCGCCGCCCAGGGCCTGAGCAACCGCCAGATCGCCCGTGAGCTGGCCCTCAGCATCAAGACCATCGAGTACCACCTCGGCCACATCTACGCGAAGCTCGGCCTCACCTCACGCGTGGGCCTGGTCGCGGCCCTGGCACCCTCGCCCTGAGGGCCGGCCCGGGGTACTCCCCCGGCCGGCCCACAGCGATACCCCCGTGTCTACGGCTCGATCAGGAACAGGTCGCTGGTCTCGAAGTCGGCGTCGAAGTTCCGCAGGCCGACGAGGAGGTAGGCGTACACCTGGCACAGGTGCCCGGCGCGACCCTTCAGCGCGGCCGGCTCCACGTGGTACTGGAATTTCTGGTCCTCCTGCGGCCAGTTGGCGTCCATGAAGGAGCCCTTCGTGGGGCCCGCCGCCTTGAAGGGAATGTTGTTGTTCGCGGTGATGTCACGCACGATGATCTCCGCCTGGTACTTGCCGCCGAGCCCCAGGAGCGTGGATCCGCACTCCGCCTCCAGCACGATCTCGATCTCCCCGGAAGCCTCGAACGTCACGTCCGCGATGCTGCTCTTCGGCCGTCGGGTGAACACCCGCACCAGCTCGACATCGTTCGGTCCCATGGTCATCTCCCTTGCGTTCCCCGAAGACGGCGAGCGGCTCGTGGGTGGAGCGGCTTCGACCGTCACCTGCACGCGGACTCTAGGAACGGCGCCGGGGTCCGCGCCCCAGAGGCGGAGTCGGGGATAACCCTGGCGTGGGGACACCAGGGGGTGCGGCGCTTCCTGGTGGGCCGCATCGGCGGCGCGCAACAGGACGCAGCATGAGGATCACTCGCTTCTACGCCTTGATCCGCTTCCCCCGGCGTCACCCACGCGGCGTCGCACCACAGGCCGCCCTCGGATGCCCGACCCTTCCTTCACGCCCAGGACCCCGCACGAGCACGTATTGCGATCCTGTCGATGTGATGAGTTGAAGAAGTCTTCACATCGTGGGCGTACGTGATTCCCGCATGCCGGGACGGGCTAGATCTCGATCTGTGCCTCCACGCGTTTGAGTTGGTGGCGGGCCATGGCCAGGTTCGAGCGGGCCTTGTCGAGTACGAGGTACAGGAACAGGCCGTTGCCGCCGCGGCCCGTGATCAGACGGATCAGGTGGTACTGGCTGTCCAGCGTGATCAGGATGTCCTCGATCTGGCCCTTGAGGCCCAGCTGCTCCATGGTGCGCACCATGGCCCGGATCACATCCGTGTTGCCTGCCGCGGCGATCGTCAGGTCCAGGGTCTTGCTGCCGCCCAGTGTGCCCAGCGCCATTCCGCTGGTGTAGTCGACGACCGCTGCCCCCATCGCCCCCTCGATGCCGGCCATCATCTCCTTCAGCGACACTTCGACACTCGCCACGATGCCTCCCCTTGTGTTGCGTTGGCTGCGGCGGACCGGCGCTGCCGACCCGCCTCGGTGCCCGGACCGTAGGTGCGTGGCCCGCCTCCGCGGGGAGTCTCTTCGGGACTGACCCGCGACGATCGAACAACGGCCCGACGGGACCTGTTGCTGCGCCAGAACTGCCCCGACCGGTGAGGAAATTGACGCCTGGTCCGGCGCGGGCCGCGCATCGGGATCGCGCGGCCCGGCACACGGACGGATCACGGCCTGCTGCGAGCGGCCCTGGAACTCCGGGACGAGGCAGGCGCGTTGCCGCGCGGCGGCGACAACGTCCCGCGCTCCGGGGCTGGTTGCGACGCTGCCCATCTCCTGGGCCCGGTGGACATCGATCTCGCGGCGACGGACGACACGAACGCGCCCCGCCGATCGATCAGCCGCATCCGCTCACGGACATCCACAAAGGCCTCCAGCTCATGACCGACGGCACCCTTGCCGGTGAAGCGCTACCGCAAGGCCGTGCACCCCGCGCCGCAGACCGCTGGAGGCGGAGGCGCTTCAGGGGAGAGGCACTTCATGAGCGGAGGACCTCCGCGGCCGGGAGAGGTGCCGATCGGCAGCACGCCGCGGAGGCGGCGGAAGGCTGGGGCCGGGCACGGCGGCCCGTCCGGCGCCGGAGGCCGGGGCCGCCCCTCACCCCGCCGACGGACTCGGCGAGAGCGTGCTGGTCGCCGGCGGGGTGAGGACGACCTGCGGTTCGCCCGCGACCGGGGGCGGTGGAGTCACGTCCTGGGCCGGGAGCTTGGATGCGGTGGTCTCCTGGACGAGGACCTGGCCGAAGTCGACCAGGCCGGTCTTCTCCAGGACCGCGATGTGGTCCAGGACGGTGCCGTTGGCCTGGTCCGCCAGGGAACGGACCAGCGAGTTCCTCGTGGTGGTGCGGACGCTCGCGATCGTGGAGAGGAGCAGGCCGTCCGCCGCGCGCACAGTGGTGGTCATGTCGGTGTCGAACTGTTTGCCGCTGTCCGCGTTCAACTTGGCCACGAAGCCCTGCTGTTGTGGCGACGGCTGGTTGGGCAGCGTGATGTCCAACTGCCCGGCGACATTGCGGCATGCGGCGTCCAGCGAGGCATGCCCTTCGACCAGGTGCTCCCCGGCGGCCTTGACCGCCTTCGTCGTACCTTTCCGTAGGGCCGTCCGGCCGACGGGGTACTCCCACAGCCCGGCGGCGCGCACCTCGACCACGAAGTCCCGGTCGGCTTCCGTGAGCGGTCCGGTCGCCGGGGTGGCGATGACCCGTTCGGGCGCGCTGCCGACCTTCTGGACTCCGAGCATGGCGGGATAGAGAAGTGACCCGAGGGTGGCGGCAAGTGCACCACCCAGTAAGAGAGTTCCCGCCGCTTTGCGTGAAACGAGCACTGTGTCTCCTGTCCGGTTCGGAAACCGCACGTACAGAGGTAGAGGTACGGATGCGGGGTCCCACGGGACCTTTTGGGCTCGCAAGGGGTTCGCAAAAATGGATCGGCGTTCGGTGCCGCCACCACACGTGTACTGACCTCGGGCCATTTCGGAATCGACTGGGACCTGGGTTCGGAAGGCGGCTCGCCTGTGGTTTTGCGAGTCACAGGGAGGGGGCGTGCCTTCGTCGCGTCCTGCCTACGGTCGGCCGGTGGCGATGTAGGTGCCGTGCCAGGTGTGGTCCCAGACCTGGCCGGTGGAGGCGTTGACCGACAGCATGCCGGTGATGTCGCCGGTGCGCAGGGTGTGCAAGGTGTAGTAGCCGGGGTAGGACTCCGGGTCGCCCGGAGTCAGCGTGCTGTCACGGGCGCGAAGCCACGCCAGGGCGATGCTCTTCGCCTGCCCGGCCGAGACCCGGGTCCCACTGCGGGTGCCGTAGGGCATGCCGTAGTCGGTGTTCCACATCATCGCCGGCCCGTACTCGATCTGCACGGCCCCGTCGGCGGGGTTGACCAGGACCTCGGTGGCCGGGTGGCCACCGCTGGTCCGCAGCTCGGCGTAGAAGTTCCGGGAGAACCGCATGACCTCCCCGACCCGCAGTCCGAGCCGGTCGGCGAACGCCGTGGCCCGCTGCCGGGCCTGGTCGAGGGTCCGCACCCGGGTGCCGTCGGCGGCCAACCACCAGTTGCCCATATGACCGTTGCCCATCATGCCGGGCCCCCATGAACCCCAGCCACCGCCCATCATGCCGGAGCCCCCCGCTCCGCTCCACACGTCCGGTCCCCACCCACTGGTCGGGCCCGCCGCGGCGGGTGTGGTGCCGGGAGTGGTGGGTGTGCTGCTGCCCATGGCAGTGCGGCCGGCCGTGACGGTCGGGGTACGACCGGTCGTCGTGACGGCGCTGCCGCTGCCGCCACACGCTCCCAGAGTCACGGCTCCTGCCAGAGTCAGGGCCGCCGCAACCGCGACACGTGCGCGCCCATGGATCATGGTTCTTACCTCCGCGGTGCCGGTCGGCCTGCTCCGACGCAGCCAGGATGTGCATCGCCACGTTCTCGTCGTCGCGGGGCACAAAACCAGGGCCGTTCGGCCCTCTGTCGGCGACGAACGGCCCATGCGGAACCGACCGCTACGGATCCACGGACGCTGGCAACGGCCGTCCCGCTGCTCCCGGTCGAGCCGAGCCGAAGCATCCTCGGCCTGGTTGTCGAACGCCCATCCACGTGGGTATTCCACCGCGTTCGCGCAGAAGCCGAGAGGCAGTTCTCCGGTCGACGGTGTCGACGGAGGGCTTGACACCGACTGCAGGACCGACGGTTTCGGGGCGAACGACCCGGCAGTAGGCAGATGCTGAATTGCAAAATTTCGCAATTGGCTAGATGCTGTATTGGCTGTGTCTGCATGTAGCCGCAGACGCGGCCTTCACTTGCCTCCCGGGTGGGGCGCTGTCGGGGAGGTCGAGGAGCCGTGTCCGTTCCGCTGTACCAGGCCAAGGCCGAGTTCTTCCGGATGCTGGGGCATCCCGTACGGATCCGGGTGCTGGAGTTGCTGCAGGACGGGCCGCTGCCCGTACGGGACCTGCTGGCCGCGATCGAGGTGGAGCCCTCCGGCCTCTCCCAGCAGCTGGCCGTCCTGCGCCGCTCCGGGATCGTCACCTCGACGCGGGAGGGGGCCACGGTCGTCTACGAGCTGGCCGGCGGAGACGTCGCCGACCTGATGGGGGCCGCCCGCCGGATCCTGACCGAGATGCTCTCCGGCCGCAACGAACTGCTCGCCGAACTGCGGGAAGCCCAGGTCGCCGCGCGATGACGTCCGCTCTCACCCGGATCCGGGGCCGGATCGTCGAACTGCTGCCCAGGCGCACCGACTGGACGGAGGCGCGCCGAAACCCGCGCCGCGATCTCCTGGCCGGTCTCACGGTGGCGGTCGTCGCGTTGCCGCTCGCGCTCGGTTTCGGTGTTTCCTCCGGGCTGGGCGCGGAGGCGGGGCTGGCGACCGCGGTCGTCGCCGGTGCAATGGCGGCGGTGTTCGGCGGCTCGAATCTGCAGGTGTCCGGGCCGACGGGCGCGATGACGGTGGTGCTGGTGCCGATCGTCGCCGCGCACGGACCGTCCGGAGTACTCGCGGTGGGACTGATGGCGGGCGTGATGCTCGTCGCGCTCGCCCTGTTGCGGGCCGGGAAGTACATGCAGTACGTGCCCGCGCCGGTCGTGGAGGGCTTCACCCTCGGCATCGCCTGCGTGATCGGCCTGCAGCAGGTCCCCAACGCCCTGGGCATGCCCAAGCCGGCGGGCGAGCGGGTACTCGTCGTGACCTGGCGCGCTCTGGAGGAGTTCGCGAAGGATCCCAACTGGACCGCCGTCGCCTTCGCGGCGGCGGTCGCCGGCGTGATGCTGGTCGGCGCCCGCCTGCGGCCCACCGTCCCGTTCTCCATCCTCGCGGTGATCGCGGCCACCGTCGTGGCACAGGCCGCGGGTCTGGACGCCGCCACCCCGATCGGTGATCTGCCCTCCGGGCTCTCGGCTCCCTCACTGTCCTTCCTCGACCTGGGCTCGCTGGGTTCCCTGCTTGCTCCGGCGGTGGCGGTCGCGGCGCTGGCGGCTTTGGAGTCGCTGCTGTCGGCGTCGGTCGCCGACGGCATGACGGTAGGTCAGAAACACGATCCGGACCGGGAGTTGTTCGGCCAGGGGTTGGCCAACATCGCCGCCCCGCTGTTCGGCGGGGTACCGGCGACGGGCGCGATCGCGCGCACGGCGGTCAACGTCCGTACCGGCGCCGGGTCCCGGTTGGCGGCCCTCACCCACGCCGCGATCCTCGCCGTGATCGTGTTCGCGGCCGCGCCCCTCGTCTCGAAGATCCCGCTCGCCGCGCTGGCCGGAGTACTGCTCGCCACCGCGATCCGCATGGTCGAGGTCGGCTCGCTGCGCGCGATGGCGAAGGCCACCCGTGCCGACGCGCTGATCCTGGTGCTGACCGCCGTCGCGACCCTCGCCCTCGACCTCGTGTACGCCGTGATCATCGGCCTGGCGGTGGCGGGCGTCCTGGCCCTGCGCGCGGTGGCCAAGCAGGCCCGGCTCGAAGAGGTCCCCCTGGACCGCGGTGACCACAGCGCCGAGGAGCACTCGCTGCTGGCCGAGCACATCGTGGCGTACCGCATCGACGGTCCGCTGTTCTTCGCCGCCGCCCATCGCTTCCTCCTCGAACTGGCCGAGGTCGCCGACGTACGCGTGGTCGTCCTGCGCATGTCCCGCGTGACCACCATCGACGCCACCGGCGCCCTCGTCCTCAAGGACGCGGTCGAAAAGCTTCACCGGCGCGGCATCGCCGTCATGACCTCCGGGATACGCCCCGGCCAGCGCCAGGTCCTGGATTCCGTCGGCGCGCTGGAACTGCTGAGCCGGGAGGGACGCGAGTACGCCACCACGCCCGAGGCGATCCAGGGTGCCCGCGCCTGTCTGGAGTGCGCCGGCGTCATGCCGCCGCTCGCTGCCCGGTCGTCCGGGCCCCTCACCGAGGAAACAGGGGAAACCGTCCGATGAGCACTGTGCCCGCAGCTCCGCGCATGGTCGAGGTGTCCGGTGCCGAGGCCCTGTGGTTGTTGGAGGGCAGCACCCTGGGACGGTTGGTGTACCCGCGGCGGGAGGCGACCGTCGTCCGGCCGGGCCGGCACACCTGGGAGCACGGCCGCCTGGTGGTGCGCGCCCCGGTGCAGGCGGCAGCCGTCCCGCTGACAGCGACGTACCAGGTGGACGAGGTACGTGCCGAGACCGGCACCGGCTGGACGGTGACGGTGGCCGGGCCCGCCGAGGTGATCACCGACCCGAACGAGGCCGCCCACTACCGCCGTACGCTCACCGGCTGGACGTACGGCCCCCATGACACGATCGTCCGTATCCATCCCCAGACCGTCTCCGGCTTCCGGCTGGTCCGCGGGACGGCGAGTTGATGGCCATGCGGCTCGAAGCGCTGCCCCACCGGCATGTGCTCACCCTGCCCACCGAGCCGTCCGCCGTCCGGCTGTCCCGGCAGACCGCCGAACGGGCGCTGACCGAGTGGGGGATCAGCCTGCGCCACCCCACGGTCGACCCGGCCCTGCTGATACTCGGCGAACTGGTCACCAACAGCGTCCGGCATGCTGCCGCTCTCTCTCCCCGGATGACGGTGATCTACGCGGCGGGCGCGGACTGTCTGGCCCTCGCCGTACACGACCGCCACCCCTACCGGCCGGCCCTCTACGGCGCGGTCACCGGCACCGGGACGGGTGGCCTGGGCACCGTCATGGAACTCACCCTCGGCCTGGGCGGCACCGCGGTGGTCCGGGGCGACGCCGACGACAGGGGCAAGAGCATCTGGATCACCCTCCCCCTCTGAAGCACACAGGCCCACCGCGCAAGGGAGTTGACGGTCATGACCATCGAGTGGCGCTACACCGCCGAGCAGGATCTCGGCATCCTCTCCGTCTCCGGATACCTCGGCCCGGACGCCGTCCGTCGCTTCGCGGGTGCTGTCGGCTGGGTGGTCGGACGCGGCAGCGGTCCGGTCATCGTCGATCTGACCGGACTGCGCGGCTGGTCCGCCGAGGGGCAGCTGGCGATCACCGAGGCCGCGCGCCGTCTCGCCGCAGCGGGCCGCAGCCTGGAACTGGCCGCGATTCCCGCCGACGGATCACTTGTCCCTCATGGCGATTATCCGCCCATCCCTGTGCACCCCGACCGGGCGGGCGCGCTCACCGCGCACAGCACACGGCACGGCGAGCCGGTGAAGGGCCGCCACGAGTGGCGTACGACGGGATGGCGGGCCGACGAGCCGGGGGCCTGACCTCGCCGGACCCGGTCGGGCGCGAAGGCGCCGTTGCGTTCCCGCACGGGCACGACGGTGGAGATGTCTTCCTCCGCAGCGATGGCCACGTCCTCGGCGAAGCCTGTCGGGGCCGGCGCCCGGCCGGATACGCAGGCGGCGAGGTCGGCTGTGCCCTCGCGGGCCGTCCTTGCGGCGGCTGCTTCGGCGGACAGCGGTCCCGCGCCCTGAGCTCCGGAGTGCCGTAGCCGTGAGCCGGCTGCCGACCGCGGCAGGAGACCAGGGACTGTCGGCTGTGACCGCACGGCGGCCCACAGCCGGCCGAGCGCTCGACCGCTGTGCGTGGATGGCGGCTGCCTTCTGCGCTGCGGCCCGCTCGGCTGTGGTGCCGGGCCGTCGGGCAGCCGGAACGGGAGGACCCGGAGCCCCTTTTGGACAGCGATACCCACCGTCGTAGTGAAGGCCACTGCTGTGTGGGCATGCCCGCACTGGGGACCGGAGCCCTCCGCGCCGACGGCGGTGGGGCGGCATTTCAGGCGGCAGACGGGGCACTTGTACCAGGCGTCGCCTGCGCCGCGCAGCGGAATGATTCTCACCCAGGCGTGCGCGGATTCGGTGTGGCCGCTGCCGCGGGCGAGGATGGGCCGCATGTGTGTGACGAGTGGATGGATGCGATGCGCCGAGGACGGTCGGGCGCGGCCGTGCTGCCGCACCGGGGAGGCGACGACACGATGAGTACGCCGCTGTACCAACTGAAGGCCGAGTTCTTCAAGACACTCGGCCACCCGGCCCGCATCCGGGTCCTTGAGCTGTTGAGCGAGCGCGAGCATGCGGTGGCGGAGATGCTGCCCGAGGTCGGCATCGAGGCGGCGCACCTGTCGCAGCAGTTGGCGGTGCTGCGGCGGGCGAACCTGGTGGTGACCCGCAAAGAGGGTTCGACCGTCTACTACTCGCTGACCAGTCCGGACATCGCCGAACTGCTCCGGGTCGCCCGCACCATCCTGTCCGGCGTGCTCGCCGGGCAGGCCGAACTCCTCGCCGACCTCCGGGCCGCCCAGACTCGGGGGAAACCGCCGTCATGACGTTGGCCCTCAATCGGCCGCCGCCTACGGAGAGTTGACAGCGCTCTGGGGAAGACCCGGGCCATGGACGGGGCGCCGAGTGGCCGCCCATTGGGGCGATGCCCGCGAGGGCGGCACCCATGTCGGCCGGGCTGATGCCGGTGGTCCCGACTGTGACCGTAGGGGTTCTCTCCCGTGGCGGTGATGGCGCGCAGGGTGTCGGCCATGCCGAGTTTGGCGGTCACGTAGTCCAGGAAGAGACGTGTCCAGGCACGCAGGGCTTCGTAGGGCGGGTGTGCCGCGAGCAGGCCGGGCACGGCGTCGCACAGATGGGCCACCTCGTTGCGGTGGACCGCCTCGATCAGGGCTTCCCAGGTGGGGAAGTTGCGGTACAGGGTTGCGCTGCCGACGCCCGCTTCCTTGGCGATGCGTTCCAGGTGCACGTCCAGTCCCTCCTGGCGAACACGCTCACCGCGGCCTTGAGGATCTTGTCCCGGTTGGGTCGCGCGTGGGCTCGCAACGGGCGCTGCGCGTCTGTGCTCGTCGGAGGCTTGCGTCCCCGCTCCGCCTCGTGTGAAGTTCCCGCGTCGACGCGTAATGTGAAGCAGCATGAAGATCCTCATCAGCGCCGACATGGAGGGTGCCACCGGCGTCACCTGGCCCGCCGACGTGTTGCCGGGGACACCGCAGTGGGAGCGGTGCCGTTCACTGTTCACCTCGGACGTGAACGCCGCCGTCCTCGGCTTCTACGACGGCGGCGCCGACGAGGTGCTCGTCAACGAGGCGCACTGGACCATGCGCAACCTGCTCCTCGAGCGGCTCGACGAGCGGACGCAGATGCTCACCGGACGGCACAAGTCGCTGTCCATGGTGGAGGGCGTGCAGCACGGCGACGTCGACGGCATCGCGTTCGTCGGCTACCACGCGGGCGCCGGCATGGAGGGCGTCCTCGCCCACACCTACCTCGCGAACTCGATCACCGGCGTGTGGCTGAACGACGTCCGCGCGAGCGAGGGACTGCTCAACGCGCATGTTGTCGCCGAGTACGGGGTACCGGTGATCCTGGTCACGGGTGACGACGTGGCCTGCGAGGACGCCCTCGGGTACGCGCCCGGGGCGCTGAAGGTCGCCGTCAAGGACCATGTGTCGCGGTACGCGGCCGTGTGCCGGACACCGGCGAGGACGGCCGCCGACATCCGCGCGGCGGCGAAGGAGGCGGCGAAGCTGGCGGTCCGTCAGGAATCGGTGCGGGGAGGGCCGTTCACCGTCGCCCTCGAGTTCGACGCCGAGCATCTCGCGATGGCCGCCACCGTCGTGCCCGGTGTCGGGCGGGTCGGGGAGCGGAAGGTCGCGTACACCGGCGACACCATGTACGAGGGGATCCGAACCTTCAAGGCGGTCACCACGATCGTCTCGGCCGCGGTGGAGGAGCAGTATGGCTGACATCGACGAGCATGCCCTGGACGAGGTCGTCACCTTCACCTCGGACCTCATCCGCATCGACACGACCAACCGGGGCGGCGGCGACTGCCGGGAGCGCCCCGCCGCCGAGTACGCGGCCGAACGACTGGCCGGCGCGGGCCTCGAACCCGTCCTCCTGGAACGCGCAGAAGGCCGCACCAACGTCGTCGCCCGCATCGAGGGCACCGACCCGTCCGCGGACGCGCTGCTCGTCCACGGTCACCTGGACGTCGTACCGGCGCAGGCCGAGGACTGGACCGTGCACCCGTTCTCCGGCGAGATCCGCGACGGCGTCGTGTGGGGGCGCGGCGCGGTCGACATGAAGAACATGGACGCGATGATCCTCGCCGTCGTCCGCGCCTGGGCCCGAGCGGGCGTACGGCCGCGCCGCGACCTCGTCATCGCGTTCACCGCCGACGAGGAGGCCAGCGCCGAGGACGGCTCCGGATTCCTCGCCGACCAACACCCCGGGCTCTTCGAGGGCTGCACCGAAGGCATCGGTGAATCAGGGGCGTTCACCTTCCACGACGGCGGCGGCCGGGAGATCTACCCCATCGCCGCCGGCGAACGCGGCACCGCCTGGCTGAAGTTGACCGCGAACGGCCGGGCCGGCCACGGCTCCAAGGTCAACCACGAGAACGCGGTGACCCGTCTCGCCGCCGCGATCACCCGCATCGGCGAACACGAATGGCCGCTACGGCTCACCCCGACCGTCCGCGCGGCGCTCACCGAACTCGCCGCCCTGTACGGCCTCGAACCCGACCTCGACGACATCGACCTGCTCCTCGCCAAGCTCGGACCGGCGGCGAAACTCGTCGAGCCCGTCGTCCGCAACAGCGCCAACCCGACCATGCTGAACGCCGGTTACAAGGTCAACGTGATCCCGGGCGAGGCCGTGGCCCACGTCGACGGACGCTATCTGCCGGGCGGTGAGGACGAGTTCCGCACCACCTTGGACCGGCTCACCGGACCCGACGTCGACTGGGAGTTCCACCACCGCGAGGTCGCCCTCCAGGCACCGGTCGACTCACCGACGTACGCCCGGATGCGGGCCGCCGTCGAGGAGTTCGCGCCCGAGGGACATGTGGTGCCGTACTGCATGTCCGGCGGCACGGACGCCAAACAGTTCTCGCGCCTCGGGATCACCGGCTACGGCTTCGCACCACTGAAGCTCCCCGAGGGCTTCGACTACCAGGCCCTGTTCCACGGAGTCGACGAACGAGTCCCCGTCGGGGCACTCCACTTCGGCGTCCGTGTACTGGACCGCTTCCTGCGGACGGCCTAGCAAGTGGGGGAGAACATGCGGACGTTGGCGTACGGCTCGTGGCCCTCGCCCATCGACGCGGCGCTCGCCGCCGCCCACGACGGACATCCCGAATTCGTCGGATTCGTCGGCGACGAGGCCTGGTGGACCGAACCACGGCCCACCGAGGCCGGCCGCCGCACCCTGGTGCGCCGACGCGCGGACGGCACCCAGGAATCGGTGCTGCCCGCGCCCTGGAACGTCCGCAGCAGGGTCATCGAGTACGGCGGACGACCCTGGGCCGGAGCCGTCCACGACGGCCGACCCCTCGTTGTCTTCGTGAACTTCGCCGACCAGCGGCTGTACCTCCACGACCCCGGCAGCGAGCCGCGCCCCCTCACCCCCGTGTCGCGGGTGGGCGGCGGACTCCGCTGGGCGGAACCGCAGTTGCGCCCCCAGGCGGGTGAAGTGTGGTGCGTGCTGGAGGAGTTCACCGGCGACGGACCCGGTGACGTACGGCGCGTCCTGGCCGCCGTGCCGCTGGACGGTTCCGCCGCCGAGGACCGGGGCGCCGTACGCGAACTCACCGAGGACCGGCACCGGTTCGTGTCCGGGCCGCGTGTCTCGCCCGACGGGCGGAAGGCCGCCTGGCTCGCCTGGGACCATCCTCGGATGCCGTGGGACGGCACGGAGCTGCTGCTCGCCGAGGTGGCGGACGACGGCACGTTCGGCGAGCCGCGGGTCGTGGCCGGCGGGCCCGAGGAGTCGGTCGCGCAGGTCGACTGGGGATTCGACGGCTCGCTGCTGTACGCGAGCGACCGCACCGGCTGGTGGAACCTCTACCGCGACCACCAGCCGCTGTGCCCGCGCGAGGAGGAGTTCGGCGGGCCGCTGTGGAAGCTCGGCCAGCGCTGGTTCGCGCCGCTGGAGAGCGGCCTGATCGCCGTCGTGCACGGCCGGGGCGCCGCCCTGCTCGGCGTGCTGGACCCGGAGACCGGCGAGGTCGTCGACGCGGCCGGCCCCTGGACCGAGTTCACGTCCACCCTCGCGGTGCACGGCGACCGGATCGTCGGCGTCGGCGCCAGCCCGCGCAGCGCCCACGAGATCGTCGAACTCGACACCCGCACCGGCCGAGCCCGGGTCATCGGCGCCGCCCACGACGACCCCGTGGACCCCGCCCACTACCCCGAACCGCAGATCCGCACCTTCACCGGCCCCGCCGGACGCGAGATCCACGCCCACATCTACCCGCCGCACAGCCCGAGTTGGGCCGCGCCGGGCGACGAACTGCCGCCGTACGTGATCTGGGCGCACGGCGGACCCACCAGCCGGGCACCCCTCGTCCTCGACCTGGAGATCGCCTACTTCACCTCCCGGGGCATCGGCGTCGCCGAGGTCAACTACGGCGGCTCCACCGGGCACGGCCGCGAGTACCGCAACCGGCTGCGCGAACAATGGGGCGTCGTCGACGTCGAGGACTGCGCCGCCGTAGCCCTCGCCCTCGCCGAGGAGGGCACCGCCGACCGCGACCGGCTCGCCGTCCGGGGCGGCAGCGCGGGCGGCTGGACCAGCGCCGCGTCCCTGGTGACCACCGACGTCTACGCCTGCGGCACCATCATCTATCCCGTCCTCGACCTGGCCAACTGGGCCTCGGGCGAGACCCACGACTTCGAGTCCCGGTACCTGGAGACCCTGGTCGGCCCCCTCGCCGAGGTGCCCGCCCGGTACACCGAACGCTCACCCGTCGAGCACGCCGACCGCATCACCGCGCCCTTCCTGCTGCTGCAGGGCCTGGCCGACGTGATCTGCCCGCCCGTCCAGTGCGAACGACTCCTGGAACGGATGCGCGGACGCCGAGTGCCGCACGCCTACCTCGCGTTCGAGGGCGAGGGCCACGGATTCCGCCGCGCCGACACCATGATCCGCGCCCTGGAGTCCGAACTCTCCCTGTACGCACAGGTCTTCGGCATCGACCCGCCCGGCATCCCCACCCTGGAGCTCGGCACGTGACCGCACTCGTCAGGCCGTCCCGACTCGCCCCCGGCGCCCGCGTGGCCGTCGTCGCGCCCAGCGGGCCGGTGTCCGAGGAACGGCTCGAAGCGGGCTTGGACATCCTGCGCGGCTGGGACCTCGACCCGGTGGTGGCGCCCCATGTCCGTGACCGGCACGGCGAGTTGGGCTATCTGGCCGGTACGGACGCGGACCGTGCCGCCGATCTGCAGAACGCCTGGTGCGATCCGTCCGTGGCCGCCGTCCTGTGCGCCCGCGGCGGCTACGGCGTGCAGCGCATCGTCGACCTGCTCGACTGGGAGGCGATGCGCGCCGCGGGACCGAAGGTGTTCGTCGGCTTCAGCGATCCCACGGTGCTGCACCAGGCGTTCGCCACCCGGCTGGGCCTGGTCACCCTGTACGGGCCCGCCGCGGCCGGCGCCGACTTCGTCAAGAACACCCGTACCCAGGAGCAGTTGAGGGCGACCCTGTTCGACCCGGAGTCCGTGCGGACCGTGCGGGCCGTCCCGGGCGGCGGCGGTGCGCTGGTGCCGGGGCGGGCCCGGGGCGTCACCCTCGGCGGCTGCCTGGCCCTGCTCGCCACCGGCCTCGGCACCCCGCACGCACCGGCCGGCGCCCGCGGCGGACTGCTGGTCATCGAGGACGTCGGCGAGCAGGCGTACCGCGTCGACCGGATGCTCACCCAACTCCTGCGCAGCGGCTGGCTGGACGGTGTCGTGGGCATCGCGCTCGGCTCCTGGTCCGGCTGTGGGCCCTACGAGAAACTGCGCCCGGTGTTCGTCGACCGGCTGGGCGCACTCGGTGTGCCCGTCGTCGAGGAGTTCGGGTTCGGGCACTGCGAAGGCGCGCTCACGATACCGCTCGGGGTGGCGGCCGAACTGGACGCGGACGCGGGCACGTTGACGCTGGACGAGCCCGCGCTGCGGTAGCCGCCCGCCCGCCTGTCGTACCGCTGCCAGCCAACTCCCCTTGTTCTCCGTCGGGTTGTCCTCAGTGTGGAGGTCCCCTTTGTTCCGTCGTGTGCCCGGAATCCGCGCGGCGCTGGCTCTCGCGCTCACCGCACCGCTCACCCTCACCGCACCGTTCGCGCTCGCCGGCCGTGCCGCCGCGACGGACCGATACACCGTCACCGCACTGAAGTTCACCGTCCGCGCGGGCGGCCGGGACTGTGCGGTCGACGCCGACCTGTACCGGCCCGCGGGCGTGGACCGCGCCCACCCCGCGCCCGCCGTACTGGCGACCAACGGCTTCGGCGGCAGCAAGTCCGACGGATCCACGGACGCCATCGGCAGGACCTTTGCGCGACGCGGCTTCGTCGGGCTCGTCTACTCCGGACTGGGCTTCGGGAAGTCGGGCTGTCTCATCTCGCTCGACGACCCGGACATCGACGCAGCGGCGGCGTCGGGACTGGTCGACTTCCTCGCGGGCACACGCGCCGCGGCCGACGGGACCAGGGCGGACTTCGTGACGCTCGACGCGAAGGGGGATCCCCGGGTCGGGATGATCGGCGGATCGTACGGCGGTGCCGTTCAGCTGGCGACGGCCGCCGTGGACCAACGGGTGGACGCGCTCGTCCCCATGGTCACCTGGCACGACCTGGCGTACTCCCTCGACCCCAACAACGGCGGGAGCGTACCCGGAGTCTTCAAGTGGCAGTGGACCAACGGCTTCTACCTCATGGGCGAGACCCAGCCCCTGACCGTACCGGGCCTCGACCCGACCCGGATCAACTCCCTCGGCTGCGTGCACTTCGTCAGCAAGGCCTGCGCCCTGATCCGCACGCTGAACTCCGGGAGCTATCCGGCGAAGGTGACGGCGGACGTGCTCGGGTACGCCCACAGCGTCTCGCCGGTGTCGTATCTCCACGGAGTCAAGGCGCCGACGCTCCTTGTCCAGGGGCAGGCCGACAGCCTGTTCAACCTCAACGAGGCGACGGCGACGTACAGGACGCTGAAAGCGCAGGGGACCACGGCGAAGATGATCTGGCAGTCGTGGGGGCACAGTGGCGGGGTGGCCGCCGGTGAACTCGACCTCGGCCAGGGCGACTTGGAGTCGAGCTATGTCGGGCGGCGGATCGCGGCCTGGTTCGACCGCTACCTGCGCAAGCGGACGAACGTGGACACCGGACCGGCCTTCGCCTACTACCGCGACTGGATCGCGGACCCGGCCCGCACCTACGCCACGGCCGACCAACTCCCCTCTCTGGAAGCGAAGTTGTATCTCTCCGGCGACGGCAAGCTGGTGGGCGACCGGGCCAAGGTGGCGCGCGGCAGCCGCGAGTACACCAACAGGCCCGTCCCCACGAGCCATTCGGAGAACTCGCTGAGCGGCATGACCGGCCTGCCGGACCCGGCGCCGTACGACACCCGTGGTACCTGCCTCGGCTGGACCGGCGCACCCCTGACCCGCACGACGGACGTAGTGGGCGCCCCGAGGGCGACCCTCAAGGTCGTCTCTCCGGCCGCGCGGCGCGTCCAGAACTCCGGCGACGCCGCCGACAACCTCGTCCTCTTCGCCAAGCTCTACGACCTGGCCCCCGACGGCACCGGGACCCTGGTCCACCGGTTGGTCGCCCCGGTCCGGGTCCCGGACGTCACGAAGAGCTTCACGGTCACCCTGCCGGGGATCGTGCACCGGTTCGCGAAGGGGCACCGGCTGCGGTTCGTGATCGCGGCCAGCGACGACGCGTACACCGGGAACCGGGGGGTCAAACCGGTCACGGTGGTCAGCTCGCCGCAGGACACGGGGGTGCTGGAGCTGCCGGTCGTCGAGGATGAGTCTCACCGTGCGTAATGGCCCATTCGGGCTCACCCTGGAGACATGAGCCCGAAGACCACCGAGAGCGGTGGGCGGACCGGCCAGCGGGAACGCCGGCTGACACCCGCCCGGATCACTGTTCTGCTGCTCGCCGTCCTGGCCCTCGTCTTCATCTTCGAGAACACCCGCGACACCCGGATCCGCCTGCTGATCCCCGAGGTCACCATGCCGCTGTGGATGGCACTGCTGGCCACGGCGATCATCGGCGCCCTGTGCGGGGCCTATTTCATGAGACGCCGCCGCCGACCCTGACTAGGGTGACGGGATGCCGCATTCAGCTTCCCCTTATCTCGCCCAGGGCCCCCGCGTGGGGATACGTCACTTCACCTACGAGGACGCCGCCGAGTTCACCGCTCGGGCCCGGGAGAGCAAGGATCTGCACCAGCCATGGCTGTTCCCGCCGGCGAGCGGGGATGCGTACACCGCCTATGCGGGACGGCTGATCCAGGATCCGACCAAGGCCGGGTTCCTCGTCTGCGAGCTCGACGGCGGCGGCATCGCCGGGTTCATCAACATCAACAACATCGTGCAGGGCGGCTTCCAGTGCGGTGCGCTGGGATACGGCGCCTTCGCGCACGCGGCCGGGCGCGGGCTGATGCGCGAGGGAATGAACCTCGTGGTGGATCACGCCTTCGGGCCGATGCGGCTGCACCGGCTGGAGATCAACGCGCAGCCCGGCAACGCCGGGTCGATCGGTCTCGCCCGCAGCTGCGGATTCCGGCTCGAAGGCCTCTCGCCGAACATGATCTACATCGACGGCGCCTGGCGCGACCACGAGCGCTGGGCGATCACCGCCGAGATGCGGACTTCCGGTTGACCTTCATCGTGTCCAGGTCCGTCACCGTCGACTTCAGATCCCGGAAGCCGTAGCCGAGGCCCTTCAACGCGGTCTCGGCGCGGTCCTCCGCGAGCGCCGCCGCCATCTCCTCGCCGTCCGCCGCGTCCGACACCACCACATACCGCCACGAGAAGTGCTTGAGCGGCGACGGTTCGTAACTGAGCGAGCCGTCCTCGGTGAACCGCATGCTGAGCATCCCGTGCTCCGAGGCCTCGCCCAGCAGCCGCTGCCGCGCCTCGTCCGTCAGCGCGTCCCAGGTGCCCCGCACGATCACCCGGTACGTGTGCTGCTCGCTCATCCGCCGTTCCACTCCTCGGTCCGTGCCGTCGATCGCCCGACTCTACGTCGACGTGACCGCACCGCACGCGGAATATCCCGGCGCCCCGCCTTTGCGGAATCCTGACCGGCGGCGCCCCTGGTCACCGCACCGGTTGCCGGGTTCCATGGTGATCGTGACGACGATCCGACGTGAGGTACTGACCCTGCCCACCGCGGAGTTGGGTCCGGACAACCCGCTGCCCCCACTGCGTCCGCTCGACGAGGCACACCGCATAGACGACCGCGACCGCGAGGACCTGCCCCGGGACATGGCCCGCCAGATCGGCTACGAACCCCTTCGCAGTCTGCTCCCCACCCGCGTCCGCGACGGCTACGACAGAGACCGCGCACCCCGCGAGCTGGACGCCCTCGTGATCGAGAACGACCGGCTGCGCGCCACCGTGCTCCCCGCCCTCGGCGGCCGCATAGCCTCCCTCGTCCACAAGCCCACCGACCGCGAACTCCTGTACCGCAACCCGGTGTTGCAGCCCGCCAATTTCGCCCTCAACGGCGCCTGGTTCTCCGGCGGCATCGAATGGAACATCGGCGCCACCGGCCACACCACCCTCTCCTGCGCACCCCTGCACGCAGCCCGCGTCCCCGCCCCCGACGGCGGCGAGATGCTCCGCCTGTGGGAGTGGGAACGCCTGCGCGACCTCCCGTTCCAGGTCGACCTGTGGCTCCCGGACGGCTCCGACTTCCTCCACGTCGGCGTCCGCATCCGCAACCCGCACGAGAAACCCGCGCCCACCTACTGGTGGTCCAACACCGCGGTGCCGGAGCAACGCCGGGTCCTCGCACCGGCGTCGGAGGCCTGGCACTACGGATACGAGCGGCGACTGCGCCGGGTGCCCGTCCCGTCGTACGACGGAGTGGACCGGACGTATCCCCTCAACAGCCCTTACGCCGCCGACTACTTCTACGAGATCCCGGACGCGCGGCGGCGCTGGATCGCCGCGCTCGACGCGGACGGGCACGGGCTGGTGCACACGTCCACCGACGCACTCCGGGGCCGCAAACTCTTCGTGTGGGGCACCGGCAGCGGCGGCCGCCGCTGGCAGGAGTGGCTCACCGAGCCGGGCACGGGCGGCTACTGCGAGATCCAAGCGGGCCTGGCCCGCACCCAGTTGGAGCACATACGGCTCGACCCGGAGAGCGAGGTGTCCTGGCTGGAGGCCTACGGTCCGCTCGACGCCGAGGCCGAAGGGGAGTGGCCCGCCGTGGTGGACCGTGCCGAGGCGCGGCTCGAAACCGCGCTGCCCCGCGCCGACCTGGACGCCGCCTACACCGCCTGGAAGCCGTACGCCGACACCGAACCCGGCGAGATCCTTGCCACCGGCTCCGGCTGGGGCGCCCTCGAAGTCCTGCGCACCGACTGGAAGTTGCCCGGCACCCCCTTCGACGAGTCCACGCTCGGCGAGGCCCAGGCGCCCTGGGCGGCGCTGTTGCGCAGCGGTGTGCTGCCCGAGCCGCGCCGGGTCCGGCCGCCCGGTGAGACCCTCGTCGCCCCGCACTGGCGGGACATGCTGGAGACGGCGCCCGCCACCCCGCTCACCGAGTACCACCTCGGCGTCTCCCAATGGCACGCCGGCGACCGGGCGCAGGCGGTGCGCAGTTGGGAGCGGGCCCTCGAACTCGCCCCGTCCCTCTGGCCGTTGCTGCGCTGTCTCGCCGTCGCCGACCAGGAGGCGGGCAACCACGAGCGGGCCGCCGACCGCTACACCGAGGCCTTCGCCGACCTGTGCCACGAGCGGCGCGACGCCGGCGAGAGCTGGACCGCCGCCACGGCCGCGCTCGGCCGCGAGGCCGTCGAGGCGCTGCTGCGGGTGCGGCGGGTGGCGGACGCCCGCGCCGTCTGGGAGATGCTGCACCCCGCCACCCGCGAACGCGGCCGATTCCTGCTGCTCCAGGCCGAGTTGCTGCTCGCGGAAGGGCGGCGCGACGACGCGTGGGCGGTCTTCGCCGACGGCTTCGAGGCCGCCGATCTGCGCGAGGGCGCCGAGTCGATCGGCCGGCTCTGGGCCCGCCTCACCGACGAACCACTGCCCACGCGCTACGACTTCCGGATGCGGCCGGAAACGCCCTGAGGCGAGGTGACGTGAGGCGTGGACCGGCGGTCGGCCGTCAGCCCCGCCGGTCCACGTACTCGTACACCGTCCCGTCCGGATGCACCGCGATCAGATTGCGGCCCACCGGTGTCGCCAGCGGGCCCGCGACGACCCGGGCACCGAGTTCGGTGAGGAGCGTGTACGCCTCGTCGACGTCCTTGACGGCGATCGTCGCCGAGACCTTGCGCAACACCTCCAACTCCGCCTCGGGCCCGCTCATCAGCAGGAAGAACCCGACCGCGGCCACCGACACCCCGCCGCGCTCGAAACGGAGCGCCGAGGCACCCGTGAGGCGTTCGTAGAAGGGGACGGCGGTCTCCAGGTCGTCGACGCAGATACGCAGCGTGGCTCCCAGAATGTCCATGCGGACGAGCCTAGTTGGGACGGCCGGGCCGTGGTGATCCTTTCGGGCGATCCCGGTGACCGTTCGGCGGGTGTTGGGGCCGCTTGATCAGGGGGGCGCGGAACACCTCGCACGATCACCCCCCCGGAAGGAGCCTCATGAACACCGGTGAACTCGTCGAACTCGGACAGCAACTGCGCGTGGACAGTGTCCGGAGCCCGCCGACGCGGCGGGCTCCGGACACCCCACGTCCTCCATGTCTGCCGCGGACCTCATGGCCGTGCTGCTCGCCCACCACCTCCACTACGACTTCGACCGCCCCGCCCACCCCGGCAACGACCGCTTCGTCCTCTCCAAGGGACACGCCTCACCTCATCCTCTACGCCGCCTAATCGCCCTGTCCGGCAAGCGGCTGGAGCTCACCGCGTACCGCGTGCGGGTCCTGTGCGGGGACAGCGAGCCGGCCGAGGGCTCGGTGTGGGAGGCCGCCGAGCACGCGGCGTACGAGGTTCCGGGGACGGCCCGCTACCAGCGGTACCAGCGTCCCCTGCCGCCGCCGGCCGAGATGCCACGCACCTGCCCTCGAATCGGTGGATCAGACGGGCTTGCGGCACAGGATCTCGCCGTGCAGCACGGCGAACCAGCCGTCGTCCTGCTTCCCCCACTCCCGCCAGGCCTCGGCGATGGCGCGCAGCTGCCCGGCGGTCGCGTGGCCGCCCTCGGTCGCGACCGCCGCATACGAGGACGCGACCGTGCGGTCCGCCCACAGACCGCTCCACCAGGCCCGCTCGTCCGGAGTGTGGAACGTCCAGGTGCTCGACGTGGTCGTGATGTCGCTCAGCCCGGCCCGCTGCGCCCACGACTTGAGACGGCGTCCGGCATCCGGCTCGCCCCCGTTGGCGCGGGCCACCCGCCGGTACAGCTCCAGCCAGTCGTCCAGCCCCGACACCTCCGGGTACCACGTCATCACCGCGTAGTCCCCGTCGCGGGCGGCGATGAACCCGCCCGGCTTGGTCACCCGCACCATCTCCCGCAGCGCCTGCACCGGATCGCCCACGTGCTGGAGCACCTGATGGGCGTGGACCACGCAGAACGTGTCGTCCGGGTAGTCCAGCGCGTGGACGTCGGCGACCGCGAAGTCGACGTTGGTCAGGCCGCGCCCGGCGGCCGTGGCACGGGCCTGGTCCAGGATGCCCGGCTCGCGGTCGACTCCCGTGACGGAGCCGTCCGGGACCAGGGCCGCCAGGTCCGCGGTGATGGTGCCCGGACCGCAGCCGATGTCCAGGATCTTCATGTGGGGCTTCAGCGAACCGAGCAGGTAGGCGGCGGAGTTGGCGGCGGTTCGCCGGGTGTGCGAGCGCAGTACGGACTCGTGGTGCCCGTGCGTGTAGACGGCGGTCTCCTGCGGTTTCGGCATGGCTCTACCTACCCCTTCGCGTCTTCTTCGGCGTAAGCAGAACGGTACGCGCGCATGTCGGATGATGAGACCTGCGTTTTACGATGTGGACTGACGGGTGATCAGGGACCTCGTCAGTGGCCGGTACACCGTCAGTCCCTCGGGCAGCTCCTCCAACGTCAACTCGCCGTCCACGTCCGTGACTTCACCGTCGTAGGCGAGAAGGGTGCCGGGCGCGAGAACGGTCAGGCGCAGGCGGTGGACCTGGACCGCCGCGTGGGCGGGGGAGCGGGTGAACGGGCCGGCGAGGGCCGCCGCGAGGAGGCGCAGAGCGGGCCTGCGGCCGCCGTGCACCACGCGGATGTCAAGGCGTCCGTCCGCCAGGTCGACCCGGCGGCCCGAGGCGATGCCCATCCGGTGGTAGGTGCCGTTGCCGGCGAACAGCAGCCACAACGGGCGGGTACGGCCGCCCAGTTCGGCCTCCAGCGGATGCCGGTCCGCGCGCAGCACCCGCAGCGCCGCCAGCACGCCCGCCGGCCAGCCGCCGATCCGGGGCGCCCACCGCTCCCGTTCGCGCACCAGCTCCGGATAGACGCCCAGGCTCAGGGTGTTGAGGAAGATGCCCCGGGTGGTGCCGGAGGTGAAGCGGCCGACGTCCACGCGGACGGCGTCGCCCTGCTTGATCGCCCGGCTCAGATCCCGGGGACCCTCCACTCCGAGGTCGTAGGCGAAGTGGTTGAGGGTGCCGCCCGGGAGGACCGCGAGGGGCAGGCCGTGGCGCAGGGCGACCTCGGCCGCCGCGTTCACCGTGCCGTCGCCGCCGCACACCCCGAGGACCCGGGCACGGGCCGCCGCCTGCTCCAACTCGGCCGGTATGTCGGCCGGTTCGCAGACGACGAGTTCCGCACCGGGCAGGAAGTCCGTCAGCGCATCTGCCCGGTCCGCGGTGCCCGACGCCGCGTTGACCACCATGACCAGGCCCTCGCCGTCCTCCAGTGCCGGTACCTCGGCGCGCGGGTGGGCCGGCGGTACGACCTGCCCGTGGGTCGGCACCATCCCACGCACCGCGAACGCCGCGCACGCTCCCAGCGCGGCCCCGGCGAGCACATCGCTCGGGAAGTGGACACCGGTGTAGACACGGGACACGGCGACCGAGAACGCGATCGGGGCCACCACCGCGCCCCAGGCCGGCGACTCCAGGGCCACACCGGTCGCGAAGGCGGCCGCCGACGCGGCGTGACCGGACGGGAACGACGTGGTGATCGGCTGCCGCTTCAGCTGCCGTACCGGCGGGACCGGGTCCGCGCCGGGCCGGGGGCGGCGCACGGTCCGCTTCCCGAGCGTGTTGATGGCGAGGGAGGCGACGCTCAGCGAGGCGAGGCCCCGGGCGGCGGCCCGGCGGGCGCGCGGAGTACGGCTCGCGGCCACCGCGGCGGCCGTCGCGAACCACAGCACGCCGTGATGGGCACTCCGGCTCAGCCGGGGCAGCACCGGCTCACCCGAGGGCCGGTTCCGCTCGGCCGCCGCCTCGAAGAGACGGGAGTCCAGGGAGAGCAGCCACGCGCGCAGGGCGTGGCGGCCCGGAAGGGGGACCGTGAGGTCGACGTCGGGGCTCATGCGGTGCCGGGTACCCTGAAATGGCCGTTTGCTGCCCGGCGCACCGTCGGCGAACCGACTCCACCGTCGGCGGACCGTTTCATCGGAGGAACCCCCGCATGCGCCTGCTCCTCATCCGCCACGGCCAGACCACGGCCAACGTGGACTTCCTCCTCGATACGGCGATCCCGGGCGCGGAGCTGACCGACCTCGGCCGCCGCCAGGCCGCCGCCCTCCCCGATGCCGTGGCCGACGAGGACATCGAGGCCGTCTACGCCTCCACGCTGATCCGCACCCAGCGCACCGCGGCCCCGCTGGCCGCCGCCCGAGGCCTCGACGTCCGCGTCCGGGACGGCATCCGCGAGCTCACCGCCGGTGACCTGGAGATGCTCCCTGGCGACCGGGAGCCCGGCCACGAGTACATGCGGATCGTGTTCGCGTGGGCGGCCGGTGACACGGAGCTGCGGATGCCCGGCGGCGAGAACGGCGTGGAGGCCCTCGCCCGCTACGACGGCGTGATCGCCGAGGCCGCCGACAGCGGCGCCCGCACCGCCGCCATGGTCAGCCACGGCGCCGCGATCCGGATGTGGACGGCCGCCCGCGCCGACAACGTCGACGTGTCCTTCGCCGCCGCCCGCCCCCTCGACAACACCGGCATCGTCGTCCTGGACGGCTCACCGGCCGACGGCTGGAAGGTGCTGTCCTGGGCGGGCGCCGCGGTGGAGACGGCCGGACCGGACACGGACGCGGGCCCGACCGGACAGCCGCTCGACGAGGACCAGAAGCCGTAGCGAGGCCCTGGCGGGCACAATAAGGGTTTGCCCGGCCGCGAGGCCGCCCCACAGAATGCGTGGTCATGGGACATCTGGAAGCCGCACACCTCGAGTACTACCTCCCCGACGGGAGGCCGCTCCTGGGCGATGTGTCCTTCCGGGTCGGCGAAGGCGCCGTGGTCGCCCTGGTCGGGCCCAACGGCGCCGGCAAGACGACCCTTCTCCGGCTGATCTCCGGCGAGCTGAAACCGCACGGCGGCACCGTCACCGTGAGCGGCGGCCTGGGCGTGATGCGCCAGTTCGTGGGCTCCGTACGCGACGAGAGCACCGTACGGGACCTGCTCGTGTCGGTCGCCCCGCCCCGCATCCGCGCGGTCGCGGCGGAGGTCGACAAGGCCGAGCACGCCATCATGACCGTCGACGACGAAGCGGCCCAACTCGCCTACGCCCAGGCCCTGTCCGACTGGGCCGAGGTGCACGGCTACGAGTTCGAGACCCTCTGGGACATGTGCACCATGGCCGCGCTCGGCGTGCCCTACGACAAGGCGCAGTTCCGGCAGGTCAGCACCCTCTCCGGCGGCGAGCAGAAGCGGCTCGTCCTGGAGGCGCTGCTGCGCGGGAGCGACGAGGTGCTGCTCCTCGACGAGCCCGACAACTACCTCGACGTACCCGGCAAGCGGTGGCTGGAGGAGCGGCTCAAGGAGACCCGCAAGACGGTCCTGTTCGTCTCCCACGACCGTGAACTCCTCGCCCGCGCCGCCGAGAAGATCGTCTCCGTGGAACCCTCGCCCACCGGCGCCGACGCCTGGGTGCACGGCGGCGGCTTCGCCACCTACCACGAGGCCCGGCGCGAACGCTTCGCCCGCTTCGAGGAGTTGCGCCGCCGCTGGGACGAGAAGCACGCCCAGCTGAAGAAGCTGGTCCTGAACCTCCGTCAGGCCGCCTCCATCTCCCACGAGTTGGCCTCCCGCTACCAGGCCGCCCAGACCCGCCTGCGCAAGTTCGAGGAGGCGGGCCCGCCCCCCGAGCCGCCCCGCGAGCAGGACATCACCATGCGCATCAAGGGCGGCCGCACCGGCGTAAGGGCCGTCACCTGCAAGGGACTTGAACTGACGGGCCTGATGAAACCCTTCGACCTGGAGGTCTTCTACGGCGAACGCGTCGCGGTCCTCGGCTCGAACGGCTCGGGCAAGTCGCACTTCCTGCGCCTCCTCGCCGGCGACGAGGTGAAGCACACGGGGGAGTGGAAGCTCGGCGCGCGCGTCGTGGCAGGGCACTTCGCGCAGACCCACGCGCACCCCGAACTCCAGGGCCGCACCCTCCTCGACATCCTGTGGAAGGAGCACGCACAGGCCCAGGGACCGGCCATGTCCCGGCTGCGCCGCTACGAGCTGACCGGCCAGGCCGAGCAGAGCTTCGACCGCCTCTCCGGCGGCCAGCAGGCCCGCTTCCAGATCCTGCTCCTGGAACTCCAGGGCGTCACCGCCCTGCTCCTCGACGAGCCCACCGACAACCTCGACCTGGAGTCCGCGGAAGCCCTCCAGGAGGGCCTGGAGGCGTTCGACGGGACCGTGCTCTCCGTCACGCACGACCGCTGGTTCGCCCGGTCCTTCGACCGCTACCTGGTCTTCGGCAGCGACGGCAGGGTCCGCGAGAGCACCGAGCCCGTGTGGGACGAGCGGCGGGTGGAGCGCGCGCGGTAGGTCCGTGCAGTGCGGAGGCCGTGGGGCCCGAATGTTCGTAGAGTGGTCTCAGGACCGTGAGACTCGACGAGCGGGGCACACCATGACCGGAGTCGACCCTGCGCGCCTGGACGACTCCCAGCTCATGAAGGAGCTGGAGACCATCCACCGCACGCGCCACGACACCCTGCTGTACGGCTCGAACGACGCGCTGCGCGCCCACAACGACCGCATGGCCCGGCTGGAGGGCGAGTACCTGCGTCGCCATCCGCGCCGCCTCGTGGCCCCCGGCCGTACCCGTCAGGGGGCACGCGAGCGGGACTGACGCGTGTTTGTCCCCCGAGGTCGGGGGCAGGCGAACGTTCAGCGCTGGATCGCAAACGCGTTCCCACCGGTGACCGTCCAACCCGGAGCATGCTCAAGGGAGTTGTGACGCACCATGCCCAGCACCATGTCCACTCGATCCACCGGCACGAACACGAAGCGACGTTCCCACCCCGACACCCCCGACACCGCGGAGGCGTTCCGCGCCCTGGTCACGCTGCCGCCCGGCCCGCAGCACGACACCGTCCGCGAACGCATCGTGGAGGCCTGGCTGCCGATGGCCGACCGGCTCGCCGGACGGTTCCGCAACCGGGGCGAGAGCACCGAGGACTTACGACAGGTCGCCGCCCTCGGCCTGGTCAAGGCCGTCGACCGGTACGACCCCGGGCGCGGCAACGCGTTCGAGAGCTATGCCGTGCCGACCATCACCGGCGAGATCAAACGGCACTTCCGCGACCACATGTGGACCCTGCACGTGCCGCGCCGGGTGCAGGATCTGCGCAACCGGGTGCGGGTCGCCGGGCAGGAGCTGGCGCAGACGGTGCCGGGGCGGCGGCCGACCGTGGCGGAGCTCGCCGCGCACGCGTGCCTCTCCGAGGAGGAGGTGCGGGCCGGGCTGGAGGCGCTGGAGAGTTTCAGCGCGTTGTCGTTGGACGCGGAGGCCTCCGGCGGTGCGGACGGGTGGGCGTTGGGGGACGTACTCGGGGCTGCTGATCCGGTGTTGGACGTCGTCGTGGACCGGGAGGCGGTGAAGCCGCGGTTGGCCGCACTGCCCGAGCGGGAGCGGGAGATTCTGTATCTGCGGTTCTTCAGGGACATGACGCAGAGTCGGATCGCGGAGGAGTTCGGGATTTCGCAGATGCATGTGTCACGGTTGATCAGTCGGTGTTGCCGGCGGATTCGGGAGCAGGTTCTGGAGGACGCCGCGTAGGGGTTGTCTGTCGGCTGCGGGCCGGTGGGGGCTGGGCGCGCCCACGCGGCGGAGCCGCAAATAGACACAGCCCCGCGCCCCTGTCTGAGCTCGGCCGGTGTTCACTCGCTCGGGTCTCGCCGCGCGCGGCTCTCTCCTGGTCGGGCTTCGATGGTGTTGCCGCCGTCCTCGGTCTAAGGAGACCCGCTCATGCGTCGCACCGCGCTTGCTCTGTCCGTTGTCGCGCTGGTGGGTGCCGGCGGGCCCGCTGTGGCCGTTGAATCGGGGGCCGAGGTCAGTCCCAGCACTGTTCAGGCGGGTGGCAGCGTGACCGTCGACGTGTCGTGCGAGGTGGTCGGGGGGACCGCGCCCGACAGCATCCAGGGCAGGTCCCAGGGGTTCGACGACGGGACCGTGGAGCTGCGGAGGGTGCCCGGCAACGACGACCGGGCCGCCGGGACCGCCTATCGCGGGACCGCACGCGTCTCCGACGGGGAGGGGAACGGGCAGGACCCCGCGTGGACCGTCGACGGGACCTGTCCCGCGCCGCCTGGCGGTCAGGGCAGGCCATGGAGTGCGACCTTCAGCGTGGAACACGGGGGCGGGGGCGGGCAGCCGCCGTGTCAGGAACCCCAGGGTGATGCCTGTGCCGGTGCCGCCGTGATCGAGCGCGGGGTGCGGGCCGGGGAGGGCGGTACCTTCACCGACTCCGTGCCGGCGCTGATCGCCGGCGGTGTGCTGATCGCGGGCGCGTGCGGCGGTGCCGTGTACCGGCTGCGCAGGCGGACACCGGGACACTGAGGGCAGGACTCCGACCAGGACACGACACGGCACGGCACTGCACCAGGGACTGCGCGGAGGCACCATGCGGCAGGCGGACGCGGTAGGCCAGGGCCCCGTCCGTTACGGGCCGGTGTTCCCCGACGACGGACTGCCCGTCCTGCCGGAACTGGCCGCCGTCCTCGCCGCCGCCGCGAGCCGCACCGAGGAGCAGCCGGTCGGCGGAGCCCCCGCACTGCTGGAGGCCGCGAGCGGCTACTTCGAACGCCGGGGCCTGCCCGCCGAGCCCGCCCGCGTGGCCGCCGCCCCGGGCGCCCCCGCGCTGCTGGTCGCGCTGACCGCCGCGCTCGGCGGTGACGTCCTGGTGCCCAGACCGTGTGCCGCCTGGTGGGCGCCCTACGCGCGGCTGCTGGGCAGGCCCGTGTTCCATGTGGGCACTCCGGCCGAGTGCGGCGGGGTGCCCGACCCGTACGCCCTGCTGGAGACCGTGCGCAGGGTCCGGGACGAGGGCGGTGACCCGCGGCTGCTGGTGCTGTCGGTCGCCGACGACCCCACCGCCACCGTGCCGCCGCCCGAGGTCATGCACGAGACCGTCGAGGCCGCCGCGGGCGAGGGCCTGCACCTGGTCAGCGACGAGACCTGGCGCGACACCCTGCACGCGCCCCGGCGCACCATGCTGCTCAGCCCCGCCGAGATGCTGCCCGACCGGGTCACCGTCGTCACCGACCTCGCCGGCGCGCTCCTCCCGTCCGGCTGGCCCGCCGCCGTAGCCCGCTTCCCCGCCGGCCGCGCCGGGAACGCGCTCCACGCGCGCGTGCTCGACGTCCTCACCGCACTCGGCGCCCGCGTCGCCGCACCTGTCGCCGCCGCGGCCGGCAACGCCCTCGGCGAACCCGCGCCCGTCGTCGCCCGCCGCGACACCGCCGTAGGCCTGCACGCGCGCGTGGCCGCCGCCACGCACGCGGCCGTCACCGGGGCGGGCGCGTTCGCCCGGCCGCCGCAGGCGGGACGGCATCTGTACGTCGATCTCGGGCCGTTGCGCCACGCGCTCACCCCGCAGGGGGTGGGCGACGCGCAGGACCTGGAGGAGTTCCTCACCGCCCGGCTCGGCATGCCCGCGCCGGGCGGCCACCGCTTCGGCGACGACCTGGGCGCGCTGCGGGTACGACTGTCCACCGGACCCCTGCTGGGCCGAACCGATGAGGAACGCGCGGAATGCCTCATGTCACCCGTGCCGTTGGAACTGCCACACGTGCAACGCGCGTTGATGTCCTTGAGGTCGATCTTCGACGATCTCCGCGACGACGCTCAGCGATGGGAGCCTCCTCGATGACGCAGCAGTCCGAGTCGACCACGACGACCCCGGACGCCGGCCGCACGGCGTCCCCGTCTCCCTTCGTCCCCTCCTCCCCGCCGCTCGCCGAACCCCGCCCCCTCGGCGAGCGGCGTGTGTGGCCCCGGACCTTCCACGACCGGCTCACCGCCCCGCTGCCCGGCCTCAAGGCGATCGCCCGCTTCGCCCGCGAGGGCTCCGTACGACCCAGCCCCGAGGGACTCGCCGACATCCCCCGACTCCCCTTCGCCCCCGAGCCGTTGCCCCGGGTCGACTCCCTGACGGTGGCCGTCACCTGGGCGGGGCACGCCAGTTGGGTGGTGCGCATCGGCGGGCTGACGATCCTCACCGACCCCGTCTGGTCCCGCCGCATCCTCGGCACGCCGGCCCGCATCACCCCCGTGGGCGTGGCCTGGGAAGCGCTCCCGCCGATCGACGCCGTCGTCATCAGCCACAACCACTACGACCACCTCGACGCCCCCACCCTGCGCCGACTCCCGCGCCACACCCCGGTGTTCGCCCCGGCCGGCCTCGGCGGCTGGTTCCGGCGCCGCAGATTCACCCGCGTCACCGAACTGGACTGGTGGGAGGCGGCCCAACTCGACGGCGTACGGCTCGACTTCGTACCCTCCCACCACTGGTCCAAGCGCAGCCTCACCGACACCTGCCACTCCCTGTGGGGCGGTTGGGTCATGACGGCACCGGACGGACAGCGCGTCTACTTCGCGGGCGACACGGGCTACGGCCACTGGTTTTCGCGTATCGGCCGCCGCTATCCGGGAATTGACCTGGCTCTCCTGCCCATCGGGGCCTACGACCCGCGCTGGTGGCTGAGCGACGTCCACTGCGACCCGGAGGAAGCGGTGCGGGCCGCCCAGGACCTGGGCGCGCGGCGCATGGCGCCCATGCACTGGGGCACGTTCGTCCTGTCGGCGGAGCCGGTCCTTGAACCACTCACGCGCGTGCGGACGGCCTGGGAGCAAGCGGGTCTGGCGAGGCAGGACCTGTGGGACCTCCCGGTGGGAGGCTCAAGAGTGCTTGCCTAGAAGGGAGTTCAGGCGGGAGTTGACTTCCGCACCCTGCGCCACACGGTCGGGGCCGCGCTGATCACCACGGTCAGCGCGACCGCCGCCACCACGCCCTCCCACGGTTCGGGGAACAGCGAGCCGCCGAGGATGCCGATCAACTGATAGGTCACGGCCCAGGCCAGACAGGCCGGCGCGTTGCCGCGGGCGAACCGGCGGATCGGCCACTCGGCCAGCAGACAGGCCAGCATCACCGGGATACGGCCGGCCGGCACCATCCGGGACAGCACCAGCACCGTCACCCCGTGGTCGGCCAGCTTCTTCTGGGCCTGCTCCAGCCGGTCCTCCGGAGCCCGCGCGCGGATCGCCTCCAGCCAGCGCGAGCCGTTCTTCGACCCCATCCCGCGCCGCCCCAGCCAGTACAGCGCGATGTCCCCGAGGAACGCGGCCAGCGACGCCGTCACGAACACCAGCGCCAGCGCGAACGGCGCCGTCTGGTGAAACGCGACCACGGCCGCCGAACTCACCAGCGCCCCCGTCGGAATCACCGGCACCAGCGCCCCGAACAGCACCAGCAGGAACAACGACGGGTAGCCGAGGGCCTGTTGGGTGGACTCGGGCGAGGTGGTCGCCGTCGCGGACAGCGCGTCCGCGATCCAGCTCACCGGGCGACCTCGGGGCGTACGCTCTCGCCGTGCCCGAGCCGGTGCACCGCCACCGAGGGCGCGAGTTGGGCCGCGATGCGCACGAACTCGTCGCCGGGCGTGTGGAATTCGTGCGGACGCACCGCGTCCATCCCGATCGGCCAGTACGTGCCGTAGTGCACCGGCACCGCGCTGCGCGGCGCGAGCCGGGCCAGCGCCTGGGCCGCGCGTCCCGCGTCCAGATGTCCCTCGCCGAGATAGGGCCCCCAGCCGCCGACCGGCAGCAGTGCCACGTCGACCGGCCCGACCTCCTTGGCCATGTCGTCGAAGAGCCCGGTGTCCCCGGCGAAGTAGGTGCGGGCCTCGCCCTCGACGACGTAGCCCAGCGCGGGGGAGCGGTGCGGTCCGACCGGCAGCCGCCGCCCGTCATGGCGTGCGGGCACGGCGCGTACGACCAGGTCACCGACCATCGTCTGGTCACCGGGGGACATCTCGTCGATCCGCAGCTGCCGGAGCCGGCGCAACCCCGGCACCGCGCGGAGTGCGCCCCGGGGCACGAGCAGGCGCGTGCCCGGGGCGAGGGAGCCGAGCGAGGGAAGGTGCAGGTGGTCGGCGTGCAGATGGGAGACGAGCGCCAGGTCCGCGCGATGGGCCTCGGGCGGCGGCACCGCGCCCCGGCGGCGTCGTAGATGCGCGAGCCGGCGGGCGAACAGGGGGTCGGTGAGGACGCGTATGTCCGAGTCCTCGATCGTGCAGGTGGCGTGACCCCACCAGGTGATCTCCACCGGCACCTTCTTTGCCTCCTTCGCGCGACTCCCCCGAAGCCTACGGGCAGGAGTAGGGTCGGCGGCGAAACCCGGAGGTGAGGGGGACGCCATGGGACAGGTACGCGGTGCCTTCGGGATGCCCTCGCGGGTCAGGGTCACGGCGATCGCCAGCCTGACACCGCTGGAGGAGCTGGACGAGGACCCCTTCCTGGTCGACTCGCGCAGCCAGCACGCGATGTGCGCCCGCTGGGCCGCCGACCACGGCTATGTGATCGCCCGCGAACTCCTGGTGCGCGGGCTGCGGCCCGACCACAGCGCCCTGTGGGACGGCGTCCGCCCCGGCCTCGACCTGTTCGTCGCCCCCAGCCGCCGGGTCCTGGAGAGCGCGCTGTCCTCCGTGGAGCAGTTCACCGACGAGTGCGCGCGCCGCGGGGTGCGGATCGAGACGGTGGGCCGCGCGGAACCGTCGTACGACGCCCAGGCCAAGGCCCGCGTCCACCGGCGGCTGTCGATGCCCACGGCCGGCTACGACGGCCGCTAGCTCGGGGGTCCCTACGTCCCGTATGACAGGCTGGGGACAGGCCCGCCAGGTCGACGGGCCCGGGACGTGAGGTGTACGGGGCGTGGGCGCAGGGCGTTGGCGGCGGCTCGCCAGTCAGGTCGGGCGGAGCATCGCGGTGTGGGCCGTCTCCACGGTGACCATGCTGGTGCTCGCCGGGATTCTGCCGGACTTCCAGCTCCAGTCGGCGGACGGCGACAGCGCCACCCGGATCGCGGTCACGGCCGCGCTCGGCGCCGGTGCCTTCGGTGTGCTGTCGGCCCTGGTCTGGCCGCTGCTGGTACGGCTGTTGCTGCTGGTGCCCGCGCTCGTCCTCGGTCTCCTGGTCTTCGTCCTCAACGGGTCGCTGCTGCTGATCGCCCTGCGCATCAATCCGGACGGCGGGCTGCGCGGCCAGGTCGCCCCCGAGACCGCCGTGGTCGTCGCCGCCGTGATGTCCGCCGTGGCTTCCGCGACCGGCGGTGCCCTCGCCGTCCGCGACGACGACGCCTACCGCCGCCGCCTCTACCGCCTCGCCGACCGCCGCCGCAGAGCCCTCCCGCCCGGCCCGTCCTCGCCCGGCACCGTCTTCCTCCAGCTCGACGGCGTCGGTCACGACGTCCTGCTCGACGCGATGGAGAAGGGGCTGATGCCCACGGTCGCGCGACTCCTCGGCGGCGACCGCCCCACCCACCGCCTCACCCCGTGGCGCACCGACTGGTCCAGCCAGACGGGCGCCAGCCAGCTCGGCATCCTGCACGGCTCCAACCACGACATCCCCGCGTTCCGCTGGTACGAGAAGGACACCGGCGAGGTGATGGTCTGTAACCGCCCGACCAGCGCCGCCGAGCTCCAGCGCCGCGCCATCGAGGACACCGGCGACGGCGGCCTCCTCACCGTGGACGGCGCCAGCCGCGGCAACCTGTTCAGCGGCGGCGCCGACGAACAGGCCCTGGTGCTGTCCATCGCGATCCGCCGCCGGGGCCGCGACAACCGTTCCCGCGCGGGCTACTTCGCCTACTTCTCCGACCCCGCCAACGCCGTCCGCACCGCGATGTCCTTCGTCGCCGAGGTCGGCCGCGAGATCGGCCAGTCGACCCGCTCCCGCCTCACCAGGCAGCGCCCCCGCGTCAAGCGCGGCGGCCTCTACCCGCTCGTCCGCGCCTTCGCGACCGTCGTGGAGCGGGACGTCGTCGTCGCCGCGGTCATGGGCGACATGCTGGCCGGCCGCACCGCCGTCTACGCCGACCTCGTGGCCTACGACGAGGTCGCCCACCACTCAGGACCGCGCAGCCGGGACGCAGCCAAGGTCCTCGGGCGCCTCGACCGTGCCCTCGCGTTGATCGAGAACGTCGCCGAGCACGCCCCGCGGCCGTACCGCCTCGTCGTCCTCTCCGACCACGGGCAGAGCCCCGGCGAGACCTTTCAGGGCCGCTACGGCCTCACTCTCGGCGACCTGGTGCGGGCGGGCTGCGGGCTGCCCGTGCCGCGCCGGGCCCGCCGCACCCACAGCGGCGCCGAGGCCCGTGCCGCGGTCCGCGCGGCGCTGCGCAGGCCCGCCAAGGACGGCGACGAGCGGCACGTTCACTCCGGCCGCCACTCGGAGCCGGTCGTGCTGGCCTCCGGCAACCTCGGCCTGGTCTCCTTCCCGGACGTGCCGCACCGCATGACCAAGGAGGAGATCGATGCCCGCCACCCGGCACTCCTCACCACGCTCGCCAACCACCCAGGCGTCGGCTTCGTCCTGGTGCGCAGCGAGGAGCACGGCGGAGTCGTCCTCGGCGCGCACGGCGCGGAGCTGCCGGTGGCCGAACTCGACGACAAGCAGGGCCCGTTGGCGGACTTCGGTCCCGGGGTCGCGGACGCCGTCCGGCGCACGCACTCCTTCCCGCACACCGCCGACATCATGGTCAACTCCTGGTACGACCCGGTCGAGGGCGAAGTCCTCGCCTTCGAGGAGCAGATCGGCTCCCACGGCGGCCTCGGCGGCTGCCAGGGCAAGCCGTTCCTGCTGTCGCCGTACGCCCTCTCCACGCCCGTCGAGGACGGAGAGGACCTCGTCGGCGCCGAGCATGTCCACCGCGTACTGCGGCGCTGGCTGCGGGAGTTGAACGGCCCGCAGGTGCCGCTGCCGGCCGAGCCGGAGGAGCGGGCCGCCTGAAAATGGGCTGCGGTGGGCGGTTCGTGCGCCCACACTGTTCGAGTCTCCCCACCTCGAACCTCCTTCAGGAGCTGCTGCTTTGCAGGCTGCCGTCACTGTCACGCCCGCCCGGATCCCCGAACTGCTGCTGGGTCTCGCGACCGTCCGCCCCGTCTTCCTCTGGGGCGCGCCCGGCATCGGAAAGTCTTCCCTGGTAAGGGAGTTCGCCCAGTCGCTGGGGCTGGAGTGCGTCAGCCTGCTCGGTACGCAGCTCGCGCCCGAGGACCTGATCGGCGTACCGCAGATCCGCGACGGACGGTCGGTGTTCTGCCCGCCGGAGGCCATCGCGCGGGACGAGCCCTACTGCCTGTTCCTCGACGAACTCAACGCGGCCACACCGGATGTGCAGAAGGCGTTCTACTCGCTGATCCTGGACCGCCGCATCGGAAACTACGAACTCCCCAAGGGTTCCATTGTGATCGGCGCCGGCAACCGCGCGACCGACAACGCGCTGGCCCGCCCGATCGCCTCCGCGCTGATCAACCGGCTCACCCACGTCCACCTGGAGGCGTCCCCGAAGGACTGGCTCAACTGGGCCGCCGCCAACGGCATCCACCCGTGGGTCCTCGACCACCTCACCGACCGCCCCGACCACCTGTGGTCCAAGCCGCCGAAGACGGAAGAACCCTTCTCCACGCCCCGCTCCTGGCACATGCTCTCCGACGCGCTGGGCTCCTTCGGGCCCGACCTCGACGAGGACACCCTCAAGGTCATCGCACACGGCACGCTGACCCCCGCCCACGCGGTCGCCTTCTGTGGTTACGTCAAGATCGTGCGCAGCCGCTTCGGCATCGAGGCCGTCCTCAAGGGCGACGCCCGCTGGCCGAACCGCACCGAGGACCGCGACCTCCTGTACTACCTCGCCGAGTCCTTCCGGGGCCGCCTCATCAAGGAACTCCCCGCCAGCAAGGACCACTTGTCGGCGAACGGCCGCCAGACCGCCTACCGCGCCAAGTCCCTCCTCGTCCAACTCGCCGAGATCTCCGTCGAGGTGGCGCAGAGCGTCATCGCCTCGGACGACGACGGCAACCCGGTCCTCCCGGCCTGGTTCCTGGTCGAGGCCGCCCGGGACATGCCCCGCCTGGTGGAGGCACGCCGATGAGTACCGCGGAGGTGCCCCGGTGAGCCGTACCCGCAAGAAGGACCCCGAGAAGAAGAAGCCCGACCCGGCGACCGAGGCGTTCACGGCGGGTTTGA
>Ga0307511_10000112_pt1 | contig 73319 bp, 63 predicted proteins | sample 13_EM_MG_FD_200266 | JGI IMG/M metagenome (GOLD analysis project Ga0307511, IMG submission 200266) | Populus trichocarpa ectomycorrhiza microbial communities from riparian zone in the Pacific Northwest, United States - 13_EM | ecosystem: Host-associated > Plants > Roots > Unclassified | place... | reverse complement strand
GTCAGCGACATTCTTCTTGCGGCTGGCGTGATGGCCATCGTCGCGCTGATGATCCTGCCCATCCCGTTGGTCGTGATCGATATTCTCGTCGCTGCCAACGTACTGTTTGGAGTCGGCCTGCTGCTGCTGGCCATCCACATTCCCGGGCCGACCGCCTTCGCAAGCTTCCCCAGTGTTCTGCTATTGACCACGCTCTTCCGCCTGTCGCTGTCGATCGCGATCACCCGGCTCATCCTGCTCGATGCCGATGCCGGTCACATCATTGAAACATTCGGACAGCTCGTGGTTGGCGGCAACCTGGTGGTGGGCATCGTCGTATTCCTGATTATCACCGTCGTACAGTTCATCGTGATCGCCAAAGGGGCGGAGAGGGTCGCCGAGGTCGCCGCGCGATTCACCCTCGATGCCATGCCGGGCAAGCAGTTGTCTATTGATTCGGACCTGCGCTCGGGGCTGATCGACAAGGACGAGGCGCGGCGCCGGCGGCGCCATGTGGAAGTGGAGAGTCAACTGCACGGCGCCCTGGATGGCGCCATGAAGTTCGTCAAGGGCGATTCGATCGCCGGCATCGTCATCATCATTATTAACATGCTGGGCGGACTTGCGATCGGGGTACTGCAGCGAGGCTTGCCGCTGGGCGATGCTGTTCAGACTTACAGTATTCTCACCATCGGCGATGGCCTGGTCGGCCAGATTCCAGCCCTGTTGTCCGCGATCGCCGCGGGCCTGATCGTCACGCGTACGGCAGGCGAGGACACGGATGAGCATCTCGGTGGATCGATCGCGCGCGAGATTCGCCGGCATCCGCGTGTCGTGATGACGGCCGGCGTGCTCGCGTTTCTGCTTGCGCTCGTTCCGGGGTTCCCGTGGCCTGTGTTTCTGGCCTTTGGAGTTTCGATGACCGGGGCCGCTCTGTGGGCCCGCCGCAAGAGCTCCGCCACGGTGAGAAATCTGTTGACCCGGGTCGGGCTTTCGCCACCGGTCCCGCCGGTGGAGGCGGTGACCTCCAGTGGCCGCGATCTCGAGCCGCTTCCTGAGTTGGTACTGGAGGTGGCGCCGGAGTTGATGAGCTCCGCGGGGGGCGAGAGATTGAGTGCCGTTGCGATCCGCGCAGTGGACCTCGTGCGCGAGGAGTTCGGGGCTCCGATCGCAAATCCCGTGTTGCGCATGAGCCGCGCCTTGAGCGGAAATGCATTCAGGCTGACGAGCTTCGGTTTGGGGATAGGCGAGGGCGACCTCGCGGCAGAGCCGGATCCCGCGGCGGATATCGACAGCCGGCTCACCCAGGCGCTGGGGCGGGCCCTGCGCCGCCAGCTCGCACAGTTCGCCGGAATCCAGGAGACCTCCAATCTGCTGACACGCTGGTCCCGGGACTATCCGGACCTGGTAAAGGAGATGCTGCGCGCTGCCGCCCCACAACGCGTGTCGGAGGTGCTGAGGCGGCTGTTGGAGGAAGGAATACCGATCCGCCAGTTGCGTGACATCTTTGAAGCAATCACGGATGTATGTGCCCGGGAGCGCGATGTGGTGCTGGCTACGGAGTACGTGCGGATCGCCCTGCGGCGGCATATCACTCAACGGTATATCGGCGCGGACCATTCCATCAGCGCGTTGATTGCGCATCCGGAGCTCGAAGATACCCTGCGACAGGCGGCGCGCGCCTCCGGTCAGGGCCAGGTCGCTGTCGATCCGCGCTTGCTGCAACGTGTGAGCGCCGAGATCGCAGCTATTCGCAACGAAATCGGTGCCGTCTTCGGCCGGGTGGTGATGCTGTGTTCCATGGACGTAAGGCGACATCTTCGCAAGATCACGGAGACGGAGTATTTCGAATTGCCAGTGCTTTCATTTCAGGAATTGAGCGGTGACGTACCCGTCATACCGGTTGGACAGGTACGTGGTTAGAAAACTTTTGGTCGTTACCCTTGCGCTGTGCGCAGCGCAGGCAGAGGCTGCCCCGATACCCTTTTCGGTGGAGAAGGTGTCGTACGATCTGCAGGGTGAGACCCTCAAGGGTTTCCTGCAGCGGTTCTTCGATGACCTGGGAATAGCTGTTACGCTGAGCCCCGCGGTTCAGGAAGAGTCGGGTACGCTGAACGGGCCGCGCTCGGGCATGTCTGCGGCCGTCTTCAAGAGCATTGCCGACTCCAACGGTCTGGTCGCCTATTACGACGGAAGCGTCGCCTTCATCTACAAGACGCGTGAGGTATCCAGCCGCTACTTTGAGATCGATCCTGCCCGGGTGGACGCATTTCGCGAGGCCACCATCGGGTTCGGTCTGCCCGACGCCTACGATTCGTTGCAGATCAAGGCTGCTACGGGTGTAATTACAGCGAAGGGAACGCCCCGCTTCCTGGATCAACTCGCTCAGCTAAGCACTGCGCTCGTGCGGCGCCCCCGGACCGCAGCCGCCGCGCCTCGTACCACCCTGCGATTCTTTTCGCTGAAGTATGCATGGGCCGCGGACACGACGTTCACAGTTGGCAACCAGCGGACCGTAGTGCCGGGCGTCGCGACGATTCTCAGCCAATTGTTAGGAGAGGGCGCCAACGGTGGGAGCGCCAGCGGCTCTACTACACTTCCGCCCGCGGTTACCGGGCTGCGGGGCAAGGGCCTGGCCGCCCTGGGAAATCGCCTCAGCGCCGCGAGCCAGGGCGCATCAGGCGCGGGTGGCTACGGGTCTGCAATGGACTCCGACGACTCGGCGCAATCGAGTTTGCCGTCCCGGCCGGCATTCCGCTCGTCAATGGAGGCGGGTGACACACCCCGCATCGTGGCTGACCCATACAGAAATGCCCTGATCATCCGCGATGCTCCCGACCGCATGGCGGCGTACGAGGAGCTCGTGCGCAAGCTGGATGTCGAGAGCCAGATCATCCAGCTCGATGCCACGGTCATCGACATAGACAAGAGCCGGGTTCGACAGCTCGGCATCGACTGGACCTATCAGCACGGTAACACCGGGGCCGCCTTCCTCGGCGGCGTGCATCCCACCGATGCCCTCGGTAATCTCGTCGGGCTGCAGGTCAACAGCATCATTACCGACGCCTCGAATTTCACTGCGCGCCTGAACGCGCTGGAGCAGGAGGGTGTAACCAACATTGTGCAGCGGCCGCAGGTTGTGACGCTGAACGATGCGGAGGCTGTCATCGAGAGCACCCAGTCGGTGTACGTGCCGGTATCCGGCGCATTTGACGAAGACCTCTTTGGAGTCATTGCGGGCACAGTGTTGCGTGTGACGCCGCACATCATCGTGGACAATGGCCGCCAGCGCATTCGCCTGCTGGTGACCATAGAGGACGGCAATGTCCAGGTGACCAACCAGCCGACGACCGGAAGCAATGGCCAGACGCTCGTGCGCCCGGTGCCCTCGGTTGTGCGAAATGCAGTCAACACCCAGGCGATCATCGATGTGGGGCAGGGGCTGCTGCTGGGCGGGCTCAATCGCCGCGAGAACACGCGGACGACCTCGAAAATACCCCTCCTCGGCAGCATCCCGTTGTTGGGGAGGTTGTTCCGCAGCGATATCACCAAGCGCGACAACACCGAGCGTCTGTTCCTGATCTCGCCGCAGATCATTGCGGCGACGGCGGCGACCTTGAGCGAGCCGCTGAGCGGGCCAACCAAGCCGAGGGGATGACATGGAGTCTCAGGTACCGGCGCTGAAGGTCACTGCGGGTCTGCACAAGGGCGCGGTGATCCGCCTGGACAGTGCCGACATGCTGGTCATTGGTGCGAGCGATGATTGTGACGTGATCCTCGCGGACACCGGTGTATGCAGCCATCACTGTCTTCTGCAGAGACAAGCCGACAAATTCTTTCTGAGAACGATCGAAGGCGCTTTGAATGTAAACGGGCACGAGCAGGATCCGGGCGCGACTGCGCTGTTGCCTCCCGGGCTGCCGGTCATTATTGGCGGCGCTGCCTTCGAAATCGCTGCTATGACCCCGCCAGTGGATACGCCTGCGGAAGTGATCTCGAAAGAGCACTCGCCGGCAAAAGCTCCGGTCTCCAGACTGAAGTCAGTTTCACACCTGTTGAGAGGCCGGCCGTTGACGGTCACGGCTGCGGTGGCAACGCTCATTGCAACAGGTTTTGCCGTTCGCGCCATCTCGCTCGGAATCAGTGCGCAGTCGGTACAGGATGCCGCAGGCCAGGCTACGGCGGCCGCCGCGGTGACTTCGCGTTCGGGTGCTTCGATTGCTCATGATGTTGCCGAGGTGTTGCGCCTGTCCGGCATTACGTGCGAGGCGCAGTACAACGGCGATGGTGCGGTTACGGTGAGCGGGCATCTTGGCGATCCGAAGAGCCTGGAGACCATCGTCAAGTCGCGTGCGGTCAGGGAGATCGTCGGCTTGAAGCGGGTCCTGGCCATCAACCTCGATCATCCCGGCGGCTCAATGCGCGGTACGACTGTTGATGGCACGCGCATCGTTTCGGTTGTTGCCAGCGCCGATCCATATGTGGTGACTGCCGATGGATCGCGCTACTACGTCGGCGCCTCTCTTCCACAAGGCGGCCGATTGGCCGGAGTGAAAGAGGGCGAGGTGCTGGTGGAGCGGGACGGCCGCACGGAGCACTGGAGACTGACGGATCCCACGCACATGGCTGGCGAATTCAGGCCGACAGGCAATCTTAGCGGGCGAACGCCCGCGCAAAAGGAGTAATGATGACTACGATTTACTCGGTGATGTATCCGACCCAGACACCCACTGGAACTACAGGCTCAACCGGCTCAACCAACCCTGCCTCCTCGACGCAGCAATCTACTTCGGCCTCACAGCTTCTTTCTCGCAACGTGTCCATGAGCGGGGCGTACAGCCCCAGCACCAACGACACCAAGTCCTGGTACGAAGCAATGGCGAAGGCCTGGGGTCAGGCGCTGAATCAGCAGGCACAGGTGATCACGCAACTGTCCGACCAGGTGAGCAACGCCGGACAGGATCAGCCGTCGCAGGTCACGCAACTCACCGCAGAGTCGATGAGGTTCTCGTTTCTGGCGACGAATGCCTCCACGGCGACGACGAGCGTTGGTGAAGCGTTGCAGACGCTGGGCCGCAAGCAGTAAGGATATACGGGAGAGAGGGTTATGGACGCAATTGCCACTTTGGCATTCGAGTTGCAGCCAACCGGGCCGGCGCTTGCGGGCGCCGGTTCAGCTGCCACGGGAGGCAACGCATCGGTATTTGACGTTGCCCACTTCGACGCGGCACTGGCGGCGGCCGGGAATACCGCGCCTGCGGCACACACGATGCATGTTTCCGCAAGCGAGTCGCAGGGATTTCGGACCGTAATGGCCACTCTGGAGAATCTCAACGGCCGCGCAGACTCTCTCGGCACCAAGGCCCTGCAGATGCAGCAGGGGGATTTCCGGCCCTCCGACATGCTGATGATGACTCTCAAGGCACAGGAGTTCCTGTTCCACTGCGAGTTGACCTCGAACGTCGCGAACCGCACGTCCGATGGTGTTCAACAGTTGTTCCGCGAGCAGACCTGAGGCGGGCGCATGCATCGCCCCGCGATACTGACGACCCTGCCCGTGCTGTTGTTGGCGCTCGCCGGTTGCAGCCGAAGCCCGCTGTACACCGATCTCACCGAGACCCAGGCCAACGAGGTGCAGGCCGCGCTGCTGTCGGCGCACATCGATGCACAGAAAACCCAGATGACCAAGGCCAAGGGCTGGTCAATTGCAGTGGCGCACGATGAGATTCCGAACGCGATGGCCGTTCTGGGCGCGGCCGGCCTGCCGCGTGAGTCACTGCGCTCGCTGGGCGATGTCTTCCCGAAGGAGAGCTTCGTCTCCTCGCCGCTGGAGGAGCGCGCCCGATATATTTTTGCGCTGTCCCAGGAAGTGCAGCAGACATTGATGCAACTGGACGGGATTGTGGACGCCCGCGTGCACATTGCCCTTCCGGAGCGAAGCCTGCTCGATGACAAGCCGCAGTCCGCTTCGGCTTCCGTGGTCATCATCGAGCGCCCGGGCGCGAATCTGGAACTGCGTGAAACCGACATCAAGGCAATCGTCACGGACGGCATCGAAGGATTGAAGGACGTCAATCGTGTCACGGTGAAATTCTTTACCCGGCACGCGGCGGCAGGTGTTGCGACTGCCGCCAACAGCGCAGCTGCGCTGGGTGCAATGCCGGTGGCCGCGAGGTGACCTGTGTCCCTGCCCGAAGATGCCAGACTCTGGTTTGAGGTCCAAGTCGAGACGCTCAAGCGCGTACATTCCAGTTGGTTGCCCGGTGTGCCGATCGAGCTGCTCACGCAGGCCCGCAAGCTCGCACTGGGGCGCCGTTGGCTGGCAAAGCGTCTGTGCACGGTCAGCCCCGTGTTGTTCGGTCTGCCGGCCGAGCTCGATTCCGATGCGATCAGCCGGCTCCGGTCCGCCGCGTGGCTGGCGCCGCTCGTTGCGGATCCTTTCGAGTGCGCACTCGATCTGGGCTCGCTCGCCATGGCGGCGACGATACGCACTCTGGTCAACCGTCCCGAAGTGGTGAAGATTCGAGGCGCGCTGGGTCCTGAGCGCTACGCACGTGTACTGGCGTTCTCCGCAGCTCCGAGCCAGCCCGCGCCCGCGACCGCCGCTGGTGACCTCGACATGGTGGAACGATTGGTCAGGTGTGGCGCGGCCGAGTTTGCCGGCTTCGCAGACTCTCTGCATCCGGCCTGGGGCGAGAGCGTCCGGCTGACTTATGAGCGCGCATGGTGGTTCGACCCGTGCGCTCCGAGCCTGGGTGCAGCTACGGCAGAGGCCTGTCTGCGCTCGAGAATTCAACAACCTGACGGCCGGGCCGCGAACCCGGTCGCCAATACCGGCGCCAAGCCTGTCCCGAGCCGGCAGGCCGGTTCGGCGGGAGAGACCCATTGACCGCGACCATCGCTTTGACTGACTCGGAGCCGTTACTCACGGCGGTCGCCGGACAGCGGATTCCTCGCCGCGCCTGGGCACAGGTGAGCGAGATGAACGGCCTGTTGAGCGAAGCGGGGCGAGTGCTGCAGACCGCCAAGCGCCAGGCGGAACTGCTGCAGCGGCGTGCTTACTTCGACGGGCGCGCAGCTGGTGTCGCCCATGCGCAGTCTGAAGCGATCAAACATATATTGGAGGCGCAAAAGCAGGCTCGCGATCTCGTGGCGGCTTCCGAGTTGCGCATCGTGGAGTTGGCGGTGTCCATCGTCGCGCGCATCGCGCCGCGACTCGACCAGGGTGAGCTCGTTGCCGCGCTCGCTGCTGAGGGAATGGCGGCGATCCGGGAGGAGCGTCATATCTGCGTCAGAATCAGTGGCGCGGCCGAGAAGGCGACGCGCGAGATGCTGGAGCGGTGGCAAGGCACCCATCCGGAAATCGAGACGGTGGAGCTGGTGATCGATCCGCAGCTCGATCCCATGGCCTGTATCGTTGAAACGGAGCTGGGTCGCATCGAAGTCGGCTTGTCGGCGCAACTGGAGGCCGTGCGCACAACCCTGAGCGCCGTTGCAGTCGAACCGGCCACATGAGCGCATCACGAAGCACCGATCCCGACCGGCTCCTCGCGGCCCTGCGGAACGTCGAGACACTGAAGCGGGTTGGCCGTGTGGCAGAGGCGCGCGGCACGCTGATTCGCGCGACGGGCGTGAATGCGCGTATCGGTGAAGTCTGCGAGCTCCGGGATCCGGGCAGCCGGCAGGTTTTGACGGCCGAGGTGGTTGGAATCGAGCGTGGCATGGCGCTGCTCACGCCGCTCGGCACCCTGGATGGACTGTCTGCCGACACGGAGGTGGTCTCGAAGGGGTTTCAGGCGACCGTCGGCGCAGGTGACGGATTGTTGGGGCGCACCCTCGATGCGCTCGGCAATGTCGTTGACGGCCAACCGGCGCCCGTCAATCTGGTGCCGGTGCCCGTTTATCGAGATGCTCCAAACGCAATGACCCGCCTCCCGATCCGCCGGCCGTTCCACACTGGTGTGCGGGCTCTCGACACGGTGTTGACGGTTGGAGAGGGCCAGCGCGTGGGCATTTTTGCCGCGGCTGGTGGGGGTAAGAGCACCCTGCTGGGCATGCTGGCGCGCTCCGCGGCCGACGTGAATGTCATCGTGCTTCTAGGTGAGCGCGGTCGCGAGGTGCGCGAATTCATTGACGACAACCTTGGCGCAGAGGGCTTGCGCAAGAGCGTCATTGTGGTTGCGACGTCCGACAGGCCGGCGCTCGAGCGCGGCCGGGCCGCCTATGTTGGGACGGCGATCGCAGAGCATTTCAGAGACCGCGGCAAGCGCGTTCTGTTGTTGTTGGATTCCGTGACTCGATTCGCACGAGCACTGCGCGATGTGGGACTGGCTGTGGGCGAGCCTCCCGCACGCCGCGGCTATCCACCCTCGGTGTTTTCCGCTCTGCCGCGGTTGTTCGAGCGCACCGGGAACAATGAGCACGGCTCGATTACAGCATTTTATACGGTGCTTCTGGAGGATGAAGAGGGCGATCCCGTCGGCGAGGAAGTGCGGTCCATCCTCGATGGGCACATCTACCTGTCGCGAAAATTGGCCAGCGCCAATCACTTTCCTGCGATCGATGTCCTGGCAAGTGCCAGTCGTGTCATGCCGCGTGTGGCGCAGCCCGCGCATCTGCGCGCAGCGGCGTCGCTGCGCAAACAGCTGGCAAAGTACCAGGATGTGGAACTGTTGCTGCAGATCGGGGAGTACAAACGAGGATCGGACGCGGAGGCGGACGAGGCCATTCGCAACGTTCCTGCCATACGCAAACTGCTGCAACAGTCAGCGGATCAGTTGAGCGGCTTTGATGAGAGCGTGGCGGCGTTGACGGGGATCGGCAAATGAGTGCGGTTGCGCGCCTTACATCATTGTTGGCAGTACAGAAGCAGCGCGTGGATCGTGCAATGGCGGCAGTTCATGAGCTGAACGGGGTGTTGCGTCAGCGGGAGTTGGACCGCCAGGCGGCGCTGGAACGGTGGCAGGCAGCAGTCGTTGCGTGCCGCCTGGAGCGGGAGAGGCTGACGGAGACGATTGCGAATCCGGGGCCGGGTATCCAGGCAGCAAGACTGACTGGAGCCTCGCTCAGGTGCGAGGCTCATCGAGACTGGGTGGCGGTAGCAGCGAAGGCGCTTGCCGTCGCCGATGAAGTACTTGCGACCGCGTCCTCGGCAGCCGCGGAAGCACGAGTGATCTATCGCCGTACGCTGGCCCGGCAGGACGCACTAAAGACACTGCAGGAAAGTTGGAAAAAGGCGCAAGAGCAGAGAATGTTGCGCTTGGAGGAGCAGGAAGCATGAGCGACTCGAGCATTTCGGTCGGTAGCAGCAACGTTGCCAATGGCACTGCGAATCGCAACGATGCCACCTCGCGCAGCAGTGATTCGTCCAATCGAAGCGGCTCCCAGGCATCGGATCCGGCGGATGTGCGAGAGCAGGCACTGTTGTTTCGCAGTCTGATGGATGCGCCGGTCACGGTGCGGCAACTGGCCCAGATGGCGGCTCGAAACGCGGATGTGGAGTTACCGGAGCGAGGCGCAGACGCTGAATTGGATCCATGGACGCAGGACCCGCGGACCCTGGATCGATGGACGCCGGCTGAGGCTCGAGACGGACTCCGTGATCTCGCAGACCGCTCGCATCAATCCGCCGTAGACGTCTCGGCCATGCTGCAAGCGCAACATCTCATCGACCAGGGACCGGGATGCCAGCCTGCCGCACCCGCCGGAGCACCTGATCCGTCCATTGCGGAACTCATCGAGAAGCATGTCCGGCGCGCCATGGCGTCGGCCCAAGCCCGCAGCTCGACGGACGGTGAAGTCCGTATCGAGCTGTCGAATGCCGTTTTCCCCGGGACGGCACTATCGCTGAAGCGTACACCGGATGGCTGGCACCTGAACGCGACGGCGGATAACCGCCAATCCCTGGACAAGTTGAATCAGTTCACACCGGCATTGGTCGAGAGATTCGCACGTGCTTCACTTGGGCACCTGCGAGTTTCCCTCGACAGCGCGCCCTGACTGGAGTCACTGACCGCAGGCAGCGATCATGGCCTGGTGAGCCTGCTCCTTGCGTGCATCAGCCTCGGCGTCCGTATAGAACACGCGATTCCCCTGAGTATCCAGCCTGTAGAGGACATTCGCGTCCTTGAGCGAATTGTAGCGGTTGCGTGCCTGTTGGCAGGCAGCCTGTTTGTCGTGGTCCTGCTGGGCCTTGCTGCGGTTGTCCATATCCTCCTCGCGCTTGCGCTGGCTGTCCTGCGCCTTCAGAAGGCTCGTCTGCCGGGCGGCCCGCGCAGCCTCGGCCGGGTCGCCTTGAATCACATGGACAGCCGATTTCTGAGCTGTCGGGGTCGCCGCACGGTCTGAGTAGACGATATGTCCCTGCGCATCGACCGATTTATAGACTTCGGCCGCGCACGAGGGGCGGATGGGGGCGAGGAGCGCTACGCAGACCAGGAGCGCATAAAGCGGTTCGTTCCGTTGTGCGCTACCGGTTCTGGACGGCGAACTAGGCACTCGAGGCACTCCACGTGACCGGCAAAAGGGTCTAATGGCCCGACTGAAGGATCGGGCCAAGCTTCGTACGGGCAGTTGCTTTCTGCGGCGAATCCCGTCACAGAATGTCGCCATGAGAGCCCGTAGAAACCGCAGAGTGGTCCGTCCGGCGACGGTCGTGAGGGCGGCAGCCGGCCGCTCGACCTGGGACATGCTGGTCTGGAACCACACCAAGCTGTGGGTGGCGGCCCTCGTGGGGCTGGTCGTAGCCATAGCTCTCCCGTCACGCTGGATGGTGATCAGCAGGGTGCTGACGGCATGGAACGCCTCGATCTTCGTCCTCGTGCCGCTGACCTACATCCGCATGCGACGGCTGGACGCGAAACAGTTACGTGCCCACTACGAGGAAGAAGACCCGACTGCGCCCGTAATAGTGGTGTTCGTGATTGCTGCGGCGCTACTCAGCGTGGCGGCCATCGTCGCGCTGCTCTCTACGCTCAAGCAGGTTGTCCCGGCAGAGCGGATTGCCCACCTGGTACTTGCAAGCATGACAATCGTGAACTCATGGCTGCTCGTGCACACGATGTTCACTCTTCACTACGCTGACATCTATTACAGCGTGGCGGAGGATGCACAGCCGCCTCTCTCGTTCCCTGAAACGCGCCACCCCTTGTTCTGGGACTTTGTCTATTTCTCTTTGACGATTGGTGTGGCGTGTCAGACCGCCGATGTCGCGACGACGCAGACTGGGATTCGCAGGACGGTCACGGTGCACGCCCTCATTGCGTTCGTGTTCAACCTCTTCGTTCTCGGCTTCGCCATCAATGTGACCGCCGGCCTGCTTGGCAACCACTGACACGAAAGTGTTCCGGCCGATCAGTGATTGTGTCGGGGAATTCCTTTCGTTCGCGCAATCCTCTGGTATTTGACCGCGGGCTCGAGTACCGCGCCTGTCTCGATCTGGCTCACCGCAGCCCGCTGCATTTCCTGCCACGGCGTCTGGCTCTCCGGGTAGGCATAGCCTCCGGATGCTTTCAATTCCTCGTGGCGCTGATGCAGCTCTTCACTGGACACGAGGACGTTCACCTGGCCCTTCCTGAGATCGACACGTATGCGGTCACCGGTTCTGAGAACTGCAAGGCCGCCACCAATGGCCGCTTCCGGTGATGCATTCAGGATCGACGGGGAGCCGGACGTACCGGATTGGCGACCATCACCTATACACGGCAACACGTGAATTCCCTGCGCGATGAGTTGAACAGGCGCCCGCATGTTGACCACTTCAGCGGCTCCGGGATAGCCGATCGGCCCCGCGCCACGCATGAAGAGGACACAGCGCTCATCGATGTTCAGCGCCGGATCATCGATCCGCGCGTGGTAGTCCTCCGGACCGTCAAACACAACGGCGCGACCTTCGAACGCTTCCGGATCGTTGGGATCGGACAGATAGCGCTCGCGGAACTCCTGCGAGATGACGCTCGTCTTCATGATCGCCGAGTCGAACAGGTTGCCCCGTAGAACGAGAAAGCCCGCCTTGCCGGTCAACGGGCGGCCGAAGGGGCGGATCACGGCTTGATCGTGAATGATGGCGTTGGCGCAATTGTCGCCGATGGAGCGTCCGTTGGCGGTCGGGGCGTCGCCAAAGATCAGACCCTGCTGCAACAATTGGGCGACGACGGCCGGAACGCCTCCGGCGCGATAGAAATCCTCGCCCAGGTACTCACCGGCCGGCTGCAGATTCACGAGGAGCGGAACGTCGTAACCGTAGTGCTGCCAATCGTCGATGGATAGCTCCACGCCAATGTGACGTGCGAGCGCGATGAGATGCAGGGGGGCGTTGGTCGAGCCGCCCAGCGCGGAATTCACCCGGATGGCATTGATGAAGGACTCGCGGGTGAGAATGTCGGACGGCTTGCGATCGGCGTGGATCATCTCGACGATCTGGCGTCCGGTCTCGTAGGCGCATTCCTGGCGGTCGCGATGAGGAGCCGGAATTGCCGCGGATCCCGGCAATGACATGCCCAGCACCTCAGCCAGGCTGTTCATGGTCGTTGCGGTACCCATCGTGTTGCAATAACCCGTGGATGGAGCCGCGGACGCGACGAGCTTGATGAACGCAGTGCGGTCGATCTCACCGGCTGCGAAGCGCTCCCGCGCCTTCCAGACCACTGTTCCCGAACCGATGCGTTTGCCATCTGCCCAGGCGCTGATCATCGGCCCCACCGACAGTGCAATGGCGGGAATATCGACTGTCGCGGCCGCCATCAGGCAGGCCGGGGTGGTCTTGTCACATCCGACAGTCAGGACCACGCCGTCGAGGGGATATCCATAGAGGATCTCCACCAGGCCCATATAGGCGAGATTGCGATCGAGGCCGGCTGTGGGACGCTTGCCGGTTTCCTGTATCGGGTGAACCGGAAATTCGATTGGCACGCCGCCGGCGTCGCGTATACCCTCCCTCAGCCGCGTGGCGAGGACGAGATGATGGCGATTGCAGGGCGACAGATCCGAGCCGGTCTGCGCAATGCCTACGATCGGCCGTCCCGATTGCAACTCGGCGAGCGTCAACCCGAAGTTCATGTATCGCTCCAGATACAACGCGGTCATGTCCGCGTTGGCCGGATCGTCAAACCAGGCCCTGGAGCGCAGGAGGCGAGGTGGTGAAGCCGTTGGTTCTTGCATTACTCAGACAAATTGCCATACGCCCGGTAGCTTGGCAAGATAGCAGCATGGGGCTGTCCTGCAGGTCAGCGGCGCGCACGCGCCGCGCTATCGGTGGTCATATTTTGGTTGCCGTGCTTGCCCTGGGCCTGTCGGGCCGGGCCGCCGCGGCAGCGCAACAAACCAGGGCGCCCGCCAAGTCTTCCTGGGGGCGGATCGGTGATGGAAGCGTGGAAATCTACACACTGACCAATGTCCACGGTGTCGAAGCACGGATCATGACGTACGGCGCCACCCTCGTGTCGCTGAAGGCGCCGGATCGAGCCGGTCACTTCAGTAACATCGTGTTGGGCTTCGATACGCTCGAGCCTTATCTCGGCGCCAAGGCGTATTACGGCGCGAGCGTTGGCCGTTTTGCCAACCGGATCGCCAAAGCCCGCTTCACACTGGACGGCAAGACCTATCAACTCGCGGCGAACGATGGCCCCAACACCCTGCATGGCGGCCTCCGCGGCTTCGACAAGCGCATCTGGCGGGCCGAGCCGCTGCCGCCGTCCCAGGGAAATGGGGTGCGGTTGACCTATGTCAGCGCTGCGGGGGAAGAGGGTTTCCCCGGTGAGCTCACCGTGCACGCGGTATACCGCCTCGACGACAATGACAACCTCGAGATCGAGTATGGGGCGACGACGACTGCGCCGACCCCGGTAAACCTCGCGAACCATGCCTACTTCAACCTGACGGGCGATCCGAACGCTCCGGTGTTGGATCACATGGTGACGATCAATGCCGATCGTTTCACTCCCGTAGATGCGACGCTCATTCCTACTGGCGAGTTGCGTGCGGTTGCGGGCACGCCGTTTGATTTCAGGACTCCACATGCAGTCGGCGCGCGGATCGGGGAGCCGGATGAGCAGCTTCACCTTGGACACGGCTACGATCACAATTGGGTGCTCAACAAGGCTGGCGCCGGGATGACGCTTGCGGCGGTGGTGACCGAGCCAAAAAGCGGACGCTCGCTCGAGGTCCGCACTACGCAGCCGGGCGTGCAGTTCTACACAGGCAACTTCATGAACAGCAAGCCGGCGGCGGAAGGCGGAAGCGTGTTCCCGTATCGCGCCGGCCTGTGCCTCGAGACACAACACTTCCCCGATTCGCCGAACCAGGCGTCGTTTCCGTCAGCCATCCTGCGTCCCGGGCAGGTGTATTCGGAAAAGACCATCCTGGCCGTGCGCGTCGTCAAGTAAGCCCCTCGCGAGGCAAACTCAGTTACTCCACGTCCAGGACGGCGACCGATTTTGGCGGCAGGGTGAGCGACACCCTGCCGCTCTTGATCGATGCACCCGTAAAGCGAGTCGGGTGGACCGCATCCGGATTCTCGAACGTATTGTGAGCATCCAGCGCCGACGCCGTCAGAATTTCTGCCTTGACGGTGCGCGGTGTCGCGCCCGAGAGCGCCACGGAGACCGGCACGGCTTTGTCGGGATCAAGATTGACCAGCGCAACGACGATGGCGCCCGCGGCCGTCCTGGCTGCCGATACGCTGACCATTGGAACGGATGAGTTTCCCAGAGTGTAACGGGGTGTTTGCAGATCGGTCGGCAGGAATGTGGCGTCCTGAAATGGCCGGAACATGCGGAAAATGTGATAGGTGGGCGTGAGGACCATCTGTGGCCCCTGGGTCAGGATCATTGCCTGCAGTACGTTGACCATCTGGGCGATATTGGTCATACGCACCCGATCGGCGTGCTGGTGGAAGATGTTGAAATTGAGGGCGGCTACCACTGCATCGCGCAGCGTGTTCTGTTGATACAGGAATCCGGGCTCGCGGCCGGTTTCGGGATCGTACCAGGTGCCCCATTCATCCACGTCGAATGCAACTTTCTTCTGCGGATCGTACTTGTCCATGAGCGCTGCATTGGCGCGGACGAAGTCCTCCATCTTCAGTGTATGTGCCAGTGTCGAGATCCACTGGTCTGCGCCAAACCCGATAGCGGGGCCTTTGCTGCGCCAATGTTCGCCGGGAATGGTGTAGTAGTGGAATGACACGGCGTTGACATCGGACCCGCCTTTCGAGACGAGACCTTCGGCCCAAGAGGTGTCCTCATCGTGGCCGCCGCTGGCGATGATTGCGGGACGGGCCCCGACGGGAGTCTTCAGGAAGGTTGCGTATTGGCGGAATACGTCGACATAGTGGTCGAGTGTCATGTTGCCGCCGCACCCCCACGTTTCGTTGCCCACTGCGAAGTAGGCAATCTTCCACGGGCCGGGGTGTCCGTTGCGCGCACGCTCGGCCGTCAGTGCCGTCGGCTTGTCGGAGGTGAGGTACTGCAGCCACTCCGCCATCTCGTGCGGCGAGCCTGTGCCCACGTTGCCGTTGATGTAAGCATCGGCTCCGATCAGCTGCACGAAATCGAGAAATTCGTGGGTGCCGAAGGCATTGTTCTCGGGGACCCCGCCCCAGTTCGTGTTGAGCGTGACGGGACGGGAAGCGCGCGGCCCTATGCCGTCGCGCCAGTGGTACTCATCGGCAAAGCAGCCGCCCGGCCAGCGAACCACCGGAACATGGAGGTCGCGCAACGCCGCGACCACATCGTTGCGGAAGCCGCGCACGTTGGGGATCTTCGAATCCTCGCCGACCCACACACCTTCCTCGATTCCACGGCCCAGGTGTTCCGCGAATTGGCCATAGATGTGGCGATCGATTTTCGCGCCCGGCTGGTCTGCGTGGATCGTAGCCGTGGCAAGCGAGTCGGCGGCGCTTGCGTCGGTCAGCGTCGCGAGCACAAGGGCGGCCATGCAGCCGCGCACGATCGATCCCAGCGGTGATTCCATGATTTGCGTCCCCTCCCGTGATTCATGACGGCGACGTGATCCGACAGCATCAGCGCTGCGAAGCGCTGCACATGTCGACCGGCGGCCGGCGCAGCAATTTTGATAACTCAGACAATAAGCGAGTCCGCGCAGGGCGGCAAGCCCGCAGGCCGGACGGCCGTCCGGTTGTGAGACGACGTCCTGGCAATCGAGGTGGTCAGACAGGCCGCGCCCGGTGCGCTGGCAGCCCGCCGGGCATCGTGGCGGCAGGGTGCGTGTTTGCGTTTTGGTGGGCCGCGTATAGTATGCAGGCGGGTTTGCCGCGAACCAACTTACGACCAAGAAACACATGACCGGACAGCCGCCCCCCGTGCAGACACCGACCCGGGCTCTGAGACTGCACGGCACGATCGCGCGCAAGCTCGGCATCGCGATCGTTTCCGGGCAATACCAGCCGGGCGACCTGCTCGACAGCGAGATCGCGGCCAGCGAGCAGTTCGCCGTGTCGCGGACGGCTTACCGTGAGGCCGTGCGCATCCTCGCAGCCAAGGGCCTGGTGGACGCCCGTCCCAAAGTGGGAACGCGCATCAATCCGCAGTCGAAATGGAACCTGCTGGATCCGGACGTACTGGAATGGACCTTCGAGTCCGAGCCCGACCTGGCCCTCCTCAACAGCCTGTTCGAGCTGAGGAATGTGGTCGAGTCGGCTGCGGCGGGTCTTGCGGCGACGCGCCGCTCGGCAGCGCACCTGAAGGCCATGCGCGCGGCGCTGGATGGAATGGCCGAACACACGCTGGCGACGCCCGCGGGCCGCCAGGCGGATCTCGATTTTCATACAACGCTGCTGGATGCCACGGACAATCCATTCATTATTTCGCTGACCAGTGGCGTGAGTGCCGCGATCAGCACCACGACCATATTCAAGCAGCGCAAACGTCCATTGCGCCGCGACCCACTGCCGGATCACCTGCGCGTATTTACCGCGATCGCCGCGAAGGATGCCGCCAAAGCGCAGAAAGCGATGAGCGAGCTGATCCACCTCGCGCGCGCCGATACGCCAAGCTCGCGTCGGTCCGATCGCCGGCGGACGGGGTAGGCGGGGGGGCTCGCCTCGCGCGGGACAGCGAGGGCCAGGAGGGATGAAGAGCCGGTGGCGTCAAGGCCTGCTGTTGTCGCTCTGTCACACCCGCGCCGTTGCTACGGCATACCGATGCTCCGACTGGCATGTCGTCGCATTCGGTATGTCGTAGCACCGACGCGCCTTGTGAAGTACGCGGCGCTACGCGAGTAGGGCGTTGCGGAGCCAGTGGCGTCAAGGCCTGCTGTTGTCGCGCTATCACACCGCGCCGTTGCTACGGCATACCGATGCTCCGACTGGCATGTCGTCGCATTCGGTATGTCGTAGCACCGACGCGCCCCGTGAAGTAGTGCCGCTGTGCGAGTAGGGCGTCGCGGATACGCCCGGCGAGTACCTGCCGCTTTGCTCTCGCGCTTAAGGCTGGCGCCGCGGACATGGGGCCGGCCTCGTAGGGCAGGTTAGCACCGGGCCTGAGGGCTCGTACGAGGCCGCGCGGGTCACCAATGACCGACCCTGCCAGGCGCCGCCTGCGTGGGATGACGGCGGGCGAGGTGGGCCGGAAATGACAATTTGTCTGAGTTATCATACGATCAGTCCCGTTGCCTCGCATGGACCTAAGCAAAACCATGGCACTGCGATTGATTCAAATGCTCGCTGCAGACGGCACACGTATCGTCGCCGCGGCCACCGTTGGGACGACCGCGCGACGCGTCAAGGACGCCGCGTCCGTACATTCACTTGCGAGCGAGGCAATCAACTCCAACACGACGCTGTCGGCGCTGTTGGACAAACACGGATACGGCGAAGAGATCGATCTCACAGAGGCTCTGCGCGACAAGCGCATCCTCGCGCCCGTGGATCACCCGGACAGCGCGCGGGTCTTTCTGACCGGCACTGGCCTGACACACCTGGGCTCCGCCGACGCGCGTGACCGGATGCATGCGAAAGCGCATTCGGCCGATGCGTCAGATTCGATGAAGATGTTCCGCATGGGTCTGCAGGGCGGTAAGCCGGCAATTGGCGAGGCCGGCGTACAGCCTGAGTGGTTCTATAAGGGTGATGGCCGCAGCATCGTTGCGCCCGAAAGTCCACTGCCTTCACCGGACTTCGCCACGGACGCAGGCGAAGAGCCGGAGCTTGCGGGTATTTACCTCATCGCCGCCGATGGCACGCCCTGTCGCCTGGGCTTCGCGCTGGCAAACGAATTCTCCGATCACGTCATGGAGCGGACCAACTACCTGTACCTGGCTCATTCGAAGTTACGGTGCGCATCCTTGGGTCCGGAGCTGCTGGTAGGTGAGCTTCCCGCCGACATCCACGGGACGGCGCGCATCAGGCGCGACGGGCAGGCCATCTGGGAGAAGCCCTTCCTGACGGGTGAGGCCAACATGTCGCACCACGTGCGCAATCTCGAGCACCATCATTTCAAGTATGACTTGTTCCGCCGGCCGGGCGATCTGCACGTGCACTTCTTCGGAACCGCGACCTTGTCATTCTCGGATGGGATCAAGACGCGGGCGGGGGACATCTTCGAGATAGAGGCACAGCCGTTTCTGCTGCCACTGCGCAATCCACTGAAAACCGTGGCAGCGCCACCGGCGGGGTTGCGCGTTCTGTAAAGCCGGGTGCCAGCCAACGAGTAGCTGGCGAATAGGGGGGGCAACAAAGTGGAAATATCGTGCAGCCAATAGCTACGCCTGCGTCGGGTGGGGTGTTCAATGGCGCCGACTGGTTGGTGGTCGGGTTGTTCGTGCTGGTCATGCTCGCGATCGTCCTGTACGCCATGCGTACCAAGGCGCGCTCCGGCCAGGACTACTTCCTCTCGGGCCGCGACAGCAACTGGCTGCAGATCGGCACTTCGATCTTCTCCTCCAATATCGGCTCCGAGCACCTCGTGGGGCTGGCCGGCGCGGGTTTCGCCACGGGCATGGCCATGGCCCATTGGGAGATTCAGTCCTGGCTGATACTCGTGCTGGGCTGGGTATTCGTGCCGCTTTATGACCGCATGAAGGTGTTCACCATGCCGGAGTTTCTCGAGTTGCGCTTCAGTCGCGGCTCGCGAAACGTGCTCAGCCTGCTCACCATCGCGAGCCTCGTGCTCACCAAGATTGCGGTCACGATCTACGCCGGGGACGTGGTGGTGCGCACTTTGCTCGGCATCGATACGGTCAACATCCTCGGCGTCCGCGTGGATGTCTTTTGGGTCATCGCGTTGGGACTCGCGGCCACCACCGGCCTCTATACGGTACTGGGCGGGCTGCGCGTAATCATGTACACGGCGGTGCTGCAGGCGCCTGTGCTGATCCTGGGCTCGGTCTGCATACTGTTTTCCGGTCTGAGCGTGCTCGGGCACGGCGACCTCGCGGCGGGCTGGCGGGCAACGGTCGCCGCGGCCGGCAGCAACATCCACCTGATCCGGCCCCTCGAGGATCCCGACTGGTCATGGGCCGCGGTGCTGCCCGGCGCGGCCATCATCGGTTTCTGGTACTGGTGCACGGATCAATACATCGTGCAGCGCGTGCTGGCGGGCAGGAATCAACAGCAGTCGCGCCGGGGAGCGATCCTTGCGGCATTCCTGAAACTGACACCGGTGTTCATCTTCCTGGTTCCGGGGATGATCGCGTTTGCACTGACGCGCATGCCGGAGGCGGGATTCAACACCAGCGGAGACGCCGCCTACACCTCGCTCGTCGCGCAGATCCTGCCTCACGGCCTGCGTGGAATGGTCGCCTGCTCGATGATCGTGGCACTGATGGCATCCCTGGCCTCGAAATTCAACGCGGCCGCCACGCTCGTGACAATGGACTTCTTCCGCGAGCGCTACCCGGACGCATCGGGCAGGGCAGAGGTGTTGGTCGGCCGGATTGCCACCGCGGTCATAGTCATCATGGGTGTTTGCTGGGTGCTCGTGATCAAGAGCCTCCATTCGGATCTGTACGTCTATCTGCAGAGCGTGCAGGGATACCTGTCACCGGCAATCGCCGTGTTGTTTCTGCTGGGCGTGTTCTGGAAGCGCGCCACGGCGACGGCGGCGTTGTGGGCATTCGTCGTGGGGGTGATCGGTGGATTCGCGCGCCTTGCGGCCGATCTCGTCATGCGCGATGACGGGGCCCTGGTGGCCGCACTGAAGCAGCAGCGGTACCACAAAACCATCACGCTCGACCAATACGCCGCGGCGCTGGCTCCCATACGGGCAAGGCACGGCTGGGTGTTCGATTTCTGGAGTATTCATTGGCTTTATTACACCCAGATACTCCTGGTTATGACAGCGGTGCTGATGATTGTACTGAGCTTTCTGACGCGGCCACCTGAGCCGGGCGCGTTGCGATTCACGTGGTACGGGGCGACGGCGCAGGAGAGGGAGGCGACTCGTGCGAGCTGGAACACGGTGGACGTCGTGCTGAGCTTCGTCGTGCTTGCCGCGGTGCTCGTGTTTTATATTACGTTCTGGTAGCCGGCCGTGCCACGGCCGCCCCTCGGCGGCAAAGCCGGCGTGGGCATCGGGTTAGCCGGCTGGCGCCCGGCGCGCTACCCGCAGCGGCAGCTTGCCGCGCCGCGCTTGCCGGTTTACTGGCCGCGCGCATTACGCGCAATCGCCGCCAGTCCTCCCAGTGCGAATTGCACCATGTGGCGCGTGGTGTCTTGCACCGATTCGGGGCCGAACGACAGCACTGGAAAGATCCGTTCCACGCGCTGCGGGCGGATGAGCATCAGGATGCCAAACGGCGCCATGATGTTGATACACGAGCGCGCTACAGCCGCGTCATCAGCCGGCAGGCCGGTTAATTCGCCGACGATTGATGTCAGGATTGCCGCCCGGGCGCGCATCTCCTTGTTGCGCATCTCGTCGAAAATCGCGCTGGGCGAGATCATTTCGCGGCTCAGCAGGCGCACCGCCCAGGTGGATGAGGCGGGGCCCGACACCGCCTGCACCAGCAGGCCGATGAAGGCGGTCAGCTTCGCTTGCGGGTCCGTCTCCCGCTCTACGGCGGTCGCGAGCGCTTCTGAAGGCGCCAGCCGCTTGCGCGCCTCCTGCAGAACGGCGCCATACAGCTTGTCCATCCCGCCGAAGTGGTAGACAACCGCCGCGGCGTTGGCGCCGCTGCGCTCACAGATCTCCTTGCCGGTGGCGCCCGCGAAACCTTTTTCGGAGAACACCTGGCCGGCTGTTTCCAGCAGCTGCTCGCGGGTGCTCGGGCGGCGCGGCGGTGCCTTCCTCTGCGCGCGCACAATATTTCTTTGACTCATACGTCTACAGGTCAACGTCTCCAGGCGGTGCCGGTTCGTATTACACCACCCTGCGGCTATCAAATTCAAATTTGAATTTGACTTCGGTGGGGCAGCATCGCTAACTTAGTATGGGATATCCGCGCGGACCAAAGCGCGGCAGGGACACACGATGACGAAAGCCCGTTGGATTCTGCTCGCCGGGGTACTCGCGGCCGCGGCGGTCGGCCTCTGGTGGCTGGCCGACGGTCAGCAGCGCTCGGATGCCATCGTTTTGTATGGCAACGTGGACCTGCGCCAGGCGGATCTTCCTTTCAACGCCAGCGAGCGTGTCACCGAGGTGTTGGTCCAGGAGGGCGATCACGTCAAATCCGGGCAGGTGATGGCACGACTCGATCCAACGCGTATCGAGCCGCAAGTGGCCAAAGCGGAAGCGGATGTCGCAGCCGCTCAGCAGGTCGTCAATCGCCTGCAGGCGGGCAGCCGGCCCGAAGAGATTGCCCAGGGGAGGGCCAACGTGTTGTCTGCTAAGGCGGATAGCGCCAACGCTCGCCAGCAATATGACAGGCTCGTTGAGCTCGCACGCAGCTCGTCCGGCCGGGCCGTCAGCCGTCAGGATCTCGATAGCGCCCACGCAGCGCTCGAGGTCGCCGAAGCAAAGCTCGCAGTGAATCGCAAGGCTCTCGATCTGCAAGTGGCAGGGCCGCGCAAGGAGGACATCGCTCAGGCGCAAGCGCAGCTGAAGTCGGACGAGGCCCAACTCGCATTGCTTCGCCGCCAGTTGGCGGACATGGAGCTGCACGCTCCGCTCGATGGGGTGGTGCGTTCCCGGCTCGTCGAGCCCGGAGAGATTGTCTCACCGCAGAAGGCGGCATTTACGCTGGCAATCATCGACCCGAAGTGGATCCGCGCTTATATCACCGAAAGGGATTTCGGGTCTGTCCGCGAAGGCATGGCGGCCTCGGTGACGACAGATGCATTCCCGTCGCCTTTTGAGGGGTGGGTGGGTTTCATCTCGCCGATCGCCGAATTCACACCCAAGACGGTGCAGACCGAGGAGCTGCGCTCGAGCCTGGTCTACGAGATTCGCGTGTTTGTGAAGGATCCGGCCGACAAGTTGCGCCTGGGAATGCCGGCAACGGTGCACCTCGGCACGGCGCCCAAGCAATGAGAACACAGCGGTGAAAAACACCAATGGCACATTGCCGGCCGTGCTTGTGGCGCGTGATCTGCACAAGCGCTTCCAATCACCCCCGCAGCCGGTGATTGAGGCCGTGGATGGTGTTTCGTTCGAGGCGCCACGCGGCATGTTGACCGCGCTCGTGGGCCCGGACGGCGCTGGCAAAACGACCTTGATGCGGCTTGCCGCGGGTCTGCTGCGCGCCGACAGTGGGGAACTCACCGTGCTCGGCGTGAATGTGGCTGCAGATCCCCAGCAGGTCCAGGACCGCATCAGCTACATGCCGCAACGGTTTGGCCTGTACGAAGATCTCACCGTGGCGGAGAACATCGACCTGTATGCCGACCTGCATGGTGTCTCGACAGAGGAGCGCGCCGAGCGGTATCCGCGCCTGATGACGATGACGGCCCTGGGCCCCTTCAAGGGCCGCCTGGCCGGCAAGCTCTCGGGCGGTATGAAGCAGAAGCTCGGACTGGCGTGCACGCTGGTCCGCTCACCCGAGCTGCTGCTGTTGGATGAGCCTACCGTTGGAGTCGATCCACTGTCGCGGCGCGAGCTGTGGGAGATCGTGCGCCAACTGGTTGACACTCAGGGTTTGACGGTGCTGCTGAGCACGGCTTACCTGGACGAGGCGGAGCGTTGTGGCCATGTCATCGTGCTGCACCAGGGCAAGGTGCTTGCGCAGGGACAGCCAAGTGACGTTACGGACATCGCCCGCAACCGGGTGTTTGTCGCCGAATTGCCCGCTGGGCAGAGTGCACGGGCTGTGCAGTCGCGGCTTCTCGATGAGCCGGATGTCATCGATGCGGTGCCTGATGCAGGCCGGGTGCGCTTCGTGCGGGCCACCGCCGGAGCAGGCTCCACCAACGCTCTCAGCGGCGCGCGAGTCTCAGCAGCGACACCTCGATTCGAGGACGGCTTCATGGCACTGCTACGCCGCGTGGCCGACCAGGAACACGCCGCAGGTATCTCATTGGATCGTCCGTTGGCCGCGCGAGACGACGAAGTCGTCGTACACGTTCACAACCTGGTCCGGAAGTTTGGTGCCTTCACCGCAGTCGACCACATCAGTTTTGATGTGCACCGCGGAGCCATCTTCGGTTTGCTCGGACCGAACGGCGCCGGCAAAACCACTACGTTCCGAATGCTTTGCGGCCTGTTGCCCGCAACTGACGGTGCGCTGCGTGTTGCCGGCGCGGATGTGCGCCATGCGCGTGCCTCGGCGCGCGCCCACTTGGGTTATGTCGCTCAGAAATTCTCGCTATACGGCACGCTGACCGTGGCTGAGAACCTGGATTTCTTCGCCAGCGCCTACGGACTGCGCGGATCACGAAAGGGCGCGCGGATTGCCTGGGCGATGGAGCAGTTCGAGCTCGGCGCACATGCGCACGAGCCCAGTGGGCAGCTCCCCGGCGGCTACAAACAGCGCCTGGCCATGGCGGCTGCATTGCTTCATGAGCCCGAGATCCTGTTTCTTGACGAACCGACCAGCGGTGCCGACCCGTTGGCGCGGCGTGCGTTCTGGCGCCGCATTACCGCGCTCGCCGAGCAGGGCGTGACCATCATCGTGACGACCCACTTCATGCAGGAGGCGGAATACTGCGACCGGATCGCGATCATGGATGCGGGTCGGGTGTTGGCGGAGGGTCCACCGGGAGAGATCCGGCACATGGCGGACCTGCGCGAAGGGCACGAGCCGAGCATGGAAGATGCCTTCATCGCGGTTGTCGAGCGCTCGCGCCGAAACGGCCAGTCGCGTGAGGCAGCAGCGTGAGCAGTGACACGAGCTGGCGTGACAGGACGCGCCGAGTTCGCGCGCTCATGATCAAAGAGGCACGCCAGGTGATTCGCGATCCATCCAGCATCGCCATCGGCGTGGTGCTGCCGATGATCCTCATACTGTTGTTCGGTTACGGACTGTCGCTCGATGTGAAGAACGTGCCTGTCGCAGTAGTGGTCGAAGACACCGGACCCGCTGCCCGGGAGCTGGTGGCCGGATTTCAACTCTCGCCTTACTTTCACGCACAGATCACGCACTCCATGCCGCCCGCCGAGAAGCTGATGCTCGAGCGGTCCGTGGACGCGATCGTGCGGATCCCGGCCGATTTTGAGCGCCGCGTGAATTCGGGCAGCGCCCAAGTACAGGTGTTATTGCACGGTGGCGACGCAAATCGCGCGCGCATCATCCAAGGCTACGTGCAGGGTGCAATCCAGGCCTGGAACGCTCGCCAGGCCGCGGAGGGCAAGCCCATGGCAGCCGGCGGCTCGGTGGCCGTTCAGATGCGGCTCTGGTTCAACGACGCCAACGAGAGTCACTACTTTCTCGTGCCAGGCCTCATCGTGCTCGTCATGACACTCATCGGCGCTCTGCTCACAGCCATGGTGGTGGCACGAGAATGGGAGCGCGGCACGTTCGAGTCTCTGTTTGTGACACCGGTGCGCAGCGAGGAGATTCTGCTTGGCAAGACCCTGCCGTACTTTCTCTTAGGCATGATCGGGCTCGCCATGTGCATCGTGGCAGCGAAGTATCTGTTCCACGTGCCCTTGCGCGGGACGCTCCCCGTTCTGCTGGGCGCCTCGACTCTGTATGTCATGGTCGCGCTGGGCATCGGCCTGCTGATCTCCTCCGCCGTGAAGAATCAACTGGTGGCGAGCCAGCTCGCAATGCTGGCCACCTTCATGCCCGCACTGATGTTGTCCGGGTTTCTGTTCGATCTGCGCAGCATGCCGGCCCCGATCCGGCTCATCACCTATGTGCTGCCCGCGCGCTACTACGTAACGCTGCTGCAGACCATCTTCCTGGCCGGCAACGTCTGGAGCGTGATCGTGCCCAACATGTTGGTTCTGACGGGCATGACCGTGCTGCTCGGGATCGGCAGCCGCGCCGTCACCCACAAGCGGCTGGGCTGAGGCGCGCCATGCTCGAAGCACTCCTGCGGATCATCGCACTCACGCGCAAGGAACTGCTCGCCGTCCTCAAGGACCGGCGCAGCCGCATGAGCCTCCTGGTTCCAGCGATCGTGCAGGGCCTGGTGTTCGGCTATGCCGCCACTTACGATCTGAACCACGTGCCCTACGCCGTGCTGGATCAGGATCGCAGCGCCGCATCGCGCCAGTTGCTGGCCGGTCTCGATGGCTCAGGTGTATTCGATCGGGTAGCTGATCTGCGCAGCATACGGGACATCCAGAATTACATCGATGAGCGGCGCGTATTGCTGGTCGTGCAGATCAAACAGGACTTCGAGCGCAAGCTGCAACAGGGCCAGCAGGCTGATGTACAGGTCATCGCGGACGGCCGAAATTCCAACACCGCTGCGACCGCCTCGAGCTATGTCACCGCTGTGGTTGGCACGTTCAATGACAACTGGCGCCGCGATCACGGAGCGCCGCCGCAAGTGCTCACGTCGACTGAGCGAGCCTGGTACAACCCGAACCTCGAGACGCGCTGGAACATGATTCCGGGGCTGATCGGCACCCTGGCGATGATTCAGACCCTGATGCTCACGGCGATGTCGGTCGCGCGGGAGCGCGAGCAGGGCACGTTCGATCAGCTTCTGGTCACGCCATTCCGGCCTTTCGAAATCATGGCCGGCAAGGCCATGCCATCCATGCTGGTCGGCATCACACAGGCGGCGGGCGTGTTCCTGGTTGCGCAGCTGTGGTTTCGCATTCCCTTTGCGGGATCGATCGTCACGCTCTTTTTGGGCCTGGTGATGTTTCTGTTGGCGGCGATCGGCATCGGCCTGCTGCTCTCGTCAGTGGTTGCCACCATGCAGCAGGCCATGTTGTCCTCGCTGCTGTTCATAATGCCATTCTCGCTCTTGTCGGGGCTCACCACCCCGGTGAGCAATATGCCGAGCGTCCTTCAATACTTTACTGCCATCAATCCGCTTCGCTACGCCATCGATATTGCGCGCCGCGTCTATCTCGAGGGAGCAGGGCTTGCGTTGCTGACGCAGGATCTGTGGCCGCTCGCCCTGATCGCCGCCGCCACACTGAGTGCCGCCGCATGGATGTTCGGCCACCGCATCACCTGAGAGTAAGGATGATCGCAACTAACACATCGACCTCGGCCCGGCTGCTGGTCATTGCGCTGGCAGCCCTGCCGCTGGGTTGTTCGGTGGGCCCGAACTTCACCCACCCGGATCCGCACGTTCCGCCGCAATGGTCGCCTGCTTCGGCCTCGAGCGCGCTCAACAACGATCCGCAGGCTGTCGTCACCTGGTGGACTACATTCCAGGAGCCGATACTCACCTCGCTGATCGAGCGCAGCACGGCCTCCAACCTGGATATGCGCGCGGCCGTTTTGCGTATCACCGAGGCTCGCGCGCAGCGGGACGTGACCAGCGCGGCATTCTGGCCGCGGGTCGATGCGAATGCGTCTTTTACGCGTCAGAGGCTGAGTGATACGACGACGACCGGCGCACAATTCAACAAGTTCGGCAGCGTGCAGATTCCGGGTGCGCCGTCCATCGGGTTTCCAAACCCTTCCAACCAGTTCCAGCTTGGAGGCAGTGCCTCCTGGGAAATCGATCTGTTCGGCCGCGTCCGGCGTTCCGTGGAAGCCGCGAATGCCGACCTGCAGGCTTCCGTCGAAGATCAGCACGCGGTACTCGTGTCCCTCTGCGCGGATGTGGCTCGCAACTACATCGAATTGCGCGGGGCACAGCTTCGCCGAGACGTGACGCAACGGAGCCTGGCCACGCAGGCAGAGCTCTATGACCTCACGCGCCAACGCCGGGCCGTGGGTCTCACGACTGAGCTCGATGTTGCGAATGCCGGCGCTCAGCTGGATAGTACCCGGGCGCAGGTTCCGCAACTGGAGCGCGAGGTCACGCAAGACATCAACCAGCTGAGTCTGCTCATGGGCCGGGAGCCGGATACATTGCGCACCGAGTTGGAAGCGGCACGGCCTGTGCCGCAGGTTCCGCCCGTGTTGCCGATCGGGCTGCCCGCGGATCTCGCAAGGCGCCGTGCTGACATTCGCGAGTCCGAAGCGCGCCTGCATGCTGCGACGGCGCGGATCGGCGTGGCCGTAGGGGACCTGTTTCCCCGCCTGACGCTGAGCGCGAGCGGCGGAGTCCAATCCCAGAGTGCCTCCGATCTGCTGAAGTGGGCGAGCCGCTTCGGCTCGATCGGCCCGACTTTCGAGATGCCCCTGTTTGATGGCAGCCGCTGGGCCACCGTCCGCCTGCAGAACGTGCGTGCGCAGGAAGCGGCGCTCGACTACGAGCGCACGGTGTTGGCCGCTTTACACGAAGTCGAGAACGCCCTCGCGGCCTACAAGGCCGATCGGGATAGGGGTGTCTCGCTGGCCGCTGCGGTGGAGGAGAGCCGCGATGCCCTCAACCTGGCGCGGGAGCGCTATACGAGCGGCGTGGCCAACTTCATCGACGTGCTCGATGCCGAGCGCAACCTGCAGCAGAACGAGATCTCTGCGGCCTCGAACACGACGGCCATCTCTACAGACCTGGTAGCAATCTATCGCGCCCTGGGTGGCGGCTGGGAAGCCCCTGCCTGAGGTTTCCCGGCGAGCCGCCGCCGTTTATCCCACCTGCTGCAGATAGCCCTGCGCCTGTGCGGGCGTGAGCACACCTGCATTGGCCGCCGACTGAATTGCGGCCCGGGCCGCTTCCGGCCACCCATTGTAGTGATCGTTGGCGCCCATCGCCTCTACGAAGGTGCCGAGGGTGTTGTTCTGCTTCATGATGTTGATGATCTCGGCCTGGAAAGCCGCGTTGTGGTTGCGTGACAGCAAGCCCGCAACCCCCTCCTGCGAGCGGTCGGAGCCTTCATAGGCGACATCCGCCTGCCGGCGTGCGTTGGCATCAGGCCCCACGAGCCCCGGCGAGTGCTCTTTGACAAAGGCCGCGGCGTTGGGCATGGCCTGCACCAGGTTGAAGAGGCTTGCCGCATGCGACAGCGGATGAGCGCCGTCGTTGCTCTGCCTGTTCGCCTCAAACACCTGGACGTAGTTGGGATTGTCCTTCGCGACGGCGTCGAGAAATGGCAGAACGTCGCCACTGCTGATGCCATTGGCATTGGCCACGTCGACGACCGATTGTGCAACCCCTGCGCCGCCGTTGAACACCTCCGGGTGTTTCTGCGCCAGCTCCTGCAGATCCGTGGGACTCAGGTGCAGCTGTTGCTGCAGTGTGGTGGCTTCCTGGAGTGCATCGCCGCTGAGCGTTTTGGCGGCAGCTTCATCAACATCCGCACCCTTCAGGAAATCTTCGGCAATCTCGCTGTGATGCCTCAGCTCCTCACCCTGATGGGCGAGCTCGACGCCGCCCATCGCCAGTATGGTCACACCCCAGCCAACCGGGCCGGTCCAGGCTCCCAGTGTTTCGCCGAATGTGGCAAGAGCCACGCCTCCTGCTCCAAGGGCGTCGAAGGCCACAGCGGGCACATTTCCAGCCTTGTAGTCCGTGTACGCGCCTGCGCCGAAGTAGAGGGCTGTGAGCCCGCCGAAAAGTTTCTCACCTGCGCCCACCGCCCACTGCGCGGCTGCCCCGTCTGGGTTGATCAGGTTCGTGGCCGCGCCCAGGCGAATCCAGTCCTGCCCCAGCCCGACACTCGTGGCCAGGGTTCCAAAGGTCTTCTGCAAGTCAGGCTCGTTGTACAGCTCGGATGCCGAGTTGAGAGCCGCACGGCCTGAGATTCCCAGAGCAATGACACGGAAAGCCAATCCCGCGGGACCTGCGCTCAGGGTCATTTCCTTCAATTCCCCGAGTTCCTTCTTCGTCTCCCCGAGCTCGGCGAGGCTGGGCAGTCCCCCGTCATCCGCCTTCGTCGTCTGCAGCGTTGTGACGAGCTCCTTGAGCTTGTCAATGTCTGCGTTGACTTCCCCCGTTGGCAGACCGAGCAGTATGGGGGCGTGAGCGCGCAGGTCCTCCAGCGCCTTGTTGGCTTTGACGACGGTGTCAGGATGGATAGCGACGAGATCGTTCACCGCCGGGAGCACGTGACCAGTCACATAGGCCTTGGCAAGGCTCTGTATGAAGTCCTTGCTCGCATGAGTTTCCTCGATGAGGAACGTCATGTACTTATCGCCCGTCTCGCCCTTGAACATACTCGGGTCGCGATTCGCCGCGAACTTGATGGCGTTCTGGACGGTCTCGTCATGGCCGACGTTCTTTGCGAGCTCCATGAAGGCATCCGGGGCCGTCTGCTTGAGATCCTCCGGCAAGCCCTCGAGCTGGCCGATGTCCTCAGCGAGTGCCTCCACATGCTCTGTCATGTGCTCTTCGGCTTCCCGCAACTTGCCCTGCCAGCTCGGGTCCTGCTTGGCAATGTAGGCGTCGATGGCCTTCTGCAACTGCGCCGGTGTGAGTTTGTCCTTGGAGTTGGCCACCACCCAGTTCAGATCCTTGGTGAGCTCGTTGTACTCCTTCACGTCCTGCTTGATATTCGACTGCAGATCCTCGACACCACGCTCGACGGAGCGCAGAACGACACCGGCCTCTTCGGTCTTGCCGTCCGCTTTCAGCTGCGCGGCCAGCGCGAGCGCCAGCTTCGGACTCGCACCGGTGCCGACGGCCGCTTTGATGATGCCGGTGTGCGTATCGTCAAACCGGCCTTCCCACGTGTTGAATTGCTCGCGGTAGTCCTGCGCAATCTGCTTGGTGAGGTCCTCCGCCTCCGGTGTGTCGCCGAGGGAGCCCACGACCTTCGACAGGCTGGTGAATGCAGACGAGCCGCTGGAATTGGCATCGACACCGGCGATCGTTTGTATCGTGGGCATGCTCTGCTTGACGATCTGCGCGGCCTGCTCCGGCGTCAGATCCGCAGTAATATCGGCAAGGCGTTGCGACGCGTCCTGCGCCGCCTGCTGGTTCCATTTCAGATCGTTGCCACTCAACCCCTTGTAGGGTTCGGCGATCCACTTCACGGCATCCTGCAGCATGCGCTGCACGTCCGGGTTCTGCATGGCGCGCGCCACCACTTGCGGTGATTGGCCCTGCAACGACAGTTTCAGCGAGTCGAGCTTCTCTTTAGGTGTGAAGTTGCCGTAGAACTGCGGGATCAGATCGTCGGCTTTGCGCTGGACCTGGTAGTCGTTGATCGCATCCTTCAATACGCCCTGGGTCGTCGGGTCGCTGCCGTTGCGGCGCAGGATGACGTTGCCATACGAGGAAATCTGCTTGTCGGTGAGTGTGCGGAACTCGGGAGGGACGCCCCTGTTGGCCGTGTCTACCTGCGGGCCGATCTCATCCTTGACGGCCGTGTTGACATCCTGCCGCGCCTGCTTGATGGCATCCTGGTCACCCGATGCGACCGCCGCCTTGTATTTCGCTACCGCGAGGTCGACTCTTGGTGCCGGAGTGGCCGGTGGGGGATTGGCTCGAGCTGGCGCTGCAGCGGTCTGGGTCTGCGCAGTGTTTCCGTGTTGCGTGGCATCGGTAGGTGTCGGGTCCGTATGAGCCGGAGGGGTGTAAGGCGTGTAGCCGCCATCATCGATACGCATAGAGACCTCGCAGTCAAGGCGCCAGGATTCGTACCGGAGTTATAGGAAATCGCGTTCCGGATCGGTATCCGGGTTAACCCACGCTAGGGTTTACCCGGGGTCCGGCTGGTTTGCCCGTGGCCCAGGCGGAATGCAGCATGAGAAGGGCCGCGTACAGCACCACGAAGGTCACGAGCCAGCGTAGCCACACTACAGGCAGCGACTTGACGATGAAGGCCGCCACCAACACGCCTGGGATGCCTCCGAGGGTCAGACCAAGGGCTGCACGCAGGCTGTAGCGGTTCACCTGGATGAATCGTGCACCGCCAATAGGCATCAGGAACGCGCATGCACCCATCATGATGGGGAAGGCGGCGAGTGGGTTCATCCCGAGCAGACTCACGAGGATCAGGCAAGGGGCGTACAGGCCTACGCCCAGCATCATGAGCGCGCCCAGCACGAAATTGACGCCAATGGCAAACAGCAGGGAGCCATCGTGCAGTCCCTGCGCATCACCGCCGCCAGGCACCCAGCCGAGATTGCGGGACATGAACAGCAGCGCCGAGATGAGCAGCGCCACGCCCATTCCAACCTGAATGGCGCGGCGTGGGAGGCGGGCGACCACTCCGACCCCCAGCCATGCACCGAGCACCGCGGCCGCGATCAGGCTGATCAGCGTGGTCAGATCGACCGTTACGGCCGTAATGAAGATCAGCGCCTGGATGGCCGTGGGCGTCGCGTGGCCCGCGTTGAGCGTGCCCGGAATCTGTTCATCGGGTGGCTTGCGCCGAAGTTTGAAAATCGCAGTGGTGGGCGCAAAGGAGCCGATGCCGAGCGTGTCGAAGAAATTCGTGACAAACCCAATCGCGGCATCGGCAAGTCCGGGGAGTGAAGACTCCGCGGCCGGGTCACGCTTGCGCGCCCGCTCCAGCAGGTACCAACGTGCGATGTACCATAAGGTCAGCGCGCCGAGCGCGCCCAGCAGGATCAGCGTTCCAATATTCATATTCGCCAATGCTAGTATCACATCCACGCGATCAACAGCTAATAAAGGAAGAACGCAATGGCTGAGGCGGGCGAGCCCACACTGGGCAGGCGTGAATTCGTACAGGGCGCCCTTTCCGGGGCCGCATTGGCCGCAACACCCGGCTTCGTGTTGGCAGCAGCGCACGCGGCTGCGGACAAGGCAGCCGTCCTGGCCCAGATCCCGAAAATGCATGCGCAGAACGTAAAGCGCCTGCAGGACTGGATCGCGCTGCCGTCGATTGCCGCGGAAAACCGGAATTTCCCGCAGGGTCCGCAATACATGATGACCCTCGCACAGGAGGCGGGCTTCACGGGCGTAAAGCTCATACCCACAGCCGGCAAGCCGGGTGTGTTCGGCAAGATCGACGCCGGTGCGCCGACGACAGTCGGGATTTACTTCATGTACGACGTGAAGCAGTTCGTACCCGAGGAGTGGAGCTCACCGCCGCTGGAGGCGCGGCTCGTGCAGAAGGAGGGGCTCGGCACGGTCTGCATGGGACGCGGCGCCGTGAATCAGAAGGGCCCCGAGAACTCGTTTCTGAGCGCGCTGCTGGCTTTCAAAGCGGCGGGGAAGAAACTGCCCGTGAACCTGGTGTTGGTGTGCGAGGGAGAGGAGGAGATTGCATCGCCCCATTTTCGCGACATCGTCACGCATCCGGAGGTGCTGCCCGAGCTGAAGAAGTGTGTGTGCGTCTTTATCCCGGAAGCCGGGCAGGATCGCGACGGGGGTGTCCAGGTTTCCCTGGGCGCCAAGGGCGTGGTGGAGCTGGAGCTGATCTCGAGCGGTGAGAAGTGGGGCCGCGGTCCCTCGCACGATGTTCATTCGAGTCTCGAGGCCCAGGTGGATTCGCCCACCTGGCGCCTGGTGCAGGCATTGAACACGTTGGTGGAGAAGGACGGCCACACGCCGGCTGTGGAAGGCTTCTTCGAGAAGGCGCTGCCATTGAGCGCCGCCCAGGAGCAGATGGTCCGGGAGCACGCCGCCAAAACCTCAGAGAACACGATCAAACAGGCCCTGGGCGTGAAGCACTGGGTACATGACACGAGCTGGGTGGACTCGCTGCTGCTGCTGGAATCCAAGCCCACGATCAACATCGAGGGACTGGTCGCAGGCTATACGGGGCCGGGGGGCAAGACCGTGCTGCCGCACAAGGCAGTGGCGAAGATCGACATGCGCCTGGTGCCCGACATGACGGCCGCCGACACGCTCGCGAAGCTACAGGCGCACCTCGCCAAACAGGGCTTCGGGGACATTGAAGTCAACATGAGCGGCGGCTACGATCCGACCCAAACGGATCCCGGCAGCAAGCTGATCAAGGCTCAACTGGCGCTCTACAAGAAGCTGGGTCTGGATCCGCTGCTGTGGCCGCGGGGGGCCGGCTCGTGGCCCGGATGCGTGTTCACCGCCGCACCCTTGAGCCTGCCGGCGGGTCATTTCGGGCTTGGCCACGGAACGGGCGCGCACGCCCCCGATGAGTACTACCTCATCGAGTCCACCAATCCGAAGGTACAGGGGCTCGACGGAGCCGTTGGCTCGTTCGTGGAGTTCCTATATGCGCTCGCATAGCCGCCCGACTTACCTGCACTGGCAAAGGCGCTGGAGCGCCATCGTGCTCATCAACACGATGCTGGTCTGCGCTACGGCGTACGCGCAAGAGGCGCCGGCCGAATCACAGTCGCCGGAACAGAAGGCATTCATCGAGAAGATACGCGCTCTCGACTGGGTGAAGGGTCCGGCCACGGTCACTGGGGAGGGCAACGCGAAGCTCGCCATTCCCGAGCAGTACCTGTACCTGGATGCCCGCAACACGGCGAAGTTCCTGGAGCTGCAGCACAACCTGAGTAACGGGCGCGAGGTGATGGTCGCGCCGCGCAATCTGCAGTGGCAGGCGTACCTCGAGTTCTCCGATGAGGGTTACGTCAAGGACGACGAGAAGATCGATGCGCCGGAGTTGTTGAAGACGCTGCAGGAGAACACGGAGCGCGCCAATGCCGAGCGTCAGCGCCGCGGATGGGGCACTCTGCACCTGGTGAATTGGGCAACTCCGCCCGTCTACAACACGGCCACCAAGCGGTTGGAGTGGGCGACCATTCTGGAGTCGCAGGACGGGCGCGCGGTCAACTTCTCGACCAAGATCCTGGGAAGAAGAGGCTATACCTCCGTCATCATGGTGACCGATCCGGCCAATCTCAGCGCTGCCGAAGGCAGCCTGGACACCGTTCTGACAGGTTATGCATTCAACCCCGGCGAGACCTACGCCGACTGGCGTAGTGGCGACAAGGTCGCCAAGTACGGCCTTGCCGCGTTGATCGTCGGCGGTGTTGCGGCAGTGGCTGCGAAGAAGGGCCTGTTCTCGGTGCTCGCCGGTTTCCTGGCGGTCGCCTGGAAGTTCATCGCGGCTGCGGCTGTTGCCGGCGTGGCCTGGCTACGCAGGTTCTTCAGCAAAAAAGCGGCCTGATGCCCCCATTCGAGGTGTTGCTGCCTCTCGGGGCAATCGGCCTCTACCTGTTTGATTCGACGTTGCTGCTGTACTCGAACGAGCTGTTGTTTGCCTGCCGTGCGGGCAAGTGGAGCTTTGCAACAGGCTCCGCGCAGCGGCTTTCGGGGCGGCGGCTGTACTTGTTGAATCCGTTCACTCCGGCCACGCCGCAGTTTCGAGTGAGGTGGTCGGAGGCTGACACCCGGCACGAACAGGAGTCGCGCCCGGAGCTGGATGCATTCCTGGCAGCACTCGGGCCGCTGCGGTATCTCGTCATCGCGCTGTGGGTACTGTTGCTGGCTCTGCCCGTTGAGCTCCTCCTGTTGGGTACGGGCATCGAGCTTCTCGCTCTCATGGGCGCCTTCTACGCAGTGATCCTGGTAGCACTCGCTTACATCTATGCCCGTCGACGGGAGCTGCGTGTGTCGGGCAAGTCATTTCTGGCATTGTCGTTCGATTGTCTGGCCTGCGCCCCGTTTGCCATCAATCTGGTGAGGAAGCTGGCCCTGCGCAGGTCGCTTGCGGGCAATCCCATCGAGTTCGCCCGCCGGACATTCGAGCCCACGACCTTTTCGACATTGATCCACGCCGTGTGCCAGCGCGTGCGCGACGAGCAGCAACGCGAGTACGGGCAGACACCGAGGTGGGCAGAGCTGGAGGCCTACCGAAAGGAACTCGCCGCGATGGAGTCCGGGCCGGATCCCGCGCACGCCGGGAAGTAGTGGCGGCTCCAGAAGGTTTGACATCCTCCCCTCCATGAATGGAGGAGATTCCTACCGTGTCTGAAATCATAGGCATCTCAGATCACCTCGGAGGGTTCCTGCTTCGCAGAGGCTGCCCAGGGGAGAAGGCTTGGTTTTTGCCGCGTAGAACTCCCACTGTGGGGAGTCTTACGCGGTTCGTACCGCAGCCGCAAACTCCCCCAGGTCTCACGCCTCTCCACAGGCTTCACTTCCGGCATGCCCTGCCGTAGGTCTTTCAACATCTAAGATTTTATCAGACGGCATCGGCGACATCGAGCCGCCTCGCCGTCGCGCTATCCTTCCTCGCCCCGAAGGGCAAGGCTTGACGCGCCATCTGGTCAGCGGGCACTCGCAAACTGGGGGTGCTCCAAACTCAATTTGGGTAGTTCTCCCGATTTGGGCGCAGCGGCTCATCCCTATCGTGCCGGGTAACAGAGCCGCTCAGCCCGGACGGGGAAAGAAATGCCACGGTATGTAGTCGAAAGAGAATTTCCCGACGGACTGCAGATTCCCGTTGATGACAACGGTGCCAGGGATTGCCTCGGCATAGTGGAGAGCAATGCGGCGGATGAGGTCACGTGGGTTGTCTCCTACGTGAGCACGGACAAGAAGAAGACATTTTGCGTATACGACGGGCCGTCACCCGAGGCGATTCGCCGCACGGCGAGCCGCAACAAGCTCCCCGTCGAGCGCATCACCGAGGTTCGCATTCTCGATCCTTATTTCTACAAGTAATGCCTGCAAAGAGGGAAATGACAATGAACGCATCATTCAAGACTCCGATCCGCCGCGCGGTTCGAGGCAGCTTATCGCGGGGACTTCTTGGCGCCATGGCCGTAGCGTTGTTGCCGCTGGCGGCCCTGGCAGCCGACCCTGTCGATTACACGCCCGACTACACCAAGTTCATGGGCCACGATCACGATGAGCATCATGGAGCGCAGGATTCGGCGTTGGTCAAAAAAGTTTTCGAGGCCAACAAGAAATACAAGCACTTTTCGGCTATCCCGGCCGGGGAGGGCTGGGACGGGAAGACGACCTGCGTCAGCAGCGACGAGACCGGTGCGATGGGTATTCATATCGTGAATTCCAAGCGCGCTGGCATCGGCAAAATCGACCCTGAGATGCCGACAGCGCTGATCTATGAGCCCCAGGCCAATGGGGACCTGGTCCTGGTCGGTGTGGAATTCATCCATGATGCCGCTGCCTGGGCGGCGCTCAATCCAAACGGTCCGGCAACGCCGTCCGTGGATGGCCATCTGATGAACTTCGTTGACGAGCCCAACCGCTACGGTCTGCATGCTTTCTACGAAATGCACGTGTGGGCTTTCGAGGCGAACCCCAAGGGCGCCTTCGCCGACTGGAACACGCATGTGACCTGTGAGAAACAACCGTACGGCTTCGAGGTGACCCTGCCTCCGCTGACGAAGAAGAAGTGAAGGCGCGCTAAAGCGCTACAACTCCTACGCCTGACGAATTCCCTCAGCGGGCAAATTCGTCCCTGCAACACCCGCCGCGAGCTCCTCCGGGCGGGTGTTGGTTTGGGCGAGTGCGGTGGCAATGGCCCAGGCAGCACCCGTCAGAGCGAGGTTGATGGCGTTCATGACCCAGTTCGAATGACTGTGCGGATCGGCGATCAGCAGCGGCAGATGAACCAGCACGCTGAACGTGGCAAACATGACGGTCAGGAGGTTGGCCGCCAGCCGGGCTTTGATACCTGACAGCAAGGCGATGCCCGCCGCGAGGTGGGCGGCTCCAGTGACGACGGCCCAGAATTTCCGGCCTCCCGGCAACCAAGCCGGAACGAAGGAGGCCGTGAAGTCGAGGTACAGGAAGTGGGCGAGGCCAAACATCAGCAAGCAAAGGCCCATGATGATCAATGCCGTACGGGAGAGCTGTGCGTATGCGCGCAGCGCGTCGCGTGGCGATTCGCCGTGCCCGCCATCGTTCGCGACACCGGTTTTGGCGCTTGCGAGACAGGCATAGGATGCGAGTCCTCCAGCGAGCAACGCAAGTTGCTCAGCCGCCCCATCCCACGCGCCGAACGCGCCAGGGTGTTGGGCTATCTGCACCCCATGCATGAGCACGACGACCACCGCGTATAGACCCACCAACGCCGCGGCGCCCAAGGCAGCAGACGATCGCCGCCAGTTCATGCCAGCGCCTGCGACAATCAACAGTGCGGCGAAAATGCAGGCGAGCGCTGTTCGTCCTGGAAAGCTGGCAGCCACGGGCTCCCACTGGAGCGCAAAGTCACGCCACGCCAAGCCGACCAGGCCGGTCGCGATCGCGCCCAGTCCATAGATGCGAATTCCGAGCGGAATCATTGCGTTTCCCCCGTGAGCGGCTATCGCATGCTGCCCCGGGCGTGGCGGCAGCGCAGCGGCCATTCGGGGCGGAAACCGCTGGTCCACTTTGGCTTATCGAGCGCCCCGCTGAGTCGGTGACGCTCGTGCCCGGAAAAAACGAACGGCGAGGACCTTTGGGCTCCTCGCCGTTCGCTGCATCGAGCTGTGACTAAATCATCCCGCCCCGTTGGTCACCATCGCCGCCACCAACTCGTTGATCGGCAGGTCATCGACTTTAGGGTTGGTGAACAACAGCTTCACCCGTTCGGCCTGCTTCGGCGGGAAGTAGGCATCGACCGAGGATTCAAACTTCTTCACCAGTACCGGCATGCCTTCCGCGCGACGCTTGCGGTGCCCGATGGGGAAGTCCACTGATACCCGCGGCGTGGAAGTGCCGTCCTTGAAGAACACTTGTATTGCGTTTCCGATATAACGCTTATCGGCTGCGTAGTACTCCTCGGTGAAAGTGGCGTTCTCGCGCACCTGCATCTTCGCCCGCAGCGCATCGATGCGCGGATCGCGCGCGACCGTGTCCTCGTAGTCCTCGGCCGTGAGCCGACCGAAGATCAAGGGTACTGCCACCATGTATTGGATGCAGTGATCGCGGTCGGCGGGATTGGCCAAGGGACCGGTCTTGTCGATGATCCGTACACCGGGCTCCTGTGTCTCGATAACGATCCGCTCGATCTGATCCACGCGGTCTTTCACTTGAGGATGCAGCGTCATGGCTGCTTCCACCGCGGTCTGCGAATGGAACTCGGCAGGGAAGGAGATCTTGAACAGCACGTTCTCCATTACGTAGCTGCCAAACGGCTGCGGGAGCGAGAACGGCTTGCCTTTGAACAGGACATCGTAGAAGCCCCAGGTCTTCGCACTCAGGGCTGAGGGATATCCCATCTCGCCGGTAAGGGCGATGAACGCATGGCGTACAGCGCGGCTCGTTGCATCGCCCGCTGCCCAGCTCTTGCGCGAACCAGTGTTAGGCGCATGCCGATAAGTGCGTAGCGCTCCACCGTCGATCCAGGCGTTTGAAACGGCGTTGATGATCTGCTCTCGGGTGCCACCGAGCATGGCCGTGACTACTGCCGTAGATGCCACGCGCACGAGGATAACGTGATCCAGTCCCACGCGATTGAAGCTGTTCTCAAGCGCCAACACCCCTTGGATCTCATGCGCCTTGATCATTCCGGTGAGCACATCGCGCACCGTAGGTGGCGTTTTGCCTTCCATGATGGCCTTGCGGGCAAGATAATCCGCCACCGCCAGGATCCCACCCAGGTTGTCCGACGGATGGCCCCACTCAGCGGCCAACCAGGTGTCGTTGAAGTCCAGCCAGCGGACCATCGCCCCGATGTTGAAGGCCGCCTGCACGGGGTCCAACTCAAATGACGTACCGGGTACACGGGCGCCGCCGGGCATTACGGCTCCCGGAACTACGGGCCCCAGAAGCTTGGTACAGGCCGGATACTTCAGCGCCTGGAAGCCGCAGGCGAGGGTATCCATCAGGCAATAGCGGGCGGTGTCGTACGCCTGCGTGCTCTTGATCGAGTAATTTTTGGCGTAATCGGCGATCGCAACGAGCGCCGCATCCGGGTCCGGCCGCTGGGCCGATTTGATATCGTGCGAGGACATGCGTTAGTTCATTCCCAGTTAGTTCTTTCCAAACAGTTCATCGAGCTTGCGCTCGTAGTCATGGTAGCCGAGTACTTCATACAACCCGGCGCGCGTCTGCATCAGGTTGACGACGTTCTTCTGCGTTCCGTCTTTGCGGATCGCGCCGTACACCGCGAGCGCGGCCTGGCTCATCGCCCGGAATGCTGACAGCGGATACAACACCAATTTCACCCCCACCGAACCCAGTTCCGCGACTGTGAAGAGTGGTGTTTGCCCAAACTCGGTCAGGTTGGCCAACACCGGCACGTCCACCACGCTGGTGAATTGCCGGTATTCGTCAAGCGTCTTGAGCGCTTCGGCAAAGATCATGTCGGCGCCGGCCTCGACGTAGGCGGCAGCACGATCGAGCGCGGCCTGCTGACCTTCGACGGCATGGGCATCGGTGCGCGCCATGATCACGAAGTCGGCATCCGTCCTGCCATCCACCGCCGCCTTGATCCGGTCGACCATCTCTTCGGGCGGCACCAGGGCCTTGCCCGGCCGATGCCCGCAGCGCTTGGCCGCGACCTGGTCTTCGAGATGCATTCCGCCCGCGCCGGACTTGATGAGCTCGGCACAACTGCGGGAAATATTGAAGGCGCCGCCCCACCCGGTATCGGCGTCGAGCAGCAGCGGTAAATCCGTTGCCGAGGTGATGCGCCTTACGTCCTCGCACACGTCATTCAGGGACGTCATCCCCAAATCCGGGAGGCCGAACGAGGCGTTGGCCACGCCGGCGCCTGACAGGTAGATGGCGCGAAACCCGCTGTGCTCCGCGAGCAGGGCCGAGTACGCATTTACGGTCCCCACGATCTGGAGCGGCCGCTCGGATTCAACCGCTGCGCGCAGCCGGGCGCCAGCGGAGTTCAGCTTGGTGGTTTTCATGGGCGGCCATGCTAATGCCGGGGCAGGGGATAAAGAAAATACATTGAATGGGGCCTCTCCATATGAGAAAAGTATCGAGATGGAGCTACGCCACCTCAGGTACTTCCTGGCCGTCGCCGAGGAGCTGAATTTCACCCGCGCAGCCAAGCGCCTCAATATCGCGCAACCGCCGCTCACCCAGCAGATCAAGGCGCTCGAGGCCGAGATGGGGGTGGCCCTGTTTGACCGCACAGGCTACCGGGTCGAGCTGACCGATGCGGGCAAATCGTTCGTGCCACAGGTGGCCCGGATCCTCGCCGATGTCCGCAATGCCGTACTGATTGCAAAACGCGCATCCCTCGGTGACGTGGGGCACGTCCGCGTGGGCTTTACAGAATCTGCCTCATTCAATCCTCTGGTGACCGCCGCGTTCCGTAACTTTCGGGTCGCCTATCCAGAGGTGGAGGTGTCCCTCGAAGAGGGACCTTCAACCGTTCTCGCCGCTTCGTTGCGAGAGGGGCGGATCGACGCCGCTTTCGTCAGGCCGCCGCTGCGAACAGGGGATGGAATCGCTCTTCACATGATTGACGAGGAGGAGATGGTCGTAGCGGTGGCGAGCAGCCATCCGCTGGCAGCGCGCGAAGACCTCGAGATAAAGGATCTTACGGACGAGACATTCGTGCTGTACCCGCGGACCGAGCGGCCGGGACTTGCAGACACCGTCATCACGGCGTGCGAGAAGGCCGGTTTCTCGCCGAAAGTGAAGCAATACACCCCGCAGCTGTCATCAACGATCAACCTGGTTGCCGCATCCCTGGGGGTTTCCATCGTGCCGAAGAGCATGCAGGGCCTGCAACCCCACGCCGTCTCCTACAAGCGCTTGACGGACCAACATCTCACCGCCCTGCTCGGCATCGCTCACCGTGTTGGCGAATCGTCGGCTCCGATACTCCGATTCATTGAAATCGCGCGTGCAGCCGCAAAGTCCGACCTCGAGTCGCGGGCGGGCTGAAGCTCAGCGCAGCTGACTGTCCTTGCTGCCGCGACGGTTGTAGCCGCTGAACGCCGCATCGGCGCGATCGTGGGCGTCCTGACAGGAAACGCAAAGGCGAACGCCGGGCATGGCTTGTCTGCGGGCCTCGGGAATACCGGCTCCGCATTCCGCGCAGTGGGTCAAGGACGGACCCTGCGACAAACGGCTTTGCACCCGGCTGATCCCATCCTTCACGGTCGCGTCAATCTGATCCTGTACCGCACCGTCACCCGCCCAACCTGTCGCCATGTCTTCTCCGAATGATGTAATTGCAAACTCCAGCACTGGCAACTGCCTTTATGGCTGCGCGGCGTCCTCATTGCAAGCGGAGGCTTATTCCCCACCAGCGCTGAAACTAAGGCATACTTATCAATATGTTACAGGCTGTAACTAGAATGACCCCAAGTTCCCGATGATTCCCACGATTCAGCTGCTGGTTGGCCTTCTGCTGGTCATCTCGGTCGTGGCCTTTATCGCCGTTCGCCTGAAGGTCCCGGCCTCCATACTCCTCGTGTTAGCAGGCGTCGGGCTTGGGCTGCCCTCGGCCTTGCCCAACGTCGAGCTTTCACCGGAGGTGGTGCTCCTGCTCGTACTGCCCCCGATCATCTACTCGGCTTCCGTGGCAATGAGTTGGAGCGAGTTTCGATCCAACCTGCGGCCGATCTCGCTGCTGGCGGTGGGTTGTGTGGTATTTACGGCGAGCGCCGTCGCCGCGGCCGCTCATTACTGGATGGGGTTTTCCTGGCAGCTCGGGTTCGTCCTGGGAGCCATCGTTTCACCGCCTGACGCCGTCGCGCCACTATCCATAGCGCGGCGGTTGCATCTGCCGCGCCGGATCGTCGTCATCCTCGAAGGCGAGGGCATTGCGAACGATGCCACGGCGTTGATTCTCTATCGCTTTGCAGTGGCTGCGGTGGGTGGCGGCGTGTTCTCCATGAGCACCGCTGTCGGGATGTTCGCGGCAATCGTCATCGGCGAGTTGCTGTGGGGTGTTGCCGTCGGCTGGCTGATGCTGCGGCTGCGGCGGTGGGTCGGTGACCCCCGGGTCGAGATCATGTTATCCGTCCTGACACCCTTCATCGCCTATTGGCCACCGCAGTTCCTGGGCGGCTCCGGCGTTCTCGCCACCGTGACCACTGGTTTGTATATCAGTTGGAACGGTCTGCGTCTGATCAGCGCTCCAACACGCCTGCAGGGCATTTTCTTCTGGGATTTCCTCATCTACCTGATCGAGGGCATGGTCTTTCTGCTGACCGGACTGCAGGCGCATACCCTGGTTACCGGGCTGAAGACCCACACTCTCTCCGAGCTCGTGGTCGCCGGCGCAATCGTCAGCGTAGTTGTCATCGTCACGCGATTCATCTGGATGTATCCGGCAACTTATCTTCCGCGGTGGCTGAGTCCCACGCTCGCGCGGCGCGATCCGGCGCCGCCGTGGCAATGGCCGTTTGCGCTCGCGTTCACCGGAGTCCGTGGCATCGTGTCGCTGGCAGCGGCTCTCGCTCTGCCACTTGCAACTTCCGACGGTGCGCCGTTTCCCAACCGCGATCTGATTCTCGTGCTCGCATTCGTGGTGGTGCTGGTGACGTTGGTGGGGCAGGGGTTGACACTTCCGTGGGTCGTGCGGGCATTGGGTCTCGAGAATGCAGGTCAGCGCGAGCAGGCGGCGCGCAGGATCGAGGAATTTGAGGCACGTAAGGACGCGATCGAGGCAGCCAGCAGCCGCCTCGATGCGCTCGCCGCCGATCCCGATGTTCCCGACGATGTCATTGCGCGGTTGCGCGCTCATCATCGACAACGACTGGCGCAGAACCTGATCCGCAGCGATAACGCTGACGAGCAGCGCAGGCGGATCGCGAAGGGTGATGAGCTCGAGTTGCTTCTGATCGCCGCCGAGCGCGACCGCATCAACGAAAAATACCGGCAGGGTGTGCTCAAGCCCGAGACACGGCGGCGGCTGGAACGCGAGCTCGATTTGCGCGACGCACAGCTTGCCAGCGTGCGCAACGACGGTTACTGGGAATGAGTGTGTCACCACGTTGGGAACGGTCGTTGGGCGCGTTCAATATAGGGAGGCGCCAGCCTTAAATTAGGGAATTCGACCGCTTCGCAAGCGCGCGGGTAGCCATACCTTATGCCGACCGGAATATCCCGGCCCAATTGAGGAATGAGTGTCATGCCCCGCACTGCCAACAAGTTTGTCATCCCCAGCACGGCACTGGCCGTGCTCGTGCTGCTGAGCCCAACGGGCTCGTCAGCTGCCACGCCAACCCGACCGCACTACGAAGGCCCCACGTGGACTGTCAACTACGCCGATCTGGATCTCACCAACAGCAAGGCACTCGCGACGCTGTACAAGCGGATCAAATTCGCAGCCGACAAAGTCTGCGAGTCCTCCGAGCCCACATCGTTGCAGACGCTACTGTATGTACGCATGTGTACGAAGCAGGCCATAGATCAGGCGGTGAAGGAAGTGAACTCGACCGGTCTCACGACCGTCCACCTGGCAAGCGCGAGTCAGACGGCCTTCCAGTGATGGCGGGTCCTGATATCCTGCGGGTCTCAAGCCGCAAGATGCACCGGACAGATGTACCGGAAGGACCATATAGTGCTGAAGTACCGTGCGGCGCCGCTCGCCGCCTGTTGGATCGTTTCCTGCGCGACTATTGTCAATTCGCAGGCGCAAACATCAGGCGCGACGTCGGCCGCCAAAGCTCCCATCACTCACGAGAAGCTGTGGATGATGAAGCGCGTGGGTGCACCCGCCGTCAGCCCTGACGGAAAATGGACCATCTTTTCAGTACTCGAGCCTTCTTACGAAGCAGACAAGGACGTCAGCGACCTTTGGATTACCGCGACCGACGGGAGCTCGCCTGCACGCCGGCTCACGAGCACAAAGGCCGCGGAAGGCGCGGTGGCCTGGTCGGCCGATAGCCGAAACATTGCCTTTACAACCAAGCGGGAAGGCGATGAGGCAGAGCAGGTCTACATTCTCGATCTCGCCGCGGGAGGCGAGGCCCGGCGCTTGACCAGCGTGTCTACCGGTGCTGCGAATCCCCAATGGCGCCCGGATGGCAAGGCGATCTTGTTCGAGTCCTCGGTCTATCCGAACGCGCTGGATGATGAGGCCAACAAGAAGATCAGCGCCGAGCGCAAGGCGCGCAAGTACAACCTGCACGTCTACGAGCATTTTCCGGTCCGCTTCTGGAACCAATGGCTCGATGACCGCCAGCCGACCATCATGGTGCAGCCGGTGCAGGCGGGGTCCAGTCCGAAGGACATCCTCTCGGCTACGACGTTTGCGCACACTTCGGGCTTCTCAGGTGTGCAGGGCGAAACCGCGGTCTCGCTGTCCCCGATATGGAGCCCCGACGGCAAGGAAGTGGTGTTTGCGGCGACGACCGAACGTTGGAGTGCGGCGTTTACCCATGTTGGCTATCACTTGTACAGGCTGCCAGCTCAGGGTGGCGCCGAGCCCGCAGTGATCACACCGGCCGCGGGCGAGTACAAGGAACCGGTCTTCGCGGCAGACGGCAAGGCGCTGTTGTTCAAATACGCGCCCATCGATGGCGAGATCTATCACCTCGAGCGCCTGCAACGAGTTGCGTGGCCCGCCGGCGGCGAGTCGATTCTGGTGACGCGCAACTTCGATCGCGAAGTCTCGGGATACGCACTCACACCTGACAGCCGTACCGTATATATGCGCACGCCCGAGGCCGGCAAGGAGAACATTTACCGGGTGTCTGCCACGGGCGGTCAGCCGAGCCTGGTCATTGGCGCGGCGAACGGTGGCTATACCGCCCTGGTCAGCGCGCAGAAGGCCGCCAAACCGGTGCTGATTGCAAGTTACGGCAGCTCTGTCAGTCCAGGGGAAATTGTAGCTCTCGACCCGGCCGCGCACAAACACACCAACCTGACGCAGATCAACACTGCGGCGGCGGCTGCGATCGACTGGACAGTGCCAGAGCACTTCTACTTCACCAGTGCCAAGGGCCGCAGCATCCACAACATGATCATTCTGCCGCCGGCGTTTGATCCCGGCAGGAAGTATCCGCTGCTGGTGTTCATCCACGGCGGGGCTGCGAGTTTCAACGCGGACCAGATCGGCCTGCGCTGGAACTATCACCTGCTGGCGGCTCCCGGCTACGTGCTGCTGATGACCGACTACACCGGCTCGACCAGTTTCGGGGAGAAGTTTGCGCAGGCCATCAAGCTCGATCCGCTGAAGACCCCGGGCGAGGAGATCAACCAGGCGGTCGATGAGGCCCTCAAGCGGTATCCCTTCATCGATGGATCACGCATGTGCGCCGGCGGGGCGAGCTACGGCGGCCATCTTGCGAACTGGCTCGAGGCCACCACCACTCGCTACAAATGCATCATCAGTCACGCGGGGGAGGTTGACCTCGCAACCCAGTGGGGCGAGAGCGATGCCATCTACGACCGCGAGCTCACGAACGACGGCCCGCCGTGGGCCGGCAGCGCGATCTGGCGCGACCAAAGCCCGATCACCTATGCCGCCAACTGGAAAACACCGATGCTGCTGAGCATCGGAGAGCGCGATTTCCGCGTGCCGATTGGCAATACCCTCGAGAACTGGGCCACGTTACAACGTATGCACGTGCCCAGCCGGTTGCTGGTCTGGCCCGATGCCTGGCATTGGATACTCAAGCCGGAAGACAGCCGTCACTTCTATGAGGAAGTACACGCGTGGCTGGCGACGTACCTGAAAGGCGAGGCGCCGGCCACTCACTGATGCAATTGCGGCCGCGCAATTGCGCGGCTCTCAATCGTTGTCGGACGGCTCCTTTTTGAGCAGCTGGCCGATTTCCGCCGGCTTGCGCGAGGTCAGGTCCTTGGCGATCTCCGCGCTCACTTTCTGAGCCACTTCCTTGCGAAATGCGCTGCGCAGGGTGCCGAGGGTTCGCGGCGGGGCAACGACGATCAACCGCTCGAACTCATGTTCGTGGGCCTTGATGTACAGGACTTGCGCCACCTGCGCGGCAAACCGGTCCTCAGCCTGTTGATGCCAGTCCGTCTGCTCTACAGCGCTTCGGCGTGTGCCGGCGGGTCCTTCGTATCTGCCCGGCCTGTCGGTGCCTTGCTCGCGAGTGGGGGGATTGTCCTGCTCCATGATTCGTTCGGCGAACAAGTCCGGATGCCCGGCGCCGCCCTTGTTACGCAGAAACATCGCCTTGCGGCCATCGCCAACCAATACTAGCGTGTCCTGGGGAATGAGCATGGGCTTGGCCTTTCGCGGGAGTCGTATCCCACGACTGGAGCAAGGGTCGTACCTGACCTGAGGTCAGTGTTGCCCTACGCCGGAATGCGCCAGAACTTCCACGACCTCCACGGGCTGCGCCCGGCCCTTTACGGGTAGCAGCGCGGCGCGGCCCAGCAGAAATTGCGGGCCGAGGCGGACGGCGATGTCCTTCGAGACGAAGATGGTCGCTGCCAGGTCGCGGGTCAGCCCCTCGACGCGGCTTGCGAGATTCACCGGCTCTCCAACCACTCCATACTCGACTCGCTCGTCGGGTCCGATCAACCCTGCCACGACCACGCCGGTATGCAGTCCCACGCCAATCTGCAGCGTCGGCACACCCTGGCTCCTCAAAGGGATGTTCACGTTCTCCAGGCGGCTGACGATTCCCAGGGCAGCGCGGACAGCCCGCTCACAATGATCTGTGCGCGGCTGCGGCGCGCCGAACAACGCCATCACCCCATCGCCTGTGAATTGCTTGACCATCCCGCCTTCGGCCTCCACGGCAGCCACCACCTCGGTGAAAAGTTGGTTCAACACGCGCAGCAGGGTGGCGGGGTCGAGCTTTTCGCTCAAAGCGGTGAAGCCGCGTATGTCCTGGAACAGGATGCTGACCTCCAGCCGCTCGCCGCCCAGGGGGACCCGGCCGTCCAGAACCGCCTCGGCGACGTCGCGGGATACGAAGCGGCCGAAGGTGTTCTTGATGTGCTCACGCTCTTGCAGGCCAGCGACCATCTCGTTGAACGAGCGGGCCAGAAAGCCGATCTCGTCGCCACGCTCGATCTGCGCGCGGTGCTGCAGATCTCCCCGCAACACCCTGCGCATCGCACCGACGAGAGCCCGCACCGGTTTGATGTTGCCGGCGGCCAGAGACATGCCGACGAGCAGCGCCCCGGTCAGGGCAACAATCCCGATGAGCAGAATCCGCCACTGCAACGCATGTAATGGTGCAAGTGCCTTGTCGTACGAGCCTTGGACGAGGGCGCGCAGCGGCTGCACCAGATTGGCGGCAACCGGCACCGCCAATGCCAGATCGTCAATCAATACCTGCAGGCATGGAAGCGCGAGGGCTGGATCGTCGGCGGGCGCGGCAGCGTAACTCTCGTCGATGTCCGCTCGCTCGAAAGAGTTGCCCGCGAGATGTAGTTCCCGGGCGGGTGCCCTGCGGCGACTCGGCGATACCCACGCTCAGCCGCGCAGGTACGCATCGGTGCCGGCTAACCAATCCTGCCGCGGCGGACAAAACACATCGACGTCGAGCGTGTCTTCCAGCGCGAGGGCACGATGCAACACGTTCGAAGGAATTACCACCACTTCCCCGGCACGGACGGTGATCTGCTGTGCTCCGGTCGGGCCGAACCAGAAATGCAGCGCCCCCTCGAGGATATAAGTCAGCTGCTCGTTCTCGTGGGAGTGTTGCGGTACATCGTCGCCTTTTTTGAAATAGACGTGCGCAATCATCATGCGCTGCGATGTGATCAGCTTGCGCGTGATGCCGCCCTTCAGTGGCTCGGCCTGCATGTCCTGCCAGCGGTAATGGTGTACACCGCTAGTAGGATCCACAGGCAGGGAAGCGTCTTGGTCAGTCATTTTGGATTCTCCTAGTGTCCCGAGGCGGCAATGTGCAAACTCCTGTTCCCACAAAGGAAAGCTGGAGCTGAATAGGTTTATGCGCAAGTATATCGTGCTGGCCGCGGCGGCCGTTGCAGCGTCTGTTTGCGCACCCCAGGCGGCACATGCCGAAGAAACCCCTGTGGGCGGTTCACGACCGGGTGAGCGAGTAGATCGCTTCCGGCAATCACCTCTTCGCACTTTGCTCGAGGACTACTGGAAAGACCTTCTGCACTTGAATCCCGGGCTCGCGCTCGCAGTGGGCGACTATTCGTCCGAGGAACGCTTCGACGATTCGCTCGACGACGCGTGGCGCGCGCGGATGTTGGAGATGTCGCAGCACTACAGCGGTGCGTTGGCCGGGTTCGATCCGGCGCGCCTGTCGGAGGAGGATCAGGTCAGCTACCGCATGTTGCGCTACAAGCTGGATAGCGATCTCGCCTTCTATGGCAGCCGGTCATTCGAAGTTGCCAGGCTCCTGCCCCTCGATCAGTTCCAGGGACTGCACGTTCAATACGCGGTGGAGGCAGCGGGCTCGGGCGCCTTTCCCTATAAAACAGTTGCCGACTACGACAAGGCTCTGCTGCGCGCGGACGGCTTTTCGCGGTGGGCCGATGCCGCCATCAGACGCCTGCGCGAGGGCGTTGCGCGGGGTATCGTCCTTCCGGCGGTGATCGTCGAAAGAATGCTGCCTCAGCTCGAGGTTCACCTGAAGATCGCTCCCGAGCGCACTCAGTTCTGGCATCCGATCGCGACGCTGCCGGCCGAATTCCCGCCGGCTGAGCGCAAACGGCTATCGGAGGCCTACCGGGTCAAGATCGTGGAGGTCATCCAACCTGCCTATCAACGGCTTTATGACTATCTGCGCACAGAGTATGCGCCGCACGCGCGGCAAACGGTGGGACTGGGAGGGCTACCGGGCGGGAAGGATCTCTATCGCTACTATGTCCGCTATCACACGACCACGGATATGACGCCGCAGCAGATCCATGAGCTGGGCCTGGAGCAGGTGAGACAGCTGTCAGTGCAGTTGTCGGCCATCCAGGCAACGGCCCGAGTCAAGGGGACGTTGCAGGATTTTTTCGCACACGTTCGCGACGATCCGGCGCAGCACTTTCACCGGCCGCAAGACGTGTTGCCGGCGTTTCAGGATGCCCGTGAGCGCATTGTTGGGTACCTGCCGGCGCTGTTTGGTGTGTTGCCCAAGGCACCGTACGAGGTGCGCGCCCTGCCAGACTCATACAAACAGTCGCGTGACAATGGTTACTATTCGCCTGCGGCGGCGGATGGCTCGCGTCCTGGCATCCTGTGGATCAACATCTACGCTCCCGGGGTGCAGGACAAATTCAATCTGCTGACGATCTCGTTGCACGAGGGCCTCCCCGGGCATCATCTGCAGACCTCAATCGCACAGGAACGGCAGGATCTGCCGTCGTTCCGCCGCTTTGATTCCACCAACGCCTACGTCGAGGGTTGGGGCTTGTACGCCGAGTCGCTCGGCGAGCAGATGGGCTTTTACTCGGATCCATGGCAACGTTACGGTCACCTCAACTACGCCATCCTGCGTGCGAATCGGCTCGCCATCGACACGGGTATTCATGAGATGGGATGGAGTATCGAGCAAGGTGTCCGTTGGATGACGGAGCATTCCTCCATGACCCAGGCACAAGCCGCCGCCGAAGTGGAGCGTTACGCCGCATACCCGGGACAGGCTCTCTCATACAAGATCGGTGAGCTCGAGATTCTAGCGCTGCGCAAGCGCGCCCAGGAGCGTCTGGGTTCCGGGTTCGACATCAAGGCATTCCATGATCAGATCCTGACTGGCGGCAGCATGCCGTTGCAGATTCTCCAGGAGAAGTTGGAACGTTGGCTTGCACATTCGTCCCCTGCCCATCAACCTGGCCGGCCAGCGGCTGCAACCGCTCAGTGAACGTCCGCGACTGGCTTGGCCACGAACACGGCCAATACCAGCGCCGCCATGCAAAATCCCGCGGCGATGATCACCGGGAGTCCCGGCTGATGCAGTTGCGCATCGTGCCGGACCGCGAACGCCAGAGTCGACAGGTAGAGCATCGGGCCGAAGATGGCCGTCAAGCCCATGAAGGCCGAGTTCAAGCCCTGCAGCTGGCCTTGCTCGTTTCCCGCTACCCGCCGCGACATAAGGCTCTGCAGGCCGGGCATGATCAGCGCGCCGAGCGCGCCGGCCGGCACGCCCGCAAAGAACCACAGCGGTGTTGACGCAAGCCCGTACGTAAGGAAAGCGAGTATGGCGCTGCACAGCCCGATCAGCAGGGCTCCACGCTCTCCGATAGCCTTGACCACACGGCCTACGACCAACGTCTGTACGATAATGTTGGCCAATCCGGTGGCGATGAGCATAGCCGCGGCGGCGAATGGCCCCCAGTTGAACCTGTAACCAACATAGAGCACGAAGATGCTGGGAAAGACGTTGTGGGCAAAGAGGTACAGAACGTTGATGGAAATGAGGCCCGTCAGGTTCTTGCGCTCACGCAGGAACGTCAGCGCGCCCACCGGGTTGGCTCGGCGCCAGTTCAATGACGGTGTGCGCCGGGAGGGCGGGAGTGACTCCGGCAGCACGAAGAATCCATAAAGCCAATTGCAGATCGCCAGTCCCGCGGCCGCCCAGAACGGCAGTCGCAGGTTGATGTTGCCGAGCGCGCCGCCGATGGCGGGTCCAACCAGGAATCCGATTCCAAAAGCCGCTCCCAACATTCCGAAGGCCTTGGCGCGCTCCTGTGGGGCGGTAACGTCTGCCACATAAGCATTGGCCGTGGAGAAGCTGGCGGAGGTGATGCCGTTGATCACGCGGCCCACGAAGAGCCAGTTCAAGGTTGGCGCCAGGGCCATGAACACATAGTCCACGCCCAGGCCAAAGATGGACATCAGCAGCACCGGGCGCCGCCCGAAGCGGTCCGATAGCATGCCGATGATGGGCCCGAAGAAGAACTGCATCAGGCCCCAGGTGAGTGCGAAGGCCATCGTGTACTGAGCGGCGAGCGCCGTATCACCCCCCGCGAATTGCTTCACGAGGTTCGGCAGCACGGGAATCATGATGCCCAGACTGATGATGTCCATCAGCGCAGTGGCGAAGATGAATAGAACCGCAGCCTTGCGGGGACCGCCCTTCGGCACGGCGGGCGTCACTTCGGCGTTCGTAGCAATGTCGTTCATTTTCTGCAGCGGCGACTTTACCCGATTTGGAAGCGTAGATAAGGTATCCGGTCGACTTTGTCGCTCGCGAGTGACAATGCAATGCAGTGGCCCTTGACAGGCCTGGGCATACTCGCTAACTCAACTTCACATCACGCGCCTCGCGCCCGATCGCGGTGAGCGTTGCGATCGCAATGGCCGCCGCCACTGCAACGCTCGCAAGCGCAAACGCGTAATTCTCACCATCGTTCTGCGCAATCGTCGTCTGTAGAACGGCGTTGGAGGAGGCAATCAGGTTGCCCAGCTGATAGATCGTCCCGGGAAAGGTTGCGCGGGCATCCGCTGGCGAGATTTCGTTCAGATGCGCCGGGATCACCCCCCAGGCTCCCTGCACACACATCTGCATGAGGAACGCACCCACGGCAAGCCCGCCCATGCTCGTCGAATACGCCCACAAATAGGCAACCGGCAGCGACAATGCGGCGGCAGTTATGATGGTCCGGCGGCGGCCTGCGCTCTGGCTCCACGTACCGAAAATCCAGCCGCCCAGAATGGCGCCGATGTTATAGATGATGGCGATGGTGCCGGTCTCATGAGCATCGAACCCATGCTGCACCTGCAGGAACGTGGGGTAGATATCCTGCGTCCCGTGGCTGAAAAAGTTGAATGCTGTCATCAGCAGGATGCCGTAGACAGCGACGCGCCAGTGGTTGCGCAGAACGGTGAAGATACTTGCGCTGCGGGCGCGTTCCGCGTTCCAGGCGGGCGATTCCGGGACGTTCCGCCGGATGTAGAGCACGAGCAGGGCGGGTAGTGCACCCACCATGAACATGCCTCGCCAGCCGATCGTGTTGAACAGCGCTGCATAGACCACGGAAGCCAGCAGGTAGCCCGTCGGATATCCCGACTGCAGCAGGCCGGAGACCAGGCCCCTGGCCTCGGGCTTGACCGATTCCATCGTCAGGGAGGCGCCAATTCCCCATTCGCCGCCCATGGCGACGCCGAACAGGGCGCGGATCAGCAGGAATGCCGTGAGATTGGGCGCGAAGGCCGTGGCCAGGCCCAGCATGGAGTACAGCCCGACATCGAGCATCAGCACCGGGCGGCGGCCGAATCGGTCTGCCAGGCGGCCGAAAATGAAGGCGCCCAGCGGCCTGCAAGCCAGGGTCAGTGCGATCGCCGCCGCGACCGCCTTCTTCTCTACGCCGAACTCGCTCGCCACGTCCTTGAGGACGAACACGAGCAGAAAGAAGTCAAATGCATCGAGCGACCAGCCGAGATAGCTCGCCGTAACGACACTCTTCTGTGCCGGCGTCCAACCCTTCAGGGCGTCAAAAAGCGCCATTGGAACCTCGTGGACCGAAGCGGGGGGAAGACTTAGGATACCCTTGAAAGCATCGGCCCGTAGTAAGGACTCGCATGGCGTACGAATACCGCAAGTTTTACATCGACGGTCAGTGGGTCGATCCCGCCGCACCCAACGACTTCAAAGTCATCAATCCGGCGACCGAAGAGCCCGCCGGCGTTATCTCCATGGGGAGCGCGTCGGATGTGAACCGGGCCGTCGCGGCAGCGCGCCGCGCGTTCGACACCTTCTCGCAGACCACTCGCGAGGAGCGGCGGGCGCTGCTGCAGAAGATCCTCGAGGTTTACAAGAAACGTTACAGTGACGTGGCAAACGCCATCCGGGACGAAATGGGCGCACCTGCCAAACTCGCAAACGGCTCGCAGGCGGGCATAGGTGTTGGTCACATCAGCGCGATGCTCGAGGTGCTCGAGACCTTTGAATTCGAAGAGCGCCGCGGATCAACGCGGCTCGTGTTGGAGCCCGTAGGTGTCTGCGCGCTGATCACGCCCTGGAACTGGCCGATCAACCAGGTCGCGGCGAAGGTTGTACCCGCGCTGGCGGCCGGTTGCACCATGGTTCTGAAGCCATCCGAATTCTCGCCCTTCAGTGCCGTCATCTGGGCCGAGGTGATGCACGAAGCCGGTGTGCCCGCCGGTGTATTCAATCTAATCAACGGAACCGGTACCGAAGTGGGCGCCGCACTGGCGTCCCATCCGGACGTGGACATGGTCTCGTTCACAGGCTCGACCCGAGCCGGCACCGAAGTCGCAAGGCTGGCGGCTCCCACCGTAAAGCGCGTACACCAGGAGCTCGGCGGCAAATCTCCCAACATCCTGTTGGACGATGCTGATTTTGCGCGGGCCGTGAAGGCGAGCGTCAGGCACGTGTTCGAGAATTCGGGACAGTCGTGCAACGCCCCCACGCGCATGCTGGTACCGGCGAGTCGCCTGGCCGAAGTGGAGGCGCTCGCGAAGACGGTGGCCGAAAAGGTCATCGTGGGCGATCCCAACGCGCAGGGAACCGACATCGGGCCGGTTGTATCCCGGATTCAGTTCGAGCGCGTCGAGGGCTACATCTCCAAGGGAATCGCGGAGGGTGCAAAGCTCGTCGTGGGCGGTGAGGGGCGGCCGGATGGCTTGAGCAAAGGCTACTACGTGCGGCCGACGATCTTCTCGAATGTCAACAACGACATGCTGATCGCCCGGGAGGAGATCTTCGGGCCTGTGTTGACCATCCTTGCGTATCGGGACGAGGAAGAGGCGATCAGGATCGCAAATGACACGCCCTACGGCCTTGCCGCGTATATCTGGTCGAGCGACCTCGCGCGTGCGGGGCGAGTTGGCCGCCGCATCCGGGCCGGCCGGGTCACGATCAATGGAGCCGCGGGTGATATGAACACACCGTTTGGCGGCTTCAAGAAATCGGGCAACGGCCGCGAATGGGGTGAGCACGGTCTGCGGGACTTCCTCGAAGTCAAGGCAGTGTTGGGCGCCGAGGTCGCGTAGTGCTTCGGAACCAGCGGCAGCCGGTTGGGCTGCCGCCCGACTGGCTCAGGCCAGCCCGTAAAACCGGCTGGCGGCTTCCCGGAAAAGCGACTGCAACGGGATCTCCTCCGAAAGAGCTGCGCGTATCGCGGTCTGCAACCAGTCGCTGTAACGGTCACCGCTATTGAGCAGCACAGGCCAGTCGCTGCCCCACAAGAGGCGCTCCCGGAAGGACCTCATGAGGACGCGCATGTACGGCTCGAGCTCGGCGCTCGAGGCTCCTGCAGCCTGCTCGGTTCGCAGGCCTGACAACTTGCAGTAGACATTCGGATACAGGCTGAGCTCGGCCAGTTGGGCCTGCCAGGGCTCGATCTCGCCCGAGGCAATCCTGGGCTTGGCGCCGTGATCGATGACGATCGGCAATTTCGGCCAGCGGCGCGCGAACTCCATCAGCATCGGCAGGTGGCGCGGCTGTATCAACGCGTCGAAGCGCAAACCCTGTTGGACCATCGCGTGCAATGCTGGCTCGAGCTCATCCCTCAGCAGCCACTGCGTGTCCTCGATCGACTGCAGCATCGGCCTGATGCCGCGCAGCTTGGGGACTCTGGCGAGCGCGGCAATCCGCGCCGGGGCCGAAGACGACGCCAAATCCGCCCAACCGACAACCGCTGCGACAAGTGTCAAATCCGCGGCAAGCGCGAGCAGCCAATCAGTGTCGCGATCGTCGGGTTGCGACTGCACGAGGACGACACTGTGCACATCCGCTGTCGCGGGACCCGACACTGGTGCATTTGAAGTGGAGAGCGCCTCGAGCAGCTCGGCCGTGCCGAAGTCGCGATACAGAAGCGGCAGATCCGGTCCAGGCCATGTCTGGCCAGGACCCCCGATCCGCCAGAAATGTACGTGGGAATCGATGATCCTCACAACGTGCTCTCCGGAGCGGACCTGATAGGATATATCACTCATGACGAGTTATATGTCAATGCCCGCGCAGGAGGGCCATGTTTTGCTGATCGACAGTCTGCCAGATGATTGGCGGGAGGCCCGGTTGCTGGGACGCGTGCAGCTTCCGCAGGGTCCCACGCCGATTCTCATAGAAAAGGGCCGCGTCTACGATCTGTCATCCGCGGCGCCTACCGTTGCGGAAGCCGTCGCGCAGGCTGATCTGATCAGCCCGCGCCATGGGGTTGATCTGGGCCCTCTTGAATCAATGACTCTCAGCCTCCTTTCCCCGATCGATCTGCAGGTCATCAAGGCAAGCGGCGTAACGTTTGCGGTGTCCGCGCTCGAGCGTGTGATCGACGAGAGGGCGCGAGGCAATTTCGCTCTCGCGCAAGGCATCCGCGCGAACCTGGCTGCCCGGGTGGGCGCCGATGCTCTGGCGGTCGAGCCGGGATCGGAACCCGCGGCGCGACTGAAGGAGGCGCTCATCGCCGAGGGTCTTTGGTCGCAGTATCTGGAAGTCGCGATCGGCCCCGACGCAGAGATCTTTACAAAGGCGCCCGTGTTGTCCTCAGTAGGGTGGGGTGCACAGATCGGCATCCGCTCCGACTCCCTGTGGAACAATCCCGAGCCCGAGATCGTGCTGGTTGTTGGTCCGGACGGTGTAGTTGCCGGAGCGACTCTCGGCAACGACGTCAATCTGCGAGATATCGAAGGGCGTTCGGCCCTGCTTCTGGGCAAGGCGAAAGACAACAACGCGTCCTGCGCTGTCGGCCCGTTCATCCGCCTGTTCGACTCTGCCTTCACTCTCGATCATGTGCGGGAGGCCGTCGTAGAGCTGCAGATCACCGGGCCGGAGGGATTCAGACTCGACGGCCGCAGCACCATGCGCGACATCAGCCGTGATCCTCTGGACCTGGTCGCACAGACGGTGAATGGCAATCACCAATATCCAGACGGCTTCGTGTTGTTTCTCGGAACCCTGTTCGCCCCGGTGGAGGATCGCGACGAGCCGGGCCGCGGGTTCACGCACAAGGTCGGCGATGTCGTGCGGGTCTCTTCCGGGAAGCTGGGGACACTCATCAACACCGTGGTGACGTGCGAAGCGGCCGCGCCATGGAATTTTGGAATCACGGCGCTCATGCGGAATCTCGCGGCGCGCGGTTTGCTGAGGAGCAATTCATGAAGCTGACACGGGTCGGTGCTGTTGGCGCAGAGCGCCCGGCGCTCGTTGACGGGAACGGCAAGTTCCGTGATTTTTCGGCTGTCGTCGCCGATATCGCCGGTGACGTGTTGAACCGGAAGAGCCTCGAGCGTCTGCGTGCTGTCGATGTCTCGACACTACCCCTGATGCCCCAAGCCTCACGGATCGGCGCCGCGGTGGGTCGGGTTGGCAAGGTGATCTGCGTGGGGCTGAACTTCAAGGACCATGCCGCAGAGTCCGGACTGGCGTTGCCGGACCAACCCATCCTGTTCATGAAAGCCACCACTGCGCTGTGCGGTCCCAACGACGATGTGATCATTCCCCATGGTTCGCAGAAGACCGATTGGGAGGTGGAGCTCGGTGTCGTGATTGGCGACGTTGCGCGCAGTGTCCCGGTGGAACGCGCGCTCGACTACGTGGCTGGATATCTCGTGGTGAACGACCTGTCGGAGCGCGAGTTCCAACTCGAGCACGGCGGTCAGTGGGTCAAGGGAAAGAGCTGCGATACATTCGGCCCGATCGGCCCCATGCTGGTCACCACGGACGAGATTCCCGATCCGCAGAAGCTGGGCATGTGGCTCGAAGTCAATGGCCACCGATATCAAAATGGCAACACGGCCAACATGGTATTCGGCGTGGCGCATCTCGTGAGCTACATCAGCCGCTACATGACTCTCATGCCCGGCGATGTCATCAGCACCGGCACACCCGCGGGAGTGGGCCTGGGGCAGCGGCCTGCGACCTATCTCAGGGTGGGCGATGTCGTGGAGCTCGGTATCGAGGGGCTCGGCCGCCAGAAGCAGCGCATGGTGGCCGCCCAGGCGCTTTGATACCCCATCGCCATGAAACAACTCACTTTGACCCGCGAGACTTTCGGGCCGCTGGGATTCGGTGGAGCGGTCCTTGGGAATCTGTACGCGCCCGTTGCGGACGAAGTGGCGCAGGATGCTACTCGCGCAGCCGTGGAGCTCGGTGTCCGATACTTCGATACGGCCCCGCATTATGGGTTCGGCTTGAGCGAGAAACGCCTCGGAACGGCTCTGCGCGAGCTCGATCCCGCACAGCGCCTGATAGTCTCGACGAAGGTGGGTCGCAAGCTGGCCCCGCGCACAGGGATTGATACCACGGTCCCCCGGCAGGGGTTTGTCACGCCGGAGCCGTACGAGAGCGAATTCGACTACACGTACGATTCCGTGATGCGCACCTATGAGGGGAGTCTTCGTCGCCTGCAACGCGAGCGGATCGACATTCTGTTTGTTCACGACATCGGCCGTGTGACGCATGGAGAAGATCATCCGAGCCGATTCGCGGAATTCATGCAGGGTGGCTACCGCGCCTTGAGTGAGCTGCGCGCGTCCGGCGCCGTAGGTGCGATTGGCATTGGAGTGAACGAAACTCAGGTCTGTGAAGAGGCGCTCGCACATGCAGACTTCGATGTCGTGCTCCTTGCGGGCCGTTACACTCTTCTCGAGCAGGATGCGCTGGACACCTTCCTCCCGCTGTGCGAGCGGCGTGGCGTCCGGGTTGTCGTAGGGGGTCCTTATAACTCCGGCATTCTCGCGACGGGCGTTCGGCGGGCGGGCGCGATCAACTACAACTATGCGACGGCTCCTCAGGAAATCATCGCTCGCGCGGCCGCAATCGAAGCGATTTGCGACGCGCATGGCGTTGCGCTGCCCGCCGCCGCGCTGCAATTTCCCTTGAGTCATCCCCAGGTACTGACGGTGGTTGCGGGAATGGGTACACGCGAGCAGGCCAGGCAGGCGGCCGACTACCTGCGCCGCCCTGCGCCGCAGCAATTGTGGGACGAGCTGCGCGCAGCCGGTTTGATCCGGCCTGATGCTCCGGTCCCATCCGCTAAACTAGCCGGATGATCATTGCCTCCACTCTCGATTTTCGCGAGGCGGCACGCCGGCGCCTGCCGCGATTTCTTTTCGACTACGCTGATGGCGGCGCCAACAGCGAGCACACTCTGCGGCGCAATGTTCTGGATCTTGCTGAAGTTCCGCTGCGGCAGCGGGTGCTGCAGGGGGGTGGCGAGGTCGATCTGAAGACCACGCTGTTCGGGCACGAGCGCGCGTTGCCTGTGATGCTGGCTCCTGTCGGAATTGCCGGCATGTACCACCGCCGGGGCGAGACTCAGGCAGCGCGAGCCGCCAGGGCGGCGGGGATTCCGTTCTGCCTGTCCACGGTGTCGCTGTGCTCGCTGGCGGAAGTTGTGCGAGCGGCAGGCAGCGAGCACGTCTGGTTTCAACTGTACGTGATGCGCGACCGTGCATTCATGCGCGATCTGCTCAGTACCGCCCACGCGGCCGGAGTTCGAGCGCTGGTATTCACCGTTGACATGCCGGTGCCCGGCGCGCGATACCGCGACGCGCATTCAGGCATGTCGGGTCCGCGAGCCCCCCTGCGCAGACTCCTGCAGGCAATCGGCAAGCCTGGTTGGGCCTGGGACGTGGGGTTGCACGGCCGTCCTCACCGGCTCGGCAACCTGGAGCCCGTGCTGGGTAAGGCGAGTGGCCTGAACGACTATATGGGATGGCTCGGCTCCAATTTTGACCCCTCGATCGTCTGGAAGGATCTGGATTGGATCCGCGCCAGCTGGAAGGGGCCCCTCATCATCAAGGGAATCCTCGATCCGGAGGACGCGCGCGCCGCAGCCGACATCGGTGCTGATGGGATAGTCGTGTCCAACCATGGAGGCCGGCAACTCGACGGAGTGCTGTCGAGCGCACGCGCCCTGCCTGCCATCGCGGATGCGGTTGGAGACCGGCTCACGGTATTGGCAGACTCCGGCATACGGTCCGGCCTGGATGTCGTTCGTATGTTGGCCCTGGGCGCCAGGGGCGTGCTCCTCGGGCGCGCGTGGCTGTTCGCCCTGGCCGCGCGCGGCGAGGCCGGTGTCGCTCAGTTGCTCGAGCTGATTTCCCGCGAAATGCGAGTGGCCATGACGTTGACCGGCGCCCACAGCATCGCCGAGATCAATCGTTCCAACCTGGCAAGCTAGTCGATTGGAAAAACTGCCTGCGGCCGTTTTTCGGACATTACTTCGTGGGTCGCCGGCAAAAAGCGCGGTTTTTGCCGGCTGCGCCGGCGGAAGGCGGGCGCATGCGCACGTCCGACGGTTTGCTATTGACCTGCCTTCCTGTCGATCTCGAGCGTGGCATTTGATGCGGGGGTTGTTCCCAGACGGCGGGCGACCGACTCCGCCTCGCGCAACACGCGCAACAGGTTGCCTCCCGAAACCTTGACCAGGTCATCGTGGCCCCAGCCGCGCCGGGCGAGCTCGGCGAGCAGGGCAGGGTACTTGTCCACCCCGTCCAGTCCCGTCGGCGTGTCCGGGATTCCGTCAAAGTCAGAGCCCAACCCTACACAGTCCTTGCCGGCCACCCGCGCGACATACTCGATGTGGTCCGCCACCATGCCCAATGTGACCGGGGGTTTCGGATGTGCCGCGAGCCACTGCGCCCGGGCTGCAGCGGCCCGGTCGGGCTGACCGATGAAGAGTCCCGTGAAGGGCGGAGAGGCCTCGCGTGCTTTTTGCGCCGCAAGCTCCGCGTCCCAGCGAGCCCGTTCCTGGGAAACATAGCCCGGAAAGAAGTTGACCATCACCACGCCGTGATTTTTCGCAACCAGCGCCAGCACGTCGTCCGGTACGTCGCGCGGATGATCGATCAGCCCGCGCGCGCCCGAGTGGGAAAAAATCACCGGCGCCTGGGTCACAGCCAACGCATCCTTCATGGTCTGGGGCGAGACGTGGCTCAGATCCACCAGCATTCCGAGCCGGTTCATCTCGCCAACCACCACCCGCCCGAACGCGGTCAGGCCATGATGAACGGGAGCATCGGTCGCGGAGTCCGCCCACGCCGTATTCATCGAGTGGGTGAGTGTCATGTAGCGCGCACCGAGCTCGTACATCTGGCGCAGGGTCGCCAGCGAGTTGTTGATCTGGTGCCCGCCTTCGATGCCGATCAACGATGCAATCCGGTGAGCACGTTCGATACGGACGATATCCGCAGCGGTGTAGGCCATCTCGAAATCACCCGGATAGCGCGCCGCCATGCGCTTGACCAGGTCGATCTGCTCGAGCGTCAATTGCACCGCGGTGGCATCACGGGAATCAGTCGGAACCCACACTGACCAGAATTGTGCGCCCACCCCACCCGAGCGCAGGCGGGGAATATCGGTCATGAGGGGTGTCTGGTCGGCAGGTGCATTCGCGCCGCGGGGCAGCAGCGCCGTATTCTGTTTGAGATCGACCGCATCGACATTGGAGGCGAACCGATCGCGAATTTCCCAGGGCAGATCGTTGTGCCCGTCGATGACCGGCATGTCCGCCAGCACCTTCGCCACGAGCGCGGTGCTTTCCGAGTCGGACCGCGCCGCGGCGGGGCCCGAGATCAGCAGCAGGGCGGCGCAGGCCATCGTGGCCGAGGTGAGTGCGGGAAGAATTCGGCTCATGGGCTGACCACCGCAGGCTAAGTCGAGTCACGCGAGAACTGTGTCACGCGGGAGCGCATTTGCAGGACGGGCCGGATCTTGATGGGAGATTCGACACCCGCCTCAGATTCAAGCCCCCGGGGCCGATACGATAGTGGAACGACATTCGCCCGTCTATCGCAACGCAACATTTTTCGTGGACACGAATATAACACCCAGGCCGCCGCCCCGCCTGGCCTGCGCGCCCCGCTGGGTCGACCGGCTCTTCGTCGGACTCATCGTCTATGTCAGCGTCTGCAGCATCTGGATGCTGACCGGAATCGGCGGCCAACAGATCACTCATTTCGTCGGACTCCTCTCCGATGCGCCGGCGAATCTCGTGGCGGCGCTGCTGGCGCTGACGGCCGCCCGGCGAGCCCGGTCCCGACCGCTGCGCCAAGCCTGGACGTGCCTGTCGGTCGCGCTCACCTTGTATCTGATCGGCACTCTCATCACCGTGAGTAGCTGGCTGCGGGGCATGGACCCTTTTCCAGGACCCTCCGATCTGTTTTTCAGCGCATTCTATCCTGCGATGTTGGTAGCGGCACTGTTGCTGATACGCGCCGCCGCGATCCGCGTGCCCTGGATCCAACTCTGCCTCGATGGGACCATCTTCGTAGTGGGGTTCGGCACCTTCTTCTGGTTCCTCGTAATCCGCCCCGCAACGCTGCATGCCGAGGTCGATGCCCTCAAGCAGGGACTGAGCCAGGCCTACGCAGGGCTCGATTGCGTCGTGCTGCTCATGCTGGGAGTGCTGCTGCTCACGGGCGCCGAGGGGCGGCGGATTCCGTTGTTGCTCATGACGGGATTCGCAACGATGTTTCTCGCTGACATCCTGTGGTCGCTCGCCAAGGTCGGCGGCTACTACGTTTCGGGTGATCTGCAGGATGTGTTGTATGTAATGTGCTATGTGCCGCTGGCGGCGGCGGGACGCGAGCAGATGCGAACGGCGGTGCGGCCGCTGCGGGCGATGTCCAACACCTCGGATACCCTGACGCGTTCGCTGCCCTACGCCGCAATGCTCACGGCGTTTCTCGTGCTGGTCTACTTCACCCGCAACGAAATCGGCGGCCCGGCGGCCATGATGACCATGGTCGTATTCACTCTCACGTTGCTGCTGATGGTGCGGCAGGGTGTTATTTTGCGCGGCGATGCGCTGGTGCGTGAGAAGCGTGCGGCGCGCATGGTGGAGGATCGGTTCGCATCGCTGATCGCCAATGCCTCCGATGTCATCATGATTGTCGAAGCAGACGGCGCCCTGCGTTTCGTCTCCCCGGCGTGCGAGCGCACATTGGGTTTCAAGCCCGAGGAAGTCACCGGAAAGAACCTCCTGGATGTCTGGGCCGGTCCGGACAGCGAGCGCTTGCGCACGCTTCTGACCGAGATTGCCGCTACACCCACGGGAACCGTCGGACCGGTGGAACTGGCCATCGAGCGCGGCACGACTCGCTACGTGCTCGAGAGTGTAGGTAGCAATCTGACAAATGACCCGGCCGTGCGCGGCCTGGCGCTCAACTTCCGCGACATCAGCGAGCGCAAGGCGCTCGAGGAACAGTTGCGCCAGATGGCCTTCCATGACCCGCTGACTCTGCTGGCCAACCGCACTCTGTTCAAGGATCGCGTGGAACATGCCCTGACGCTGGCACAGCGCGGCCACGGCTCGGTCGCGGTGTTGTTCCTCGACCTCGACAATTTCAAGACCATCAATGATTCACTGGGCCACGATGCGGGTGACCGCCTGCTGCAGGCGGTAGCCCAGCGCATCGTCAAGAACACGCGCGCGTCGGACACGGTGGCGCGGCTGGGAGGGGATGAATTCGCTGTCCTGCTCGAAAGGATCTGCGCGCCCTCGGAGGTCAAGCGCCTGGCTGAATCGTTGATCGAGACGCTGGGCGTGCCGTTTGCACTCAATGCCGTTGAAGTCCGAGTCGCGGCCAGCATCGGGGTGGCATTCGCCACCTCGGCCGCCGGTACCGAGTCGCTGCTCAGTAACGCTGACATAGCCATGTACCATGCAAAGGCGGCAGGCAAGAACCGCTTTGCGGTCTTTGAGCCGCAAATGCAGGATGTGTTGCACGAGCGGCTGCGACTCGAGGCAGACATCGGACGGGCGCTCCTCGAACAGGAATTCTTCCTGGAATATCAGCCCATAGTCGATCTGGGCACGGGAGCCCTGCTCGGCGTCGAGGCGTTGGTTCGCTGGAGACACCCCGAAGCGGGCATCCTGATGCCGAATCAGTTCATCCCGATCGCGGAGGAGTGCGGCCAGATCGTCAAGCTGGGACGCTGGGTGCTGATGGAGGCGTGCCGCGCGCTGCATTCGTGGCGAAGTTGCGTCGCAGGCGGATCGGGCCTGCGGGTTGCCGTCAACATCTCGGGGCGTCATCTGCAACACGGCGAGCTGTTACAGGATGTCGTCCATGCGCTGGCGAGCTCCGGGCTGGAAGCCACGAACCTGGTCATCGAGCTGACAGAAAGCACGATCATGTACAACACCGATGCCAACCTCGAGCGTCTGCAACAGTTGAAGGCGCTCGGCGTGCGGCTCGCCATCGATGACTTCGGTACGGGCTACTCATCCCTGTCCTACCTGCACCGCTTCCCCATCGACATTCTGAAAATCGACCGCTCGTTCGTCAGCCGCCTCACCAATTCCGAGAATGGCCCCGAGCTGGCCCGCGCCGTCATCACGTTGGGCGAGACACTCGGACTGGACACGGTAGCGGAGGGCATCGAGCTCGAACCGCAGGTGGCCTCGCTCCTCGAGCTCGGTTGCGTCGCGGGCCAGGGATTCCTGTTCGCCAAGGCAGGCCCTCTCGAGGAGTTGTCGAAGAGCTCCTTCGTAGCCCGCCGCAACGAGCACTGGACGGCTCAATCGGCAGATGAAAATGCCTCCGCTACGGGACGGTTCAAGGCGCTGAACAGGACCTGACCCGCGCGCGCTTTCACGGAAATCCGAAACTCAGACTGGAAAAGACGGTCTCGAAGTCCGTCTCGCGTGAGTCCGGCAACGGTTTGGTCCAGATCACGTTGAGGAGCCAGGCGCCGCGGCTGGGCATTGTGAAAACTGCCCGGCCCGCGGAATCGGTGCGATGAGTCTCGAGCGGCGCGGCATCCCGCGCGAGGTTGGTCAGCTTGAGCAGCGCACCTGCGAGCGGGCGGCCCTCATAGATCACGCGAACCGGAAAACTCGCGGGCCGCGGCTGCGCGTAGGGGCTCACCAGCGGCACGATCTCCAGTGGCAGGCCTAGTGGCCGGGTGACCTGGGCCTGTGAGCCCGCGCCGGGTAATCCAACTTGCAGGATCGACTTGGCGCGTCGGCTGTAGTTTTCGGACCCGTCCGCGTCCATCCTGTGGGTGCGCTCGCGCTGTGCGAGGGCGGCCGTGAGCCCTTCGGCCTCGAGGTAGTCATTGAAGCGGATAGCGGGCAGATGGCTTTGCGCCCGGTCGTCCGTCTCCAGGACCAGCACATAAGCGCCCGGAGCGCGGAACCGAACGTCAGCGTCCTCCGTGTTACCTCCCAGGTGGAGGTTGCCGTGCAAGTCGATCGGCGTCCCATCCGGAGCGATCGCCGCGAAACGTACGATCCGGCTGACCTGGATGGGTGAGCGCTGTCGGAATGGGCCATGTCCCACCTGCAGCGTCATGGGGATCGCGGTGTCCGGCTGCAGCCAATACTCGGTTGGCTGTACCCAAAAATCGTGCGCCCGGCATGTAGACGGGCCGCAGATTCCGCCCGGGAGTGTGGCCAACACTACACAGATTCGTTCGATCCAACGTGAGGGCATATTCGCTTTCCTGGACGCGGTCGCGTCCTACTCCATGTGATCTGGCAGATAGCCTGGTGTGACCGGTAGAAATTGCAGCAGCGCACCTAACATTGCCACGGCGATGAGCCAGCTCCCGATGACCCGCAGCGCCAGCAGCACTCGCCGATCGGCGATCAGGGAAGCGGGCAACAGGGCAAGCAGCAGCCCGGCTGCCGCGCACAGTACAACTGCAGGAAGTACTTGGGCCTTCAAGAGCCGAGCACCTGGCAGACAAACCAGGCACCGGTCCCGGCAATGACTGCGCCCAGGGCGCGAATCGCCACGGCTCCACCCGGTCGATCGCGCAGGCAACCGATGCCGATGCCGAACACGTGCAGCAGGCCCGTCGCGCTGGTAAAACCAGCGCTGTAGCCGATCGGATCGGCCGCCGATGGCAGCTCCTTGCCGTGCGCGTAGCCGTGAAATACGGCGAACGCCGCTACGATCAGCGAGGCCGCCCACACAGGGGCTTCAACCGCCAGGGCGATGCAAACCCCCAGAACCAACACGGACAGCGCGACACCGATTTCCACCGGCGGCATGGGCACTCCCAGCATCCCCAGCGCCGCACCGCCTACCATCATCAAGGGAAAGATGACCGGCAGGACCTGAATCAACGGCCGGCCGAGGAAGGCGCCCCACAGCCCCACGCAGATCATGGCCAGCAGATGATCCGGGCCGGTAAAGGGGTGCATGAAACCGGGCACGAAGCCGCCTGCCAGCCCTGTGCCGGTATGTGCCATCGCCGTGCTGGAGCAGACGAGCCCCGCACCCGCCAGGATCGCAGTGGGCCTGCGGAGTGTCATTGCCACGCAGTCCCCAGTTTTTCCAATGGACTAAGGCCGATGACTACCCGGATAGGCTTGGCTCTCCGGCGCCGCCAGGAATGGAAACACTGTCGCAGAGTGCACCCGCTCATCGTGGTGAACTCCATCGTCGACACTGTCATTGCTCGCGTCCACCAGCAAAGATCGATAGATGTTGACTGCATCGTAGTTGGGAGACCTGCCACCGCAGTCGTCGCGCAACTCACGGCGGCCGGCCAGATTCGCGAGCTCCACGGCAAAGAGTTGAGTGCAGACGCCCGATGCGCTGTTGACCCATAGCCGGTCGTCCGCAAGCAGGGTGGCCAGCGGGCGGTAGCGCATCGAGGGTTGAGCCTCAACAGCCGCGAGGAGTTGATTGCCGCACTGACCGTCGAAACTATCGTAGAGTCCCAGTGACTTCTGTATCTCGGGTACGAACCGGGCCGATGTGGCCGGAGTCGCGGCGTTGTATTCCTCCTTGAGTCTGTTGCTCACGGCCTCGTCTGCGAGTGTCCCCAGCAACGCGTTCCCCGTAAGAGGCCGGCCCTGGCGATCGATCTGCCGGTCGGATGTGGTGGTAGCACCCCAGACGGCCAACATCCCGCCGCCCTGGGTGAGCACCTCCCGGTCAATCGAAATCACGATGGCGGAGGGTGTCCATCCAGCCAGAAAGTTGGTCCCAGGACCCCCGTCGGTGTGGCGCCATTCATCCAGGATGGCCCGTGAAGTCGCCGCGTCGAAGCTCGCACAGCCGGCCGCATTCACGGCAGCCCCGTTGCGCAGGGCGAGCGCGGCCTTCTCGTAGGCCGCCCGCGTACCCTTGACGTTGTTGAAGAATGGATCGTCGCGCAATCCGGCGAAGACTCGAAAGCGATGATTGTGCCCCTCCAAGCCTGCGGGAGTACTCGCGTTCCCACGTGCATAGTCCGCGGTGCCTGCCTGGCATTCCAACTCCTTCCCGGCAGGAAAGCGGCACACGATGGAAGTCGTGGCGCGCGTGGCTCCGAACCGTGCCCCGCTGTCGACATGGAACACGTATTGAAGCTTGTCGGAGAAGGTATGGCCGACAATGGTCATCACGAGGTTCAATTGCCGGCTGTCGGGGGACATCCATGCGTACACGTCGCCGATATCCGCCCGTGGATCGGCTATCACTGTAGGCGTGTCCAAATGATCGGAGCTGTGCGCGATGCCACAGCCTGTGATACTGGCGAGAGCCGCCAGCGCTGCCCGGCACCTTCCGAATCGCAATAACCAAACCATGCTGCGCACCCTTTTCGCTGCTCTCGTGGGATGCGCAAGGAGACTGCAAAGCGGGTGGGGCCCGCTATCAGAATCTTTAGCTTCGATTGCCCCCGGCCACAGATAAGGCCGGGGTGGGTGCGGGGCGGCTGTACCCGCCCCGCATGGCGGCTAAACCGCCTGGCGCGTGCGTCAGCTCGGTTTCATCCCAAGCGTGTGCATGAGTTCAGTGGCCTTGTCCTTCACTGCCTGCCCCTTGGTCACCGCGCCAGCGTAGTCTCCACTCGAGACGGTATTGTTGGCGTCGGTCCACATTGCATCCAGTGAGGCAACCCCGTCTTTGGCGGATGCGAAGGAGGCTTTCGTAACACCCCTGGGCAGACCCCGCCCGCTCGACAGAGTGTCCACCTGCGTGTGCAGGTCGGCGACTAATTTCGGTACTTCGTAGGTCAGGGTCCGCCATTGCTGCTTGACTTTCGCAAGCGCTGCATCTGCTTCGGACGCCTTCGTCTGCGCATCTTCTCTGAGGGCCTTGATGGCTGTAGTGACTGCCGGGGCTGCGGCCAGCACGCCGCTGTAGTCGCCCTTCGCGAAACTCTGCTTGAGGGCACCGACCTGCGATTCGACGCTCTTCAATGTATCCGGCGCATATTTCGCCGCGGTATCGTGAATGGCGTCCAGTGAGGTATCGACTTTGGCGATGGCTTCTTCCGCGGGGGCTTTCTGACTCGAGCATGCAAGCATGAGCATGGCCGCGGCGCTCGCCGCCAGCCAATTCGATCTTTTCATGAGCAACTCCTGGTGATGACTCCGGTTCACACAGTCCCACTGCAGGCCGGTGCTTTTGTACTTGAGTATGGTTCAGCGAGCCTGCGCACCGCCAAGGCTAAACCCATGTGTCCCCAATGACAATTGGCGATCCGCGAGCGCCGGCGATAATCCCAACAACGAGTTGCTCAATACGGCTCGAAAGGGCGGATTTCCGCTCTTGCGTGCCGGCTGGCCGCAAGACCATAGGCTATGGCCCCGATGTCCCTTAACTGGCTTGCAGCGCAGATTCCGACGTCCGTCCTGCATCGGCGCCTGGCGCTGTTCGGATGGGTTCTTTATGCGGTCTCCTGGGTAACTCCCAGCCTGCACGGAGGTGGGATTGGCGCCCAGGCCTTCGTAGCCGCCGTTCGATACGGCGTGACATTCTCACTCCACCCTGACTCCCTGTCAGGATTCGTGCTGGGACTGTGCCTGCTGTGCGGCTGGCTGGCGAATTTCTCGATCCTCATTCCACTACCGGTGTGGGCGAGGCTCCTATCGAGCGCCGCTGCAGGATTGCCGTTCGCCGCCGTCCTGCTGCTGCTGCACGCACCGCTGTCGGTGCGCGACCGCGCCGTTTCCCTGCTTTACTTTTACCCCTGGGCGCTGGGCATCGCGCTCATCCATATCGCGCATATTGCGGCAACGCGAAGCGGCAGGGCCGCTCGCCTGGTGTGACGTTTCGGCATCTCGCCGCCGTAGGGTATCATGCCTCTCCCATGAGCATCGCCGTCATGAAGCGCGCGTGGTTGGTACCCTTTTTCCTGGCAACGGCTGTATGCGCGGCGCAGGATAAAACATGCAAGGACATCAGCTTTCCCGGACACGTCCAGGTAAACGGCAGTGACCTGAGGCTCAATGGACTGGGCATCCGCAAGGCGACTTTCCTCAAAGTCAATGTGTATGTCGCGGCGCTGTATGTCGTGCAACCTCTGCGCGATCCGAAGCCGCTCATTGATTCCGACACGCCACAACAACTGGTCCTGCATTTTGTGCGCAATGTGGGTGTCGATGACCTGCGCAAGGGATTCACCGAGGGCTTTGAGCGCAGCAGCGGCGCTCAATCCGCTTCCCTCGCCGGGCGGATTGCGAAACTCAACACCTGGATGTCCGACATGCACAGCGGCCAGCAACTCACGTTCATCCGGCTGCCGCATGGGGGTGTGCAGGTGTCCGCCAGCGGGGTGCCCAAGGGCATGATCGAGGGGGATGATTTCTCCCGGGCCCTGCTGTCCATCTGGTTGGGTCCAACGCCGCCGAATGCGGAACTGAAGAGTGGCTTATTGGGCGGCGACTGTAGCTAGCGGATGCGCGCTCAGGCGGGAAAGGACCATGCCGATCGCGCCGAGACAAAATCCAAACAGCGCGCAGGCCCACAGTCCAAGTCTCGAGAAGGCCGTCGGCGGCAGCGGCTCTGGTATGAGTCCATCGATCACGCCTGCACCGTGGCTTGGCAGGGTGGAAACGAGGCGCCCGGTTGGACTGATCAAGGCGGAGATCCCGTTAGGCGTCGCACGGACCACCGCGATGCCTTCTTCGATGGCGCGCAACTGGGCCTGCGCCAGATGCTGAGGAGGTCCCCACGCGCCAAACCAGGCATCGTTGGAAGGATTGAAGAGGAAGGTGGGGCGCCGCGCTTCATCGACGACGTGTCCGGAAAAGATGATCTCGTAGCACAGCTGCACGCCAACCGATGCCGGCACGCCGTGAGAGCTGAAGCCGGGTAATGGAAACGTGCGGGGCCCCGGGCCGGGCATGAACTCGCCGTCACCGGGAACGAGGCGTGAGAGCCCTATGCGCCCCAAAATCTGACGCACGGGCAGGTATTCCCCAAACGGTACGAGATGCGCCTTGTCGTAGCGCCAGCGGATAGCAGCCGCTGTGTCGATTGCAAATACGCTGTTGTGATACACGTCATCGTTGCCGTGCAGATCCAATGTGACCGATTCGCCCCCGGTCAGCAGCAAATCGTGCGGTCCGAGCGACGCCGCCAGCGCCACCCGGGCTTCCGGCTCAACATCAAGAAAGCTAAGGGTTGCGCCCTCGGGCCACAGTAACAGTCGGGGTGTGGACGCCGGGGGCCCGGAGAGCCGGGCATAACGGCGCGCATTTCGCGCTGCCTGCTGCGGGTCATACTTTTCATCCTGGCCAATATTCGGCTGCACGATCCGGAAGGGGATTGCGGTGGCTCCTGGCGGCTCGGGCCCCAGGCGCATCGATTGGCCGCCCAGAGCCATCGAGATTGCAGCCAGCACGCAGGTGAGAGCCAGGGTGGCACGCCATCGATGCTGCATGCCTGCCCAAAACAGGCCAACGGTGAGTACCCACGCGCCCGATAGGCCATACGTACCGATCCATCGTGCCCCTTGAGCAACCCAGGGCAGTTCGAGGCAGACCACTGCCAGCGGATTCCATGCAAAGCCCGTCAGGAGACTGGCCCGCAGCCACTCGGATAACATCCAGGCGGCGGCGAACACGAAAACGAACGCGAGCCCCTGTTGGCGCGACGCTCGCCACGCGAGCGCGCTGGCCAGCGCCGGAAAAAGAGCCAGGTAGAGCGACAGCAGTACCACGGCGGCCCATCCTAACCACGCCGGCATGTTGTCCTGATAGGTAAACGCCGTCGCAATCCAGTTGAGTCCGACAATGAAGTGCCCAACACCAAAAATCCAGCCACGCTGCGCCGCCTCCGCCAAGCGCTTCGCCTGCGTCACGTAATGTATGAGGAGGGCCAGCGACAGAAACGTCAGGGGCCACAGATTCAAGGGCGCGAATCCAAGAGCGGACAGACCACCCGCAAACAGCAGCACACCCGAAGGCATCCGTGCCCGTAGCCGCTCAATCGTCGCTATCACTTCGGCGGGAACCAGCTCATTTCGTTCGTGGGGTTGAAGCCCAGCGAGGCATAAAGCGGCCGACCAGCATCCGAGGCATGGAGGACCACGCGGTCGGATCCGAGTGTCGATGCCCATTTCATCACTGCACGCATCAGCGCCCGCGCGACTCCCTGGCCTCGATGTTCACGCTCAGTGTATACGTTGACGATCAGAGGAACCGGCGCGACCTCGACGTACGTTCCATCAGGCGAGATCCGGGGCAGCTGTGGCTTGATGTGCACCCCGGCACCCGCGATCACCTTGTCGTGGTCGCCGATGGCCAGCCACCCGACGTAGCTGCCGTCCGCCAAGACCGCGGCCAACGCCAAAGTGGATCTGTCGAGCAGCTCCCGGGCCAGGTCTTCCGTCGGAACGTTGCCCATCTCCCGAAACATTTCAACACGATGTCGAGCGATAGTCGCGGCGTCGTCCTGGGTGCAGGAGCGGATGTGATAGTGGCTCATCCGAGGATGCTATACCAAGCAGGTGGCGGCGCAGTAAACGTCACCCTCTGCTGGTCCAACGGATGTCTGAACCCGAGGCTCCAGGCATGCAGGCAAAGTGGCGGGGACTCGACATCCAGAGTCTGACTCTCGCCCAGGCGGTTTCCCGTCAGATAGGCCGGGTCCCCGCAGACCGGGAATCCCACATGCGCCAGGTGGATGCGGATCTGATTCGTGCGGCCCGTCAGCGGCCGCGCTTCCAGCAGGGCGGTGCCATCGGCCATTCGCTGCCGAACCTGGAACTGGGTGCGTGCTGGCAGGCCGGAAGTCCGATCAACCGTTCTCGAGCCGAGCTTGCCGGGGTCGGCGCTGATAGGAGCGTCGCAGATGAATTCATCCGCCGCGGGATGGCCGTTCACGCGGACCAGGTAGACCTTCTCCACCTCGGCGCGCGCGAACTGCGTCTGGATCAATCCGGCGAAATGGCGCGTGCGAGCGACCACGACCACGCCAGTGGTGTTGGCATCGAGCCGATGTGAGGGACGGGGCTTCTGCGGATAGTAGATTCTGTCGAGGACGTGTTGCAGGGTGTTGCGGTAAAAGCGGCCGCCGGCATGCATCGGCAGTGGCGCAGGCTTGTTGAGCACGATCAGTGCCTCGTCCTCATGCAACAGCTCGATCTGCATGTTGACGTCGGGCTCGATCACGGCTGGCACTGCGTGCTGGTAGCGCTCTCCCGCGCGCACCACCTGGCTGCCGGGGACAGGCTGGCCCGCTCCATTCAACACCCGGCCTTGCGCAAGCCGTTGTTGCCAGATTTCACCCCGGACATGGGCGAACACGTCGCACAGCGTATCTAACAATAGTCGTCCATCACACCGCGCGGGAACCGTAACCGGCCGGTAGTGATCGTAAGGCTCACTTCCCGGTAAAGGCACGACGAGCCTGCGGATCTGCTCGTGCCGGCGGCCGATGTTGGCAGCCATGTGCTGCGCAGGCGTTTTAAAACAGTACGAGCACGATTTTCCGGGCAGATAGTGCTCGTGCCGCTGATCGGCCTCACTGAGTGGGGTCTGACAGACAAAACACTGCGCGGCTCCCGTCTCCTGCAGGGCCGGATCCACGCCCACCCGCTGGTCGAACACGAAGCACTCCCCCTCGTAGTGCTCGCCGCCACATTCCTCGAAGTACTTGAGGATGCCGCCATCGAGTTGAAAGATGGACTTGAATCCCTCGCGCTCCATGAAAGGTCCTGCCTTCTCGCAGCGGATGCCACCGGTGCAGAACATCACGATCGGTTGCTCTTTCAGCTCGGCCGGCAGTCTGGCGACGGCGTGAGGAAACTCACGGAAATGGGCTATGCCGATGGGGAGCGCATTCCTGAACGTCCCGAGCTTCACCTCGTAGTCGTTGCGCGTATCCAGCAACGTCACCGGGCGCCCCTCATCCAACCAGCGCTTGAGCTCCTGGGCGGACAGCTTCGGCGAGGTTCGCCGCGCCGGATCGATACCCGGGACGCCAAACGCAATGATTTCCTTCTTCAGGCGTACCAACATGCGCCTGAACGGTTGATGCCCGGTCTCGCTCACCTTGGGCGCGAGGTCCTCGAGTCCGGGCCAGCTGCGCAACTCGCCCAAGAGCCGCTCGACGCCCGGCGCCGCACCGGCAACGAACAGGTTGATGCCCTCCGGGCTCAGCAGAATCGTGCCTTTGAGGTTGGCGGTCCCGCACAGTGTCTGCAGGCGCGTGCGCAAGCTCTTCAGATCGGACAACGGCAGGAATTTATAGGCTGCGATGTTGAGAATCGGCTTCAATGGGTGGCTCAATGTCGAAAATGCGGCATGACGCGCTGCGAGGCGCGAATGATAGCAAGGCGCGCCTGGCGCGCGCCCGGCCCCACAGTTGCAGCCCTCGCCGGAACGGAGTCAGATACGGAGCGGTGAAAACGACCAAAAGGGGGTTCCATGAGCAGATCAATTCGCTGGGCCTGTGCGGGTGCGGTCATTCTTGGCTTTAGCGGGGCTGTGCTGAGTGCCGACGCGCCTCCCGCCACTGCGCCCGCGATGCACCATGGTGCTGCCGCCGCGGGTGGGCAGCCCACGGACGAGCAGTTGATCGCGAGCGCCATGAAGGCGGCGCCGAAGAAAGTCGCTGAGAATGCCACCATCGTGGCTCCAGACCCCAAGGGTGCGATGCGCACGCTTCGCAAGGGGACCAACGGCTTCACCTGCATGCCCGATAATCCTGCAACACCGGGTCCCGACCCGATGTGCTGGGACAAGAACGCCGGAGACTGGATAGACGCGTATCTGGGTCACAAGAGCCCGCCGGCGGGGAAGATCGGGTTCATGTACATGTTGGCCGGGGGGACCGATGCCAGCAACACGGACCCGTATGCGGCGAAACCGACGGCCACCAATCACTGGATCAAGACGGGACCGCACATCATGATCGTTGGCGCCGATGCCAGCTTCTATGACACCTATCCGAAGAGTGCGGACCCCGACACCAAGACCCCGTACGTGATGTGGGCGGGTACGCCCTATCAACACCTGATGGCGCCGATCGGCTAGTCAGCCTATCGGGCAAGGCCGGTGCGCTGGCGCAGACAGCCAGCGCACCGACCCGCAGCTACTCAATGACCGATGAGGCTCAAGAAGGACACACCGGGCGTACCGAGGCCGGTCACGTTGTCCCAGCCGGTCCCGGTGTGCTGGGAAAGTGATCCGGAGTAGTCATCGAAGGTCCGCAGGAAATCCGCGGTTCCGGCGCTTGCATCCACGCCGTTGCTGAAATTCCGGCGTGCCACCGCCGTCTTGACTGAAAGGACGTCGT
>Ga0307511_10000111_pt1 | contig 73622 bp, 97 predicted proteins | sample 13_EM_MG_FD_200266 | JGI IMG/M metagenome (GOLD analysis project Ga0307511, IMG submission 200266) | Populus trichocarpa ectomycorrhiza microbial communities from riparian zone in the Pacific Northwest, United States - 13_EM | ecosystem: Host-associated > Plants > Roots > Unclassified | place... | reverse complement strand
AACGAGTGGAGTTGAGCAGAGAGGAAATAAGTTACGCGATTCAATCCACCAGAGTGTAGTTAGCCAAGGTGAGTTCCCGCTGCGACGAAGTATGAGCACGCGCTAAACGGGTTAGGTGGGAAACGGAGGCTCACGTCATACGGAGATAGGAGATATTCCCGACACGGTTGACTGTATCTCCTTGGGGTAACCGATGTCGCGTCCGAGGTGGATCGCGCCAACCCGTTCGCGAGACGGGAGATCCCAGACATCGACCGTGGACGAGGCTTTGTGTTGAGGTCCGCGATACCGATTCCCAGCATTTCACAGAGTTCACGTTGCGCTTGAGCCATTGCACGAGATTCAGTGGTCGGGGTCATCTCGGAGTACAGGCCACCTGTCATGAAACCGTCAGGACGTGATAATCACGGTAAAAGGAAGCGAGCTTACCTGGGGTAAGTAGGACAGGGGAGTCCACTAGCTGGATTAACGGAGGCCGATGACGAGGCAGTCGGTTAGTGAAAATCCCGACATCTTGCCTGTCTGGGAGCGGAGGGACGGGTGGAATAACCTCTGGAGGCTTCATGGCAGATCCAACGCTCGGTGAACGCACCAGCGTTCCGGCAGTCATCTTGCCGATTACTGATTGCCTCAAACCGGATCTCGAAGCCCTGATGCTCGATTTCCTGACAGCAGAGACACGACTAGCCCTACGGCTGTCGTTTGTACTCGAGGGAGTGGAATCATTGCATAGTTCCTGTTCCAGCTTGGCTGTGAGGTCATCAAACTCCCGGGCGAGGTGTTCGGCCTGTGCCCATGCGATATCTCGCTCGGTTTCTAGGGCAGACACACGCTCCCGGAGGAACTGATTCTCCGCGCCCTGCCTTAGGAAGCTCGTGTTCAGCTTCCTCAACGATACAGCCAACGCGCTGCTGGAGTGGACATCCCTCAACCTCTTCAGTTGGGCGACCTGATCCGCAACGGTATAGAGCTCGTCGTTCAATTCCTCGGTCAGCTGTGTGATTTCGCCCAATTCTTCCACAATCCCCTCGAAGCTGTGGGGGTCCAGCGTCCCAGTACCCGAGTAAGCGGACAAAGCATCGAGTAGTTCCCTCCTGGCCGTCGCGGTCGCTCGGAGCCTCGTCTTCAGGTCCGTCATCAATAGTTCTAATCGGTGCAGCTCTTCGGGCAATTCGGTGTCCAAGGTTTCCAACTTCAACAGCCGCACGTAGTAAGATTCTGCGGAAGCCTCGATCGCTCTCGAAGAGATCTCCTGCAACTGTTGCGAGGTGAATGTCCACCTCGCAACGTCCAGAGTGTACCCTCTCCACTTAACGGGCACCGTTGGGAATCTCGGTCCGGACCTTACACGGGTGCTGGTGGTAGAAAGTTTCCTGGAGGTCTGCGAAGCCCCAAGCGAAACCTCAGATCGTAGGGGATGGGGGTTGATCGAAGAGACTGAGCCTTGCCGTGATCTGAGGGTTCCCAGAGAAGAAACCTTGTTGAACCCTTGGCTACCGCTCCGGTTTCGAGGGCCCAATGGCCGGTTCCTTGGCGTCCTTGTATCAGCAACCGAATCAGAGCGTTCCCGTACCACTCCTTCGCCGACGGAGGCAGCGTTAGTGGTGCTATGCTGGGCCTGTGTTTGGGGAAGTTGAGCAGATTGTGCTGACCGCAGTCCGCCGTCCTGTGAGGTTGGCGAGGTGTGAACGTATGAAGGGAGAGGAGACGGGCCCGATCCAACGGAAGGCTCCGATTCCCTATTCAGAGGAACAGCTTTGCTGAGGATGGCAGTTTGGTACGGGGGAGGAGGGTGAGCAGCGGCCAAATCCCCATACGACTGGCGCAGGAATGCCGCGAATGACGGAACGCCAAGTGACCTCGATTGGTCGAATTGAACGGGGGAGACGATAGTCGACGACGGGAGGGCTGGGGATATGACTTGAACTTGTGATGTTGAAGAGGTTGGAGTACCGTTCAGGCTTGACAGTGATCGTGCAGGTGACCTTTGGGAGGAGGGAAGAGGTGATGGAATATCGGGAATACTGGGGGTTGTGTGAGAGGATGGGTTGGGGGATGGGTGAGAGGAGGACAGGCCTGGGGATGGAAGGACGGTTACATGCGGCGCTAACTGCTCGGGGCCTTTCAATGAACGAATGGATGTAGCAGGGGAGGATTGAGCGGGTGTGGCGAGCGGTGTGGTCGTGTCTGTTGAAACAGCCGGAGTGGTGCTAGTCCTTGGGGTGGTATTCGCCTGAGAGGAAAGTCCGGCGCTCCCCTGCTCCTGACGTATCCCTGGCGATCCATCAGACTGTTTCGTGACGGGTCTAACGTCCCGTTTTGATTCGCTGTCAGAGCCAATAACGGGAAGATCCAGGGGTCGAGGGCGCTGTTTTGGGCCGGGATCCCGCACTTGGTTTTTCGGTTGAGTGAATCCTTGGGCGCGAAGCCCAGACGCCGAGCCGACGCCGACATTACCCCCACCTTTGCCTTTGGTATCAGCGGTGGAAACCTGCCCGTCAACCTCTACAGTACCCAGACTACGGACGCTCGGGCTTGGACTCTTCTCCAGGGGCGTCGGGGTCAACCGCTGGGAGGATCCCGTCTCCGGGGATTCGGTCTCAGGCTCTTTCACCTCAGGGATAGGACGGGAAACCTCTTCCAACACCTCAACCCGACTGGCAAGCATTTCGATATCTCCCGCGGGGCTTCCAGTGGGATCAGAACTCCGTCTTGAAGATAGAGGGACGGGCGACGGGATCTCCCCGGGAGTAACGAGTGACGTCGCTAACAAGTTCGCAGCAGCCTGCGACTGCTGTACCTCGAACCGAGAGTTCTTTGGTACATCGTTGGTCTTACGAACCTCCGGGGTTTGGGGCGTTCCTGGTGCCGAGGGAATGGGGCTCATGCGGGTTCGGTTTGAGTTGGACGGCATCTTTCGAGCGTATAGGCTCGCAGAACGCTGCGTTGCAGGGTTCGGCAAACCCCTCCTTGGCTTCCATCTCATCTGGGCAGCGCTTAGCGGAGTCCCTGGGGTCCCCACGACCGAAGGAGGCAAAGGGGGGACCCCAGCTGCGCCGACGTTGGCAGAAAATAAGGGACTGAAGGCTTGAGGAGTTTCGGGGAATGTTTGGCGAAGCGCTTCGGCGGTGATTGGAGATCCGTCAGAGATACCCTCGAAAGAGTCCAGACTCTCACGAACGACCCTGATAGGATGCGGCCGCGATGTAAGTGAATTGGCGGATGGAATAAACATGAAATCGAGGATATCAGGTGAAGAGATCCCAGACGAGCGTGGGTCTGACGCAGCGGGACTGGCGTCACCGATTGACCGACGCGATTCATCGGACCTGCGCGAAAATGGTGATGAAGGGACCTGCACGGAACGCGGGCGATCGTTGCCGATCGGAAGGAGACCAGGTCGTGAGGAACTGCTTTGCCTCTGGACAGGCCCGGGAAGATCTGTGAAGACGCGCTTCATGTCTAACACACTGAGGCCTGGGAATAGAAAACGTCAAGCTCGTGGTATTTCGGGTAACACAAAGAAACCCACCGTTCCGAGACCGCTTAGTCCCGGATTCTGGTGTTTGAGGAAGAGATGTGGAGCTACTCAGGTCAGTCCTGTGGGATCTTGAACCGTCGGACCATGGAGACGAAGAGGGCGTTGATGGGTCCGGGGATACGTGCATCTGAACCGGGAATGCCGATTTCAACGGAGATACGAATCGATAAGCCGTCAACACTTTGGTGATATCTTCACCGGAGATTGCAGAGCCTAAGGTCTTTTCCGTCCGCATGGTGTTGAAACTGGCACCACTTCGTTGGGGTTCATCTTCTTGATTATCACCCGGCGTCGGACGGGGTCTTGAACCACCTTCTCCACCCGTCACCGTGGACGGAGGGCGGGGAAGATTGAGAGAAGGGGGTAACTGGCTGCGGCGGACGTTGACGGGTTCCTGGTTAGAGGATATCGTATTGGGACCGAGGGAAGAATTACGAGGGGGTGTGGATGGGATATCTAACGAGTGATTGAGTAAATTATCATGAGATAGTGTAGGTTGATTAGGTTGGGGTTGAGGTAAGGGTGGTTTGGAAGTACCATCAGCCGCAGGGGTCTGGGTGAGGGTAGGAGCGGGATTATCAGACGGACCAGCGGCAACACTCGGCAAAGGAAGTAGTTGCTCAGACGTTTTCGATTCTCGGCTGGATAATCGGTCCGCCCGCAGAGATTGGCTTCTGGATGGGACCTTTCGAGGTACCTCTGTCGACAGGTGACGGGTGTGCGACAAAGTAGAAGACAAATTGGCAGGTAACGGTGGGACTGGAGGAACGCGCGAATCGATCCCAGACTCGGGAGAATGCACGATTCCTCCACCGCTTATCCTCCTATCCCTCCAATACGGCGATATCAGGAGCCCAGTGTCGTTAGCACCTGGCAGGGTTGCTGAATCCTGCCGCGGGAGAGTATTGCCACTCCTGTACCGATTTCTACCAGGGTTGTCGTTGGATAGAATGAAAGAGTTGGCAATCAGTGCTCGGGCGAGTGTGGTTCCCGAAATAGCTGACGAGTCGTCGTTCAGTGACACGGCTGAGGAGGGATTGGTAGTTCCAGGCTGCAGAGCACTTGATGCGTCGTGGACCGCTCCTGGAAACATTACACTGGTTTCCTTGAGGCTGGAATGGTACGTGGACGCCGAACGTTGTATCTGGACCTTTGATGGATGGTTTGGTATCTTAATTGGCGCCGGTGCAGGTTTCCGTGACGGTGGAGTTGTGGCCTTGAATGGTGATGATGGGAGGGTTCGAATCAATACGCTGATGCTTAGCGTGAAACAAAATACGACGTACATCATGTCCTGGGTCAATTGGAGAGGGAGTATCGTTTGCGGGCAGTGGAGGCAGGGCCGGGCTGGGGGTCGGTTTGAGCTTGATGGGAGGCTTCTACGGAGTTAGGATAAGCGAGGCCGTGGGGAAAACCCGAATGATGTTCACCTGTTCCGGCCCAATGACCACAACATCATCGTACAAAGACGAGTTGCTACTCTCCGAGATAGGCGGGATGGAAACCCGACCGTCTCCTTCGTGCGGGGCAAGAATCTCTTGTGGAAACCAGTCGTTCGAGCAGGAAGGGGTGAAATCGAGGTGAACTTTTGGGGAACTCTGCCTGCGAAAGGCGGAAGCACGAAAACTGGGGGCCGCTTGAGCTGCTGGGGGTAGGGGCTTGGAGAGAGACCATTGCTTCGGCCGAGGGTTCTCTTGATCTGACTGGCCATCCAAGGACGGAGAAGACTGGGCGCGCCTGAGAGCAGCATCGAAGAGAGAGATTTTCTTGACCTTGCGCCGGTTGATGAAGGAGGACAACATGGAGGGCCAGCGGGGGGGGCGCCGGGATGGAGGAGGGGGTAATGAAACAAGGAGAGGGGAGGATGACCAGGTGGATTGATGGTCAACATAAGGCAGGGCGAACTTGAGACGAGACCAGACGGCGGGGCGGCTATCCTGTTACGATCTTTCCATCACATCTTCAGTCCCTCTCGGCTAGCTTACCCACCTCCATCAGCCAAATCCACCCTTATCCCGGATCTCTTGTCACCCAACCCCAACCGTGAATTAGCCCTCCAAAAATACTACCACGAAGCGCACGAATGCCTCCACTGCCGAACAGTTCTTACACTTCGGCCAGCGCCCCTAGCCCGATTCATATTTCTACCCTTAGCGATCCCTTGGGTCTTGGATGCTCGGTTCCCAAGCTTAACACCCGGCTGCGGCGAATCACCGCCTCTTTCAACCGCCCGGGCCGTACTGTGTTTTGTTTTGGCATGGATCACTGGAGGCTTGGGGTGTTGTTGGAGGTGATTCAGGAAACGCACCTCTGCTGGGGTGGCCTTTCGTAAGATCTCCTGCCCGACCCGGTTGTCTAGTCGGTGCCTTCTCGCACCAGATAAGGTCTTCCATCCAATTTATTTTTGTGCTTCTATACACGGCCAATGCGGCCGAAACAAGTTAACTTTGAGGGAATGAGACTGGTGGCGCTGTCCCCAGACAGTTCCCACGAATCCTCCACGTCTGACGTCTAACCACCGCCCAATCTACCGCCCACCCGACTTCCCTGCCAATCATCTCCCAATTGGGCTTCCGCTCCCAAAAGTCCTCAGCTTGGCCAGAATTTCTTCCATGTTCGGGGTCCACTGCTCCATCCTTTTAGCACCCTCGCCAGGACATAGGGTTGTAGCGTCTCCGTCAACATCGCCCGGCCCCGCTTCGCTTTGGATCCGCGATGTGAGATCAGATTGCGACGGTGACGACACCAAAGTCGCCTCAGATCCCCCCGTCACAACAGGCGAATCGGGTAGTTCTCCTCCGCGTCTATTCATGGCTGTGAGACTGGTCCCGTTAATAAACCGGCTCCAGTTCTGGCCGTTCGGTGGTCCACCAACTTCTCCGAGCGCCCCCTGCCGTTTTTCCCAGCGGCCATCTGGGAGCGTATAAGACCGTTTCAGCGGAGACGAACCATCCTCAAACGCAACGACGGGTGAAAACATCGAAGATCCCATGTCTGGCGTGTGCATCATGATTGCTGCAATATCTGGATGAAGGTGTCCGAGCAAGCCCAAAATTGAGCGAGCCATGAAGATCAGAGAGGTTGCAGGTATGCCGTGATCGGGGAGTCAACTCACCACGTTCCCAAGAAAGCCCGACAGTGTCCCTGAGTGGAGCCAATGATTGCAAGTCCTTGATGACTTGTCGTTGTTCTTCAACTAGACATTCGAGGTCTGTTAGCCTCGCTACAAGCTGCTTCCTTTCCCTCTCGTTCTGTTCAGTGAATTCCTGATATCTCGCTGCTAGTTCGTCCAGTCGCAGGCGCTGCCCACTCACTTCGACACGCAACAGAGTTTGATCCCGCTGGTCAGTCGTCAGAGGGTTCCTGCGTTCTCCCCGCTTCCTGGTCAGCTGTTGGGGGTACACACGTTCGTCCGCTCTGGGCTCATCCCTTTGTGGCGAACTCGAAGAGGAGGAGACAGTCTTCGATCGTGCTCGAGTTTGAACGGGGATCAAGGAACTCGTCGAGGTGGTGATTGGCAGCTTATCGGCGGCATGCTCATCGGCGTCGATCGGAGACACCGAGGGTGGGGCAGGAAGTGGAATAGACGGGGGTTGCGGAGCCTTCGCGCACCGACTCTCAGGTAAGAGCTTCAAGCTAGGACCGTTAGGCATTGAAATTTGCGATTTTGAGACTGTGGAATGGGCTTTGCGCAAGTTCATTTTTCGCTCTAGTGGTCGCATTGGGGAAAGATCCAGGCTCGGGTTCCTTCCAGCGCTTCGAGTGGTACCATCCCCTTTTCTGGGAAATGAAAAGTTGGCGTTGAATTCTGGTGATCTCCCGCGTAATAGGGTATCGTTGGGAAATGAACTCGATGCGGTGATGTCCTCGTGAGAAGGTGGGAACGGGAAACGGAGAGGGCTGCCCGGGACCGAATGCGAGAAAAAAGACGCAGGAGAACCACCCTCATGAGGGCCTATCAACTGGGGTGGCGCTGGTGCCGACCGCGGAGATACGAAGACGTCTTCATCCGCTTCGTTGAATGCATTGCTCGGTGGAATGGTCACGGTGATCAGGGGTCTATTAGAGTGCGTCTTGACAGGTGAGCCGCGATCGCGGGAGCTGATCCCGCCCGTGGCAAGGTGCTTGCCGACAAGGTTTGGTTGGTTGCGAGACGAGAACGGAGACAAAGTAGAGAAATCGAGAGACGGTGGAGACACATCCAGAGGAGGAAGTTTCGAAGGCAACCTGGTTGGGGTGGAGTTTTGGCCGCTGCCCACACTGAACCGGTAAGCACACATCATGTGAGCAAATATCATGTACTCACCTTGTTAGCAGGCTTTGGGCTGTCCTGTACGGAGAGGCCGAAGTTTCACCGGATTTCCGGAGGAGATTGGTAGAGTCGCCAGATGGCCGTGCAGACGGAGACGGGGACACGGACCCGGACTTCCTCCGTTTACCCCAGAGGCCGAGCTTCCGCTTGGGTTTGGAATCAGGAGTTGCGAGCGAAGGAACAGGCGGGACGAGGTGATGATCTTGTCTCTGGAGTCGCGATGTGTTTGAACTGCGATCACGAAAGAGATTGAGCTCCGACGTTTTAGACCTTAGACCGCGTTGTCCAGGAGACACCCCAGACATCTCTAGATTAGCCAGACCAGCACAAGTACCAGAGATTCAATCAGGGTCGAGGATGAAGAAGTTGGACGAACGAGCCAGTTCAGATTGAACCGAGCCTCGGCTTTTCCCGCGCGCTGCTTGTGCATTCCGTGCTTCGATGATTCGATCTTTCAAAGCTCGGCTAAGCATTCATCGCGGACCATCAGTCTCACCCTCGGGCATCCTGGGGGGTGGTTCTACCAAGGCGCTCGCAGATTTCGTATCTCAGACGAAGGCCCGCTACCTCCAAGACGTCAAGGATGGCAAAGGCGCGGACTGGACCGTCGCCATGGGGAATGAAGCTGGTGGTGAGTGATCCGTTGCATGCCCCACCATCGTTCCCTAAACGCGATTCCAAAGATCTTGATTCAATGGCCAGTGCTATCGCGTACGCCTGGTTTGCATCCGTGGCGAAACAGTCAAACACCGTACCATTAATCCAAACCCCACACCCCGATTTGCCGCTCCGAGCGGAGAACCTGTACGCCTTATCCGTAAGCGGCTTCGGGGACGTATCAAACAACCCAGAGAAACTCGACATTTTGTGTCTCGACGATTTGTCGGCATCATCCCCATTCCCATCACACAACTTCGCTCTTGTCGACCATAATCGTCTGGAACCACGCTTTGCGAAAGACAATCCCAATGCCACCGTCGTATCCGTCATCGACCACCACCAGGACGAAAATTTATACAAAGATACCGCAGATCCCCGTATAATCAAAGTACCGACGGGGAGTTGCGCATCTCTCGTCGCAGACTTAATCCAGACTCAGTCTCCCGCGGAGATCGCTATCATACCCGAGCTTGCGACGCTCCTGATCTGTAGTATCGTGATCGATACGAACGGATTGAAACCAGGAGGGAAAGCGGAGGACTCGGACCGACAGGCAATGGCGTACCTCCTCCCACATTCTACATTTGTCCCACTCCCGGACCCGGTGCCCGACATTGGTCCTGGAACGGACTTCAATAACATCCCCGTACTGAAGAGTCTCACCAAGAAGCTGAAAACCAAGAAAGACGACCTCTCCCATCTGGGGACCAGGGATCTACTACGCCGCGACTATAAAGAGAATACCCTTACTCCCTCGTGGGCGAAGGATTCCCAAGTCCAAGTTGGTCTAGCCTCTGTCCCCGTCGACTTCAAGTCCTGGATACCCAAAGATAAGGACTTTTATGGGGCCGTCGAGGAGTGGATCAAGGAACGACAGCTCGCAGCATTGGTCGTCCTCACATCATTTGACGAAAAGAAATCCAAGATGAAACTCAAGAAGAAAGGTGATGGGAAGCGCAAGAAGAACGACGAGAAAAAGCCCAAGGATGATCACAGACGCCAGCTCCTCGTCGTCGTCGCGGACAACAAGGACCTCGCGTCAAAGCTATTCCCAGGTCTCGAGGGCTCTACATTACAGTTGGAACAAGTCTCTTTCTCGAAGTACGGGGCGAAGAAGGCTACTGGGGATTTTGGGTGGGTGTTGGAGGCGAAAGTGTATAAGCAGGGCGATGTGACCGCGACGCGCAAGATCATCGTCCCCATCGTCGGTGAGATCGTAGAAGGGCCGCGGGGTGCAAACCTATGAGTCGCACCAGGCAGTGGCATCTGAAGCTACAACCGTGCATGAATGGACATGTATCTCGGTTACCGTACAGCGCGTATGTTCCGTTATTGACCTGAATGCGAGACGGAGTACCCAGACTAAACGAGTCAAACTGCTAGAAATGCAATGGACACGCGAAGGGTCTGTAGAACGATAGCAGAACTCGATAAATTTGATCAGTGGTTCTCCTCGTACTCATTCCCGTACAGGCCTGACTGAGAAAACATGAGTGAAGGCTGGTGGACCCAGTTCGAACTGGACGTACCTCACCCAGTGGTGGATCCCGTGCCACGAGACGGGACGAGTGTAATTTAAACAGGGGAGACTCGATACTCACAGCAGGCGCGTGGTCGGGTTGGACCTCTGGAAGGGTGGAGGTAGATTCGGAGAGCCGGAGGTAGGAGATACCCAGTGGCCATGGGAGGCTTCAATCATAGGAGGCTACCAGTTCGATATTCAATAATCGCTTAGAAACTTGACCATATGGATTTTGGCACTGCCGATTTGGGCAAGGCAAGGAGGGGAGAGAATAATCAATGTATCGAGACAGAGGGTACGAGGGAAAGGTGAGAGCCAAGCACCGGGCCAGTATGCGGTTAGATTATTGAGCTATCATTGGGTTAGTAACCCCTCGGTTTGCGTGGCTCCTGAACCCCCTATGAGGGCGGCCACGGTCATCGGTTCCCGACGAAGCCTGATGGACCGTGCAGTGGACATAAGTGACACGAAAGGACAAAGGGATGGGACACTGGGCCACGGCCAGGGAACGAAAACCAGTCCCATCCACAAGCACTTCAAGCTTCAACACCAGACCACTGAGAAGCGGTTCACCAGGATTCACCGCATTTCCAGAGATCGTCGCTACAATCGAATGTCCATTTGGGATGGGGCTCGAATCACATACAAATTGAAGAAACAGTGTCCGAGGGCCAGAATGTCAGACGCCTGGCAAAGCCACAGAACACGGCGATCCTACCAATCATCGCAGGGTCTCTCATAGACCCCCCACTTGTAGGATTCCCTGTCGACACCTGTGGGTAACATGAGAACGGACGAGAAGAGTCGCAAGAGAGAGCATACCGTTGCACTCCAGCCACTGACGAACGCATTCCTCCCGCTTGCCCATATTTGCCTCGGGCCTACCCTCGTACCCATGGGGGATAACACAGCTTTGTGTGACGATGACCGTTTGGAGATCCCCATCGATCATGCCGGTTACAATGTCCACCCCAGCATCCCCCGACTTCAATCCGTTGTCAATCATGTACTTCCTTATGGATTTCATGATAAGCTGCTCGTTGCCCATTAGATATGTACCCGGCGGTGGGGGGAGGCGATTAGCGTGGTAGTGTCCTTTGGGGAGATTGTCAAGGTCGAGTCCGTTGAGCTTCAGCGTCAACCTCACAGCAGTTACGCCGCTGATGATGTAACCAACCGCGACATAAGTATCAGGCTCTTCTGGAGCCGGCAAGGGGTCGAAGGGATATATCATGATGATTGTGAGGATGTAGACTGTATACTCGATCTTGACCCGGGATTTGCTGACTCGCCGGTGACTCCCTCAGGAGACGGCAGAGGTACACTAAGTCCGAGACACAAGACCTTTCACCCATGCTGCTTGCTGGCCATATCACTTAAAGTGTAGTCCCACTAACAACCGTTAACAATTGGATCAACAAAACAACTTCACCATCGCCTGCCACACCTCGCTGAGCGCCCTTACGCCGACCGTTTCCACTCTCCACCGACGCTCCCCTCCACGCTCCCCCCCAGAAAATAGCGTCTCGACGACGCCTCCCCGCTATCCGTTCTGCTCCTCACCCGAAACTTCTGCACCCCCCCCCTCCGAGTTTCAATAGAACTGCAAGACCGCACAGACATGCGCAAACTCTACAAGCCTAGAGTCTAGGGTCATACACGTACCCCGTCATTTTGCCTCCGTACCGGGATCGGTGCTCACCTGCGGATGGTAGTCAGCCTCGAGCGAGCGCGGCCGCCGGTACCCGACTTCCGGAGACGCTGAACTTTGGGTCAACAGTCGCCCCATCCTCGAAACCACCTGCCATACTTCCAGAAGTGCCAGGGTCTGTAGGGAATCACCATGGTCTTTCGTGGTCGCTGTCGCTATCCAGGAAGGTCATACGAATGGTGAGAGTCATGCTGGGTATCCGACGGCTAGCCACATCATTGGCCGCATCCCAGGGATTCATGCATAGCAGGGGCGAGAAAAAACCGGATCCTACGAGTTACCTGAGTGTACCCACGGCCGCTAGAGCCGGTGCTGGAATCACGTAGGGTCTGGTTGCGGTGGAGTACACCAACGTGAGTACACCGACGTCCCCGCGCCTGTGATGCGATGTCAAGGAGTTTGGACGACGGAGGGAGGAAAACTGCCGCAAAGCACAATGCCAAGACGGAACCAACGTGTTCTGGCATCTGTGTTCGAGTTTGAGGCGAGAATACCGGACAGTGGGGAAAGGGCGACCCTTGGTGCCAATGGTATTACAGCTTGTGGGTTTGGTACAGTACCCGTCACCGGGGAGGGGGTGGATTCGGAGAGCTGGAGGTAGGAGATACCCAGTGGTCATGCGAGGCTTCCTCCCAATCGTCACTTGGGGCAGCCACGTGTCAATCACAGGAGGCTACCAGTTCGATATTTAATAACTATTTAGACACTTGAACAGGTGGATTTTGGCATTGTTGAGTTGGGCAAGGCAAGGAGCGGAGAGAAATAATCAGTCAAAGTATCGAGACGGTGACGGGAAAGGGTGGAAGAACGAGGGAAGGGTTCTATAGAAGCCTGGTCAGCGGGCATGAGTGACGCGAAAGGACAAAGACCAGACCACGGAGTAGTTGGGTTCACATCTCCAAAGATCGTTGCTACAATCGAATGTTCATTTAGGATGGGGTTCGAATTATATACGGACAAATTGAAGGAAAAGAGTCCGAGGAGCAGAATGTCCAAAAGTGAAGGGTAAGCAGCGAGCAGGGTGAAACTCCCAGCAACGCTTGGTGCCCGTCAATACACTAGAGAGAGAGAGAGAGAGAGAGAGAGAGAGAGAGAGAGAGAAGAGTAACAAGCGAAAGAACGAGGCGAAGTGCTCGTAGAAAGGTGGGGGCGCTATCGCAAGGACCCCCGTATAGAAAAACCGTACGACGCCTGGCAAAGCCACGGAACACGGCGATTCTATCCTAGTAATTGTCGCAGGGTTCCTCGTGGACCCCCCACTTGTAGGATTTCTCGTCGACACCTGTGGGTAACATGAGAACAAATTAAAAGAGACGCAAGAAAGAGCCTACCATTGTCCTCCAACCACTGACGAACGCATTCCTCCCGCGGGCCTACCCTCGTACCCATGGGGGAGAAAACAGCTTTGGGTGACGAGGACGGTGCTGAGATCCCCATCAACCATGGTGAATGCAATGGCCACCCCAGCCTCCTCCGGCTTCAACCCCTTGCTAATCATGTACTTCCTTATGGAATCCCTGATGAGCTCGTCGTCGCCAATGAGATGGGTACCCGGCGGTGGGGGGAGGCGATTAGCGTAGTGGTGTCCTTTGGGGAGATTGTCGGGGTCGAGTCCGTTGAGCTTTAGCGTCAACCTCACAGCAGTTAGGCCACTGATGATATAGCCAACCACGAAATAAGTGAGAGGCGGTTCTGGAGCCGGCAATTTCTCAAGGGGATCGATGAACAACATGATGTCATGATGGTTGTGGGGATGTAGGTTCTCACACGCACGTCCTGATAAGTACGGATCAGAGTAGGTCGCCTCCCCTCCTGTCAACCTGCCTAACGACGACGCCCTCCCCTCCCCCTCTACTCCTCTGAATTGAGGCTGGATTCCAGCCTAGGATCAGAGGTGGTTTTGGGTCGAAGAGGGAACCCCACTCACCAGTTCCCGGCCCGGGTGTACTCTTCCCGTGTCAGAGAGGGATAAAGTGGCCGTGGGCCGATTATTGTTGGCGGGAATAATAGTGGATCGAATAAGAGCTTGAGGACATACGACGAAGACTCGCGATTGGGGGAAAATGTAGTGCAAGTCGGATGCCCGAGGCGACTGGGGTAGACGATAAGTTGTTCATGCTGGCGGCCAGTGCGCAGCGGAACTGGGGCGTACTGAGAACATTCGGCGCCCCGTTATTATAAATACCCAGACTCCATTTCCGGCCAACGGGAGTAGCTGTCTACAACGGAAATTTCCCCCTTCGTTGTGGCCCGTCATACGGGAGTGGTTTCGTGCGACCTCCACTAGGTATCCGTGGCTTTCCTCTGACGAAAATCATTGAGAGACCGGTTATCGGCGCTCAACAACGCTTTGATCGGGGTCATTCTTGATCAAGTCTTTGAGTTTCTCAACGATCATGACTACCGGCGACGTTGTCCTCGTCACTGGCGGCTCCGGGCTTGTCGGAAAAGCCATTGAACACGTTATCAACACCGAGCCCGAGGGTTCACGATACGGGAAGAAGCCAGGGGAAACTTGGATCTTCGCCAGTTCCAGAGATGGCGATCTAAAGTCGAGTCTCTCTGTCCATGTACCTAGCCACCATGGACACTGGAACTGATCAGTCGCTTTCAGGGACATCGAAGCCACTCGCAGGTTGTTTGAAAAGTACAAGCCAACACATGTCATCCACCTCGCCGCCTTAGGTGATCACATATCTCTGCGATCTGACTGGAGTCATCGTACTGAATCCTGGCGAGAACAGTCGGTGGTCTGTTCAAGAACATGAAACACAAGGTGCGCCTCTTTCAAGGATCTTTTTACAGACCCGGGAAATCGACATCTATTTTGACCCAGGCCACGTTCTTCCGCGATAACCTCGTGATCAACGATAACCTCCTCCATACCGCCCACCTCCAAAAGACAAAGAAGGTCGTGTCTTGCTTATCGACATGCGTCTTCCCAGATAAGGTCACATATCCCTTGGACGAGACCAAGATCCACCTCGGGCTGCCTCACGAGAGTAACTTCGGCTATGCACACGCGAAGAGGATGGTAGATATCCAGAATCGGTGGGTGCGGTCATCGTAGCCAGGGACCCCGCTCGGCTAAGTCACCATCACAAGTGCTTACAAGGATGAGTTCGGGGACAACTTCACATCCGCGATCCCGACGAACGTCTTCGGGAGACACGATAACTTGTGCGTCGAGTCGATCCTACATGGATGCGAATCGTCGTGTTGACTCAGCGCCCCAGCGATCTTGAGGACTCGCACGTCATCCCCGGCCTCATCCATAAGTGCTACCTTGCAAAAAGTGAGCACCGACCGGTTCTACCCCGTTAGCGAAGTATCGCATATTTACAAGGACCGCAGTGAACGACACGCCTTTCGTGGTTTCCGGAACCGGAAAGCCACTGCGGCAGTTCATCTACTCGGAGGACCTCGCCAAACTATTCATCTGGCAGCTGAGGGAGTACGACGACGTTGAGCCAGTTATCCTGAGCGGTACGTCGTACCACCTTCTCCCACCTCGTCCAAATGTTTATACCCTGGTAGTCGGCGAAGACGAGGAAGTTAGCATAAAAGAGGTCGCCGACGCGATCGTCAAAGCCGTTGGGTTTGAGGGAGAATATACGGTAACCTGCCTATTATCTTCTGTTACAGAGGCTGATTAGAAGCGGGTAGTTTGACACCTCCCGTGCAGATGGACAGTTCAGGAAGCCAGCATCAAACAAGAAACTATTGAGTCTCATCGGTGACTTCAAGTTCACCCCATTCGAACAAGGTGAGGTAAAACAGGTCCGCCTCGCCTCCAGGGGTTAACGAGACCGCCTTCAGCTCTCAAGGAGACCGTTGACTGGTTCGTCAAGAATTACAACAACGCCAGGATAGGAAACCCCGCAGCTTAGATGACCCGTTTGGTAACCGATGACATTGTATCTTGGATTGTCGGGATATAACGTTTCGTGCGAGCCGTGGCCAACCGCAGTTGGTGGCCTTGAGGATTTTAAAATGTCTCCGTTTCCAATGACCTCCACCCAAAACAACAATCGAAACATATACGAACAACAAGAGGTACACGACACTGGCAAAAGTCGATATGTATGCAAGTCCGTCATCGAGTGACCGAATGACAACCTAATTTCGATCCTCGACGAGGCTCTTAGCGGCCTGGAGATCAGCTTCAACCATTTCCTTGACGAGAGAGTCGAAGTCGACCTTGCGCTTCCACCCAAGAAGACGTTCAGCTTTGGCGGGGTTACCCCACAGCAACCTTGGGACGGCCGTTAGCATATCGGCATGGGGTTCGTTGGGGATGAACGCACTCGACTTCGGCAGGACGGAAGTATCCTGGGTCAACCTTGACAATGGTCTTTCCACTCTTTACGTCGATACCCTCCTCTTGGACGCCGGAGCCTTGCCAGCTGCGAGACGGTGTTATCGGTACTCTGGAACGGGAAGGTGTTACAAGGTAGTTCGTACCATATTTGGATCCCAAGGATACCGAAGGACTTTTCGACAAATTCGCGGACGGGGTGGGTTTCGCCAGTGGCGAGGACGAAGTCTTCAGGAGCGTCCTGCTGGAGCATCATCCACATACCCTCAACGTAGTCACGAGCTGTCCGAAAATCAATGCGGTGTTCTCAGATGCATAAAGATTTCAAACTAACCATGTCCCCAGTCACGCCTTGCGTCGAGGTTACCGAGGTAGAGACAGTGCTGCTTACCGAGGACAATATCTGCCGCGGCCCTAGAAATTTTACGGGTGACAAAGGTCCTTCCTCGTCGAGGGCTCTCGTGGTTAAACAAGATACCGTTGCAGGCATACATGCCATAGGCCTCCCTGTAGTTGACGGTGATCCAGTATGCGTACAGCTTGGCGACACCATAGGGGGAACGGGGATAGAACGGGGTAGTCTCGGACTGTGGAGTTTCGACGACCTTCCCGTACAACTCGGAGGTGGAGGCCTGGTAGAAACGGACATGTTTTTCGAGTCCACACGTACGGATGGCATCGAGGAGACGGAGAGTACCGAGACCATCGACGTCACCAGTGTATTCGGCCATCTCGAACGAGACCTTGACGTGTGATTGAGCACCAAGGTTATAGATCTCAGTCGGTTGGACCTGGGCGATAATGTACACGAGGTTGGTGCTATCGCTCAGATCACCATAATGAAGCTTGAACTTGTTAGGCCCTGGTTATCGCCGATTTGTTGTTTGAAAAATGAGTTTGTGTGCAGAAACAGATGGGTAGGGATGGGAACGCACTCTCGTGCTGGTCAGCGTACAGGTGATGCAACCTGCTAGTGTTAAAACTGGACGAACGGCGGATGATGCCGTGGACTTCATAGCCCTTCGAGAGAAGGAATTCGGTCCTGATCAGCGACGATCAGCGACGATACTGGCAAAGAGTGCTATGCAGTCGTAGCATACAAGTAAGACCCGTCCTGGCCGGTGATACCTGTGCGCAGTGTAAAACGTCAGACGACTGAACGCTATGAGAAGGCGAAAAGATGGTGATGGGCAGATTTTGAAATCGCAATACCACTGACCAGATATCAACGCGACCTTTCTCTTGCGATACTCCTCCGGCGATGGAAGTTTGATTGAGAGTAAGGGAGAGAAAGTGGGGGCGACGTCTAGATGTTGAGCGGACATGTCGGTGGCAGAGAGGGACGAGTAAGTAGGGTACACTCAATGGGCCGATTATATTTTATATTTCACCTCCGGCAGGCGTTCGCCAGCACGGCGTCTTGCTGGCCACAACCTTACAGCTTTCAGTGTACTCTACCAACCGATAGGATTGTCTCATAAAATACAATAAATGAGCATTCAGGCTTGTGAAGTGGGTTTCAGTGTAGCGGACGCCCACTCCAGTAGCTCGTCCTCAGATTGAGGAGCGAGCGCCCCTTTCGTCCTTTGTTCGTAAGCGTGTTGTAGGCGCTCCGTTGCAAGCTTGCCAATCGACTCAGCATTTGTTGGGGGGGTTGTCTGAGACGGCGACCGTGTGTCGGATGTCATGCGGCGTAGACTCTGGTGAACTCGTCAGTTTCCCGCGTCTCAATTCGGGCAGATGCCGCACCAGTTTAACGCCATACCACGCGCGAAGGGTGATGTCCGTCTGATATGAGGTGATAGGAGATTCTTCGTCGTCCGTCATGTCAACCGCCATGAGGAATGTTTTGACGGCAAGAGGCATATCACCACTTGAGTACGCGATCTCTGCGAACTCGAGCACATAGAACGGGTTTTGGGGCGCCAGAAGCAACGCGTGTGAGATTGCCTGTAGCGCGTAGGTGTGCCTGAAACCTGTATAAGCATTGGGAGGGGATAGTGGGGGGTGAGGATCGTACTGGTTACATAGGTGGTATATCTCTGCCAGCTCGACCCAGCCGTCAACCTCGTTGTAGAAAGTGTCCAGCAGTGTAGTGAGCTCCTCGACTGATTTGTCCAACTTGCCCATGTTTCTGAGGACATAAGCCTTCCGCCTCCATGCTGCCTGTTACGCCTTAGTGAGCGGATGAGGCGACCTAGATCATGCTGCACTCACGGAGTTTGTTGGGTCGTTCTCAAGTAACCTGTTGTAGTATTCAAGCGCGGTCTCGGGTTTTTCTGTGGCCTCTATGCGAATGCCGGAAAGAACTTCAACGCGGGGAGAGTCGCCGAATTTATCTGCAAGGTGTTTGATACACCGCTGGACCTCGTCATCAGAGGGAACAAACGAGTGGCGGGAGACAACGTACATCCGAGACGTCATATCGTTCGGAATCTAGGGCAGCGAGTGCAAGGCCCTCCAAAAATTCCCAACCTGAAATGTGCGTGGGCATTGAGTCCAGTGTGTTCGTCACCGCTGTGAAACGCGTGCTTTACTGTCTGCCCGTCTCTTCCATCCATCGTTGTCGAGGAGAGTCAGCCCGTCGTCGAACGTCTTCTTGTATGTCAGGTTCCTGCGTGGCCGATACGAGGCCAATTTCTGGAGAGCGATGGTGAAGTCCATTTGGTGAACCGGCAAGACGCGGTTCACTCAAGCTGGATGTTGACGCGACGCCTTGGTCTCCACACCCGGGCCCGCCTGCGCCTACCTCTCCCAAACAGTGTAGCTGTATGCTCTCGGGGTGAACACGGACATGGACGCCCGAGTGCGTTGCGGAGGTCTGTTCTTTTCCTCTTTTTCCTCGTTTCCGGTTCTCAAAAACACCCGACAGGCACCACAGTTTTCCTCCGCCAATGAGGGTTCCGGATACCATCCGAATCAACGACCTCGCTCTCATCGTAAAATTTCAGGATGGGACACAGTGGTCGACGCCGACTCTCCAACCAGTCAAGCTCTCTCTCTCGATTGCCCACGACATTCGAACCTCGGGGGAACTTGACGATCTCGACCACACGCTCAACTATGCCTCGCTTGTCAACACCCTCGCCCAGTCAAATAATACGGGTACATTCGCCTCGCTAGAAGCGTTGACAGACTCTGTATTCAAGCAGTGCTTCGAATCATACCCCCAGATTCGGACCCTCTCCGTCAAGGCAACGAAGCCTAAGGCATTGCTGCGAGGAAAATCCGTCTCTCTCCGCGTCTCCCGCTCAAGAAACTCGCTATCTGATGCCGAAGAATCCTTCTCGCTTGAGGACATAGAATTTCCAGTCACCATTGGTGTCAATCCCGAGGAACGCATGGCCAAGCAAATGGTTCGAATGAATCTGACCTTGTTCGGACCAGCCTCTTCTACCCCCTTTGATTACCGTTCGCTCGCAGAAGAGATTCACGAAGTAAGCTTGTTGCAAGTTCTCCACTCTCCAAGTTTCTGTGGCTGAATTTCAACCTACCAGCACGGCGAATCCTCCTCTTTTCTCACAGTTGAAGCATACGTAACAACCCTGGCCCGCGCCCTTCTTATCGGGAATCATGGGAGATGGACCTCAGTCAATGTCCGGGTGGCAAAACCACATGCGTTGGCCCTGGCAGATTCCGCGGAAATCGAGATAACGCGTGACCTCGCCGACTATTCATTCTCATCGATGCCCGATGCCGCAAGGGCCAGAGACTCTCGCTTAGCCCAATTAATTTCGGCTATCCAACCACCAAAAGATGAAAAGATCCCCTCCCGCATGGTCGCCATTGCCTTTGGGTCGAACCTTGGCGACAGATTCGCCAACATCGAGCTCGCACTACGGCTACTAGAATCTCCCGGTAAATTCCTCGACGTTGGTGATGATATCAATCAGAAGGATGCAGAAATTGCAATCATCGACACCAGCTTCCTGTACGAGACCGCACCGATGTACGTAACCGACCAGCCCAGTTTCGTTAACGGTGCCTGTTTGGTGTGTCTCCACCATCCTGCCACGAAAGGTTGTTGTTCACCACGCCTTTGTTCCAGGTCGAGACGAATTTGCCGCCGGTTGCACTCCTCCAGGTACTCAAGAGGATCGAGGCCCATGTCGGAAGGGTCCCATCGATCAGAAATGGACCGCGGGCCATTGACTTGGATATCATTATTTACGACAACCAGGTCATTGATACACGACCGCTAGACTCACGGACCCATCCTGAGAATCTCGACAATCAGTTGATCGTCCCTCATCCGAGGGTCTCGGAGAGGGAGTTTGTACTAAGGCCACTAAACGAGTTAGTGGCTTTGACCCCTTACTCCTCGGAGCCATACCCTCTGACATTTCCATTGAGAACAGCATGATCCCAGAGTATGTCATACCGACATTCAAACGACCAATCAAACAATTGCTGGATGATATAGTCCGCACGCCCGGGACTCCACCAATGCAGAAGGTGATACCTTTCCCGCGGTATCCCCTGTTGAATCCAAGCTCGGCGCCGAAGGAATCAACACCTTTGACGGCTGCATATTGGACGTTGACGTCTGCAGGCGAATCTATTTGCAAAACGTATATCATGGCCACACTAAACGCGACGCCTGATTCATTCTCTGACGGGACCATGAAAAACGAGGTCCCAACTGCACTCGAGTATACATCCTGTTCAATGTCCGCTGGCGCTGACATCATTGACGTTGGGGGGTATTCTACTCGACCTCACGCGGAGCACGTCGGAACCAACGAGGAGCTTCGTCGCGTCGTCCCTATCATCAAAGCCATCCGGAGCATGGTCAATTCACCGTTGGTCAGCATCGATACATTCCGACCAAAAGTAGCGAAGGCAGCGGTTCTCGCTGGCGCAAATTGTATCAACGACGTCTGTGGATTCACCGGCCCGGGATACCCACTGACGGAGCTTAGTGCCCACCATTTCTTGGAAATGCGGAAGACCGCGAGGGATCTTGCGGTACCTGTCATCCTTATGCACTCCCGTGGCGAGGCGTCGGCAAACAAAGACTACGATTGTTATAGCTGCCCAGGTGAAGATAAGGGTCAAGGTGTGGTGGAAGGAGTCCGGATCGAACTTGGAGAGAGAGTAGATGCGGCTGTGCGAGGGCGGGGCGGGCTGAGGCGGTGGCTCGTCATCGTTGACCCAGGAGTCGGGTTCAGCAAGTCCGTCGAGGGGAACCTCGCCGTGCTGAAACGAGCATCGTTGCTGACTGCGAATGACGGTAACAACGTTTTAGCAGGATTTCCTCAGCTGATCGGCACATCAAAGAAGTCATTCTTGGGGACGATCTTGCGTGGCCGGGTGGGTTCGTACGCAGGCAGGACGACCGCACCGGGGGAGCGTGGGTGGGCGACTGCAGCGGCAGTGTCATGCGCGGTGCAGCAGCGGGTTGCGGTGGTGCGGGTGCACGATGTGGCCGAGATGGGGGATGTTGTACGTGTGGCAGACTCGCTCAACGAGTTTTAGGTTTTAGAGATTTAGTAATTTACCGGAGCCAGTAAAAACCGTGGGAGAACTAGATAAGTAACCGGAGTGAGATCACGTGCCAGGGCGTGGCAAAATGGGCTAACCCATTTTGTCGGTTAATAAATTGGGGAACATTCACTTTCGCCTTTTCCCCTCCGGTTCGCATCAACTCCCCCGCCCACACCTTGTTATCACTTCTTCCGCCGGACCTCGAGAGCTGGCCAACCTCTCCCAACTCCCCCCATCTCACTTAACAAGCGAGGGCAATAACTGCTCCGAGCTTGCACCTGTCGAGCGCCAGTCGTAGCATGGAATCTTCAGAGGATTCAGGGCCAACGCAAGAGCAGCAGCTGCAGCAGCAACCAGCCAAGTCGTTCAGTCAATCGTACGTTTGGGCTGTAATACTCCCCCGACTCGATCTAACATGCCGCACAGGAGTCACGTCCGTTCACGAATCACAGTGGTGTGCGCAGAGGTCTAGTGATTCCACCTCCGCTACGACGGCCGAGGAACTCATTTTACCTTTCGTTCCAGTGCAAGCGGCTGAAGCTCCGCTGCGATAGGCGTGCCCCCTGCGGCTCGTGTGTAAAACGAGACACCGTAGATCGTTGTAAGTACTCTCAGGCCGCGGCGGAGAAGATGTGAGCTCGCTTTCCTCGTTTGATCACCGGCACTGCTCGCTAAGCCGTTTGGTGATGTCCCTAGCGACCTACAGTCTGTTCACAACAGGGTACTTACCCTCGAAGGCCAGATGGCATCAATAACCTCAGCCGCCACCCGACCCACAGCGACCCCCGTCGACCGTACCCTGCTGGCAATTGGGAATTCGGGGTCCTCACTGGCAGTTTCACTAGACGACGTGTCGTCCATCTGGTTGTCACACCTAAATATCGTCCCTCCTGTCAAACTCAAACTCGAGGAAAGCGCAGTCGACCTACCGGACGGGGACTTACCCCTTTCGACGACATTTCCACCTATCTCATTATTCCTCTCTAACTCCTCGCCACTTGATCCCCCTTCCGTGACCACTCAACTTATGGCACGACTTCCCCAGTCGGCGGACGTGCAACAGCAATTTCTTGACTCTGTGGATGACGTTCTGGCCCTCCACCCCAGTTTCAATTTCCACCATTTCCAGACCCGGGTTCATAGCATGTTCTCGTGGTCGCCGGAGACGGAAACGTACGAACGCGCTGCGGGTAACAGCGCGTTGCCGTCTACATCCAGGGATTCGACCCCAGCGAGGCCCACCCTGTCATTTTTCGCTGCTGCCTCGGCTGCGTTTGCCCTTGGATCGCTGGTCCAGAGCACGAATAACAGTCGCTCAGCGTCCCTCGAAGGTGGCAATGCTACACTCTCTGGCCCCTACTCCCTTCCAGATAACGATCTGAACACCTCTCCCGCCGCCCTCTTTGTACTGTCCGAACAAGCCCTCTCTATCTTTGAAAGATCCTATAACTATGACTTGGATTACATGGTGGCGACAATCCTCCAGGTTGTCTACCTGCTCCACGACGGGAGACCGAGACTTCCACACACCATCCTGCCCCTTGTTAGTACGCTCAAATTTCCCACGTCGATGACAACTTACACACATCAGGTCGGAAAAATGGTGAACATCGCACGTATGATGGGCCTCAACTTGGACCCAGATGATTTCCCGGGTACCTACCCCCTGTTCGAAGCCGAAACGCGCCGAAGAGTGTGGTGGGATGTGTATTATTACGATCTGTACGTACCCTGCCCAGCTGTAACAGGGTTGAGGGGGCTGACTCAAGATTGCCAGGTTCGTATCCGATTGCTTGGGCCATCAACCGTTGATTCTGGATAACTCTTTCACCACCAAACTACCTCTGGACGTGGATGAGAGCCAATTCAGCCCCTTCTCAACGACCGCTCCCCTCCCTTCTGACTCGTGTAAGACGGACAATGCCTACTTTGGACTGAAGTGCAGGTGAGTTCTAGTGTCTTTCCCAGGAGCACCGAATATTGATCACATCCTCCGTGCCCATCCGAAGGCTCGCGCAACTGGTCAAAAACTTAAAGAGGCGCACCCATCACGATCAGCTCGACCTCGAGGCTAATGATCTTGTACTCGAAGAGTCCGTGGAACTTGAGGGGAAGATCAACCAATTCATCTCTGATCTCCCCACCGATTATCAAATTGACCTCAACTCCTCTTCTTTGCTCGAGGAAGAGGACCTGCATACGTCTCTCACCCTCGCACGGTCCTGTGAACTCCAGATCGTCGCCAACCGCATGATCATTTCGCTATACGTCCCATATTTGAAGGCTCACTCGGTGAATCCACTCCACCAAGCCTCACTTGCTATCATGAACGCTGCGCACAAGATCATTCGGTGCATGAAGATCTGGCAATCACACTGGAACTGTCCTGGGGTCCGGGAGAGAGGAAGGTGGGGGTCGTTTGGAGTCTACTACGAGTATGGCCGAATCCTTTTCGACGCGGCAGTGGTCTGCGCGAGTATTGCCATAGACGGAACTGGGGGAGCCTTTGCTGCGTGCTTGACTGGGGATGTTGATTCTGCCCTGGAAGTACTGAAGGACATAGAGGCGTCCAAGGGGGCGAAGCGCCGCAATGCTGTCGGAGCTGGAACGCCCGGCGACGTCGGGGCCAATGTTAGCGAACCCGTTGCCATCGTAGAGATGCTCAAGCAGAAGATCGAGACAAACAAGGTCGCTGGGATCAAGAGGAAAAGACAAACTAGTGAAACGGACGCGTTTCAATCTGGATTCCGGATCCCATTCGTGGGGGCTGCCGTATCCACTCCTATCCCCAATCCCACCCCCCTTGTCCCCCCAGAGTTCACTTCGGATACATCTCCGGTCCCCCCTCGTGACCGGTCAGAGCTGGCCGCCAAAATCAAGGTCGAAGAAAAGTCAGATGATCCCATCTCAGGAAAAAAGAAGCAGAAACAGAAACCGGTCAAGGATGAACGGGACATACCCACGGACAAGAGGAAGCTCCTTGCGAAATCAAAACCCAAGGATAAGGAGAGAGATAAGGAGACAAAGTACCCATCCTACGGCATTCGAGTACGCCCTGGGTTGCCTCCTCCCTACACTCGCAATCGGGGACCTACCACCAGGACACCAAAGCCTAGCCCCGTCCCGGCGGGCGGTTCCAACGGTCAACCAAACACTCCCATAATCGAGACGCCCTCCACCCTACGCCCCACTTCAAGCGCACCCTCCCCCCTACTCATGCCCCAACGTTTGGAACCTGGAGCATATGACGGATCATTCCCTCCAACACCTATCCACGAGCAACCAATAGTCGACGACGGACGTCGGAGGTCTCTGACCACACCCTTCGACACTGGTCCCGATGGGCAGATGCAATCCAGAGGGCGATACAGCAACTCCGGATATCCTCAGAATCCAGCATTCTTCGACCACTCCTATCCCGGGAGTCAGGTGACTTCGCCGACGTCTACGGAGCCCACCCCTCCGTTCCCTGCCAGCTCTTTAGGTCAGTCCGGTCCTGGCCAGTTCCCCGGCCCTTCACAATCACATCAAGACTATTTTCCTCCGGCCTTCCGCGATCATCCCATAGGATCGAATAATTTCAACGGCATGCCATACAACGGTGTTGGATCGTCACTGCCCTCCTACCCAATCAACCCCATGGAGCAGGGACCCCAGTCTGTTGTCACCAGTGCATCGTACATGGTACCTGACGAGAAGGTGCCACTCAACGTTTTCATGCCCAACGAGCCCCAGATGCTTTCTGGTTCATCTCAGGCGAATCTTCACGATATGCATATGGCCCATAGACAAGATTGGCAACCCCAACATCAAAATTCCGGGGACCAACGGTATTGGTTTTGAGTACGGGATCTAAGCTATCTGTATACAAACCCCTACGTTCATCTTGGTTGTTTTCTCTCTCCTCATCTTCCTGTTTGTTCTCTTGCTTTCGTTATCTTTGCATTAATCATTGCTTCCTTCTCTGTGCACCCGCCGAGTGTTACTGCGCTCGGATTCCTCTCTTCTGTGCTTTGTTACATGCTACACCTTGATCTCGTTTATCTCCCGTCCCACGTTCTCGTGTTCCTCGTCCCACTGCTGTCCTTATAATGAGTGGTGTATTTGTACTGCCTACAGGGATACACATGATATGAACGCCGAGTTTTCTATCGTCTCTGGCAGATTGTCAGAAACAGTGTGTATGGGTTGTGTGTGATACGTTATTTTTGTAGATGTGATGTCGGCACATGAGACTTCGCCCCTCCAATAAATTCGCCGATGTCCCTCAGCCTCCCAACTCAGTGTACCGACCCCCATCCCGGTCCGTGGATGGCCGTGGGTCGTACGGCATGGGTTTTGGTATCGGGTTGATCTCGCCCCCACTCAGTGAGTGCCTCTGGACATGACCGGGTTTGCCGAGGAGTTTCATGCGGCCCTCGTCTGCGCTGGGAAGTCGTGATTTGCGACGGTTACCATCGATTCGCCGGAGCCACGTCAGGTTCCAAAACCAGTTGAATAGGTTAGGCGCGAGCTTGCACACTTGGATAAAGGGAGGGACGGCTACGAAAACCGCGAGGACCTAGCATCGGCGCGAATTAAGTGGTCTGATTCCGGTGTCAGGGCTGGGAAGATACTCGCCTGGCCAAACGAGAGCGTAAACTGGTTTTCGTTGGAGTTATACACCCCGAGTTCGATGCAGGCCACCCAGTACGTGAACGGAATGATGACCACAGATACGAAGTGAATGAACGGGAAATATTCGCCCACGACTATCCTATTTCCCCTCACTTATCAGGACTAGTTATGGACGGTCCTCAAACCTTAAAACACTCACCACACTTCCCAGAACTTCACACGGTAAGGTTCGCCCGGTGGCCAAATGATGTCTCGTTTGAGAAGGATCGCAGTGACCCAGGCCAGAATGATCAAGAATAGCGGTATGGCTATTACCACCCCCAACCATGGTTTTTCGTGCCTCGCCCCGAGACCGACGGAGATGGGGGTGATCAGGAAGAAGTTCAACAGCAGAGGTCGCGGTTGGCATGACTGCTGGGCGAAACGGAGAGCATTGTGTGGGACAAAGGAGTAAATGGTTAGGGCGGTCCAGATGGCCGCGGCGGACAGGACGAGAAGCCTCCTGAACACATGCCCTTTCCCTAGAACGTCTTCAAGGCGGTGTAGACGGCCCCACATTGCGAAGATAGAGTAGACGACGAGGTATATCGTGAGTGGGGAGGCGACGATAACCGATACAGTTAGGGCGTGGAATTTCGTAAGTTCGCGCCGGAAGATGGAGATGAGGGCGGTGAGGAGGAGAGAGTAGATGGTGAGGAGCTGTGACCAAAAAGCATCCTTTACTTTCTTGGGGGAGTAGAAGATCAGGATAGCTGGAGAATCGTTAATCAGAGGTCAAACGGCTGCAATCGATTACAAGCCGAGGGTGCAAACTCACAGGTACAGGAGGTGGTAATGTAGGCTAAGGGCCAGATGTGTGAGAGTTCTGCGCTAACGCCCTTTACACACGTGCGTAACACTCACTGGCGATTCTGACAAGAGGTCCTGGTTGTGGCGGGTCCGCGATCAGCGGGCGTCCAGACGAAGAACGTCGTGATCACACACCTGCGATATCCGGTTGTGGGCAGAATCCAAACGGACAGCTGTCGTCCGATGCTGGGTTTAGGCAGTACGCTGCCATGAAGTTCGATATCTCGGTGAGGTTGAGGAAGGTCAACATATCTTCGGTGACATTGCAGTTCCCAGCCGCATAAGCAGCCTTGTCCCACCCCCCGCTACCATCCGGGTGGAAACATTCGACACCTGGGGGGAAATAGGTTAGGTTAGACATCGGGGTAGGGGTTCAAGTTCAAAGAGGGGATGACCTTATATATAATCCAAATGTCGTGGACTAGGGCGCCCTGACTCACGCTACCCACACAGGCGCGCAGTTCACTTCCACGGTGATTATCGCCTGTGGCACTGGTGATAGAAGGTACTTACGGCCAGCACGTAGAATATGAAACCGTTCAGTCGGCTAACGCGGCTTTGGGCGATCCCATCGTCAACGCGACAGGCGGTGTTTGTCGGACTCAGGCATCTCAAGTAGCTGCGAGAATCCTACGATCCCGTTGGGCTCGCTTCTGGTGGCTGTCCACGAACCATCCAGAGCGTGGTTTTAGGCGCGGTGCGCTCTCCTGTTTCAATATTTTCCGATCTGACTCGCTGTTATCCAAGCCCGCGCTCGCAGTGTCAGACATATGCGACATGGCGATAAATCGCTGAGCGGTCCCATCGACAAAATGGTGTGGTATCATTTACCGTCGTGTCAGGTCGTGTTTATTAGGTTACTCCGAACATTACCCTGAACAGTGTTACAGTTGATTGATGGTATGCTGGTCAGCGGGGACATCCAAGCAACTACTAGAAACCGTCATGCCGTAAAACCAAGTTTTCTAACCTCGTTCAAAGGCGCGCCAGTGAAGTCTCCCTGTCCACAGCACTCTCAGGGGAAAGGACCAAAGCCAGTGAGAGTCCCTTTCGCTAGCCGCCCCTGTGTTCTCCTCGACCCCTTCCCCTTCCCCGACCCCGGCCTCTACCGCCTCCCCTTCCGTGAGGTGGCGGGGGAGGCCCCGATGTGGCCGGCGCTGGCGCAGGGGTCGGGTCGTCGATCCGCGCTATGGCCGGAGGCGGATCTTTCTCCTTCTTTGCGACCTCTCGAACCTTACCCTCTGTAGGTTTAGGGTCCGTGCCGGCATCATCCTTCCTTTCCTTTTCCTTCTTCTTGGATTTCACTCCGGCGCCGCTCAAAGCAGCTTCAAATTGTCTAGATGACACGCCGAGGACTGGGCGACCTCTCCTCGGTGCAGTTGAGGGTTGACCGGAATGCGATGGTCCAGGGGTAGGCGCCGGGGTAGATGTGTTCCCTTGTGTGGGCGGGTTGGATGCCTGGGGGTCTGGTTTGGGGTGGGGGGGTTGCTTCTGGGTTTCTTGTTTCTGTGATTGCTGTCGTGGTTCCTTGGGTGGTTTGGGCGGTTTAGAGGGTTTGGGTAGTGGATTTGCCTTTGGCATGATAGTGGGTACTGGCGTGGCCGGATTACCAGGGGTATTCTTTGGCGTCTGGGATACAGCCCCCTTGGCCTGCTTCTGGGCGGCTTTCTTCGCCTTCTTACTGGACTCCGCAGGTGGGTTGGGTTTCGCGGCCTCCTTTTTCTTCCCGTCTCGTTTTGACGGGGGAATGGCGCTGTTGATGACCGACTGGTCCTTGTAGTGTGCGTGATTGCGGAGAATGGCCTCTTTATCTCGTTGTGCGGCCTTCTCTGCGATGAGAGCTTCGATCAGCGGCGTCGTTTTAGGCTCTGGTGCAGACTGCGTAGAAGCGACTAGGGTCGAGAAGTCAGTAGACGCCATATGTAGTCTCAGTTGAGATGCGGACTCAAGTGTTCGAGCGTTTCCTCATCAAATGGTTTCGGATTGTTGTTTTCCAGCGACTTGATGAATGACAGATAATCTTCATCTATAATGCATTCACGTAAATAGTGCGACAGGGGACAGGTATACTATGGGGCGTACCTTCCTCGATGGTCGCAATCCGATTGTCTGCCTTGCTCTTCTCGGTGGGAACCTTCTGATATGGAGAAAACTCCAGAACGACCTGGGCCTCGTTCCCTACGTGGAAGGTTAGTACTGCGATGGCACAACCCCGAGGACGACACGTACCAGCCTTGTCCCGGAAGATGTGTCCATCAAAGGACCGACTAAACAGGGCGAGCTGTTCCTCGGTTTTGAAAGCGAGATAGGCACGAGACGGAATGGTCTCCTTGTTCAACCTGCCGCCACGTTTGAGCCAGATCCCAATACACGAAATGGTCGCTCCCAGGGGCAAAAAAACCCACCGCTTCTTCACCTTCCCAGCGTGAAATGACTTCCAGGACACGGTCGCATCGGAAACCCATTCCGACACACTTTGCCAGAAGATGTCCTCAGGGAGGTTCGGGGGCAACCTCCTGACGACAATCTTCAGTCTCTCGTTCTGAGACTTTCCTTGAGGTTTCTTCTCCTTGGACGACTTGGGTTTCGATTTCTTGGGGGAGTCGGTAACCGCAGACATCACTGTTCGGGTAATCGAGCCAGCGCCAGTTCTTGACAAGAGGTCGGCTATTTTCCCTCTTCCTTCAAATTTCTTCCACCACCTCCAACCTCCGGTTCGCTGGGATTCTGTAAGTTGAACTCGTTCCCCTCGCCCCACACTCTCATATGATGAGCAAAACATCACATTCAAGCTCAACAGTCCAATGGGCATGCCCAGCTGACGACTACATTCTGCAATCCTGACCTTCATACATTCGCAAACCCCAGTCGTTTCCGAATCGTTCGCTAACCGCTCTTGTGTAGGTCGCTCCGTGCGGAATTAGTGTGATATTAGTCGTACAGGATTAAAATACATCGATGTTTCTCTACAAAGCAGTCCCACGCTCGAAACTCGCCCGAATTTCTGTGGTGTATTTGTCGTAAAATCTGGCAATCTGAGTCGAGAGGTGAGACAAACACTACAAGATGGTAAGGGGATGAGTGGCCTACCTTCTTGTTGAAGACGCGGTTTCGTTCGTTGATGTACGTGATGTCACCTTCGTCTTCGTTTGCTCTCTTTCTCGAGAACTTGCGTTTCTTATCCACACTATGGACAGTTAGTTCAGGGGACGCGTAAAGTATGAAAGGACCCACTCCTGATTAATCTTAGACACCACCTTGTCGATGGCTTCCTCCGAAGGTTTGTTGTCGCCATATATGAGAGTGTTGGCGTTTCGGTACAGGTTTTCTGCGGCTAACTGCTGTTCCTGACTTGTTGGAACAACGGCGGATGAGCCTTCGCCAGTCTTGGTTAGTGTCCCAGCTGCAAGACCAAGTGCAATCTCTTTCTGGCGATTATACGCTTCGAGATCCTGCTTCAGGTGGTCAAGGTCCTTCTTGTATTTCCTCCTGACGGCATCCGAGTCGTCTGTTGGGGAGGAAAGCGTAAGCCAACGCGAGAATCGTCGAGACGAGCAATCAGACGCACTATGGAACTCGAAATCCGCTCTTCGAGCTTTCCTGGCCTGTTTCTTCTCCCACTCATCGTTCTCTTCTACCGTCCACTCCCAATTCTTTTGCCTCTCAACATCCTCGCCGCGGTCTTCCGCGTCTGCTTTTTGACGCATGATCTCGGCAAGCTTTCGCTGACGGTCCAACCGTGCCGCGTCTCTCACTGATACTTTGGCTTTCGTACTTTCTTCTATCAGAGATGCTCTGTTCGCTTGAGCAGAGGAACGCTGGAGCCTGGATGTGAGCTGCATCGGACGTCATAGAGTAGTGTTTTGGCGCACCATCCGTGAGCGCAACTGCGCGAGTTTCTGTTGCCTCTGTTCCAGAGTCAACTTTGAGCCACCGGCATCCGTTTGTTCGGCACCTTCATTCTCAGAAGTATGCTCAGAGATGTCAGCTTCGGGGTCGGTTTTCGCCATCGTGGACAGTGTGGAAGAGGGCGGGTGTGGATCACGTGGCCGACTCACCGATCAGGTCCGCTTTCCGACCTTCCCCAACACTCTCATGTTCGAAGATGTGGACGACATAGTTATCCCAGGCTTCTCTGGCGCAGAGCTGCGCGCAGAAGACTTTCCGGCGAAGTTGCCGCCCCATCCGCAGCCCAGGCGTTCACTCACCCCCCGCATCACCGTTCACCAATACACCTATGGCTCGCGGTATAACTCGAGGTCCAGCCCGTTAGACGTTGGACGCCGAGCTGCGGAGATGGCGACAGCTACTTCTGGATGGCGTGCCATGAACCCTCCGGTCTTCGAGTGTATGCCCCAAAATACATCCTCGATCCACCCCCCAACGCTGACCATCTTAATTCAGTAGTCTGCAGGGACGACCGTTCCTTTATCTACGCGCCACCGGCCCCCGTTCTCTTGTCAGGCACCCCCCTGATGTGCGAAAAAGAGTGGGGAGAGCCGCCCTCACCCGATGAGGTATTCTCCACCGCGGATCTAGACGAGTTCATCGGCACGGATTTTTCTTGCCTCCGCATCTCCGTTCTGCCGAATCACTTCGCCGGAGTCCAGGCGGCCTCCCAATACGATCCGTATGCTGAAGTCCATCTTTCCGGAGCACAAACCATGCCACTTAATCTACCCGCCCTGCCCGGATCTGTCTCACTGGGGGCCAAGGGCGAGGTATCGGTCGGTCCGAGCGTGATTCCAAGCTTCGTTCCTAGGATGCCTCTTATGAGCCCTAGTGCCGAAACTTACGGAGAACCATACCCTAAGCCGGCTACAGGTTCTCGATTCGAACGGGATCACCTCAGGAGCAGCTCCTCCGATGCTGATCTCTATGGTTCCCCGCCCCATAACTTGAGTCCACCCCGAGGTTCAGACCACCTCAAGTCTCCCCGTGTGAATGCCCATCATGACCTGCAGTCAATAAGGAAATTCGATACGTCCATACTCTTGCACGTTATCCCCGAGGTACGTCCACACTCTACGATCTACGTGCAGTGACCTGGGCCTGAAAACCGTCTAGCCTCATTTCCATCCCGCGCCTTCTGTGGACCTTTCTGTCGCTCGTCGATCACGCATTCCACCTTTTAGTAAAAGCATTCCCATTCCAATCTACCCAAGTACCGATACAAGCATTGAGATTTACCTCCGAACTCCTCACGGTCGAGGCTCGTGGATCATCCCAGTGCGTGGGGTACTCCCGTGGGATGGGTGCACAAGGGCACGGATTCTCCAGCCAAACCCTACCTCTGATGCATACCCGCCGAAAGAGTCGTTCGAGGGATACACCGACCTTGTTTGGACCCACGCTTCGCTCTTCGCGTTCTGGGATTTCTTGAGCAAGTTTGTCGAGGCGAAGACGTTCGAAAACACCGCCATATCGTTTCATGCGGATACTTCATTCAATGACGATAGACCGGCATTCAACGACTCCGCGGAGTACGAGCCGACACCGCCGGATGCCTCCACTTTCGATACCGAGCCTTCTGACCCCCGGGTATCTCTGTTACAGGTGGACCACATCAAAATCTATTGCGACGCGGAGTTCACGATGAATGTCCGCACCGTACTTGCGTCTTGGAAATATGAATGGGATGAGAAGAATGCAGCTGAGGATGCGTTTGATTTCGACCTCTCTGGGTCTCAGGCGTCGGAGGTGGCATTGTATGGGAAGGAGTCGCAACAGTTTCAAGTCCGTAAGATCCAGCTACTGCAGAGCGCTAGGATACCGTTTCTTGATCACAGGAATAATGGCCTATTCGTTTGCTGATTCGAGCTGAACCTGTGTTAGTTGTCGTCACCATCATGTGTGTTCAGGATTCAAATCCTTCATCAAATTACAATAAGATCGAAACCCTTGGAGGACGTCTCCAGTCACCGAATGTAGGTCTAACCACAATATCGAAAATCACAGCCAAGGAAAGAGTACCCCTTAATGTAGCTCAAGCCTCTTGGACCCCTCAAGATTAACACCCAATTGGAACCCCAAAACATATGGAAGTATTTCAAGCGCCGGGCAGGAAATCCCAAGTATTGGGCGGCTTCGGCCTCGGCCGGTGCGGTCCATCACACCCTGATTAATTCTGGCATCTATCGATGACCCAACCCTGTCGACGACGGGCCGCCCAGGTTTCCTTGATGGCTCACGGCGATCCACGTCGCGGAAGCGTTTGTTGCCTCTAGACCATGCGGTCTCATCGGTGTAGAAGGGGAAAATGCCGCGCATGAGTTCCCTCACTGAATCAATCCCGTTCATGGGAATGGAAGGCACGATCATCACCACCTATTCGTTGACTAAACCGTCAAAACTTGGTGTCAAGTGTTCACCCTGCAGGTCTATCGGTGGAGTACAGCCCAGATCATCTGTCGAATACAACGATCATCTTTGCTATAGCGCACGGCGTGAGATCCATCGTTTCAGCGCGACTGAAACGCATCAGGGCGAAGCTCCCAACCATTTCACACTGGCCGCGGTGTCTCCTGAACATATAAAAGGCCAGGAGGTTTGGCCCATTTCTTTCCAACAACATCTTCACTCTTCTACCAAAACGACCAACACTCTTCTTCTTTAACGACCTCCTTACCTAAAACCACCACCAATAATGTCTTCTGAAACCCCCGCTATCCTCATCGAGAACCCCAAGGGCGAGAACGAGTCCTGGGAGGAGTGGGGTGAGAAGCTCGCCGAAAAGTACAAGACCCCCGCTGCTACCCCCAACCTCCCTCTTGTCCCCGGTCAGGACAAGCTTCGTACGTCCTCCAAAATCTCACCGTCCTCTCTCATTAATTCTCACAATCCGATTTTGCCTTACAGCCGAGACCTGGAGTGAATACGGAACTCAGTGGAAGGACTACTACAACACCAAGGTGGCTGGCAAGCCCATCCCTTCTACCAGCGGTGGTCCTACCCTCCCTCCTCTCCCCACCACCGAGGCCACCGGTGCTGAATGGGGTGCCTGGGGCAAGGCTGTCGCCGAGGCCTGGACCTCCTTCGCCGCCGAGAAGGGTGTCGACTTGGCTAAGGTCACCGAAGGCTTGGAGTACCCCAAGGAGCCCACCGACGGTAACTGGGCTGCCTACGCCGGCCAGTGGGGCGCATACGGTGACCAGGTCGCGACGAGGTTCAAGGCCGCTTTGGCTGCCAAGAACGCCTAGGCGTACTAGCTTATACGCGGGAATAAATTATCCAGCCGTATTTATCAAAGTTTAAATAGTAACGACCCTTAGCAAATGTAAACAATGGATGTGTTCCTGGTATCTTTGACATCTCGTGCGGGATCCTGAGAGTGGCATCATCTAAGATAAGGATACACGATCGAGCGAATACATCCGAAGCAAACGACTATGATCCGCGCCATCATGCGCCCTCCACTCGTCTGATTGTACGACGATCCCTCTCGCCGACGACCTTGACAAGGCCCTCGCGCTCGAGCGCCTTGATAACCTCTCCGAACTCTGCCGTGTTGATCCTGATGCTGCTCTGTCCTTCCAGCTGTTTGAGCACTTCTGCCCACCTGATCCCCCGATTTCCAGCCGCGTCGAGAATATTGAGCACTTCCTTCCCCATGTCTCCCCGAAGTTTCCTCTCCTGTTGGCCAACACCGCTATCTAACAGACCCATGTCGATCTTTCCTGTCTTTGGGTCGGTTGCCGAAGTCCTGATCGCGTCCCGCATGAGGCGGTATGCCTCCTTGACGTCATCAAATTCGACAAACGAAGAAAACCGCATGCGAGCGTGAGCTTCGGAAAGGCGGATCATGCTCTCCAGTTGTCGAGTTGTAGCCGTGATCCGCCTTTCGCTGGATCGGGCATCTTCACCCGCATTCCTTAGTTCAACGTACGAACGAACAAGCTCGCCGGACGCCTCTTCTGTAATCACGGGATGGATTCTCGAACGCGCAAAGTTGATGTAGGCAGACAGTTCATCTATGGGCTATCGGGGAGCGGTCAGCACCATCTACCGTGGAAGTGGTCTTCCCCTCACCAGTATATCTTGGCCTGCCGTCTCAGGAGCATCTTCCAGGTACAAGCCAACCAAATGTTGCGCAAGTTTCCGGTCGAGCATCTCGTCAACTTGGTCGAGTACCAAATACAAGAGATCAAAACGGGAGATCAACGTGGGAGGGAGGTCGATGTTTTTGGTGATGGTCGAGTCTACATCGTATTTGGAACCCACAGGATTCGCTGCGGCCAGAATCGATGTCCGTGCGTTCAAAGTCGTGATAATCCCAGCTTTAGCGATTGAAACGGTTTGTTGTTCCTGGTGGAGCTCGATCAGAGTTGGATTACCTCCGCTCTCGTGTACGTACCATCACTTCGTGTAACACACTTCGCGTTGCGTCTGACATTTTGTCGAACTCGTCAATACAACAAACGCCACCATCGCTCAAGACAAGGGCGCCACTGCGATTGAGTGGTCAGCGCTCGTCGTCGCTGGGTGGGACCAGGTAACTGACCTCTCGAGTACCAACTGTTTTGAATCTGGGTCACGGGTGACATAGGCAGTCAAACCCACTGCAGATGAGCCCTTCCCGGAGGTATAGACCCCTCGAGGGGCAATCTTGTGTACGTACTGAGAGTGGACAACCAGTCAATCCCTGGGTCGGAAGTGTTTCATTTGTACTTGCCTTGAGTATTTGGGATTTACTGGTACCAGGGTCTCCGACCAGGAGGACATTGATGTCCCCCCGATACCTAGGTCCTCCGCCACCGCCGCCGCGAGAGATACTCTTGTTCGTACCACCAAACAGCTGCAGGAGAATCCCCTTCTTAACGTTGTCCATGCCCCAGATCGAAGGGGCAAGTGACTGCGCCAGGAGTTCATATATATCAGGCCTGGCACTGAGCTCCTGGAGTTTGGATTCCATCACGGCTCTCCTAGTCCTGCGACCTTCTTTTCTGGCTTCCTCGTCCTCCTCCTCTTCGGCTCCCCCGACGCCACCAACGCCAGGGATACGATCACTGGCCGCAGACCGGGTGGACTTATCGAATGCCAGCGTACCGTTGGTACCCATCTTAACGTGGACAACATCGAGGAATGTTTTGAAGAGATTCTTGATCGTTCTGGTCCTAGGGTTCACCCGAACCGGAACGCTCCTGAAGATACCCGTAATGATGAGCCTGTCTCCGGGCTTGGACACGTCTACGAGCTCGTCGTACACGCTCAACGAGACGGTATGAGGCGTCTGACCGTCAGGGACTGCGTCCGGAGTTTCTTGGAGGCGGATTACCTGCCTGTCTGCAAACTCGCAGCGATTGTGTACGAGGATCATGGTACCCACGGACGCGCAAATATCCCGGGGGCAGCGGCTGGGCTCGTCAATCTTTCCTCGGTCGATCTCGACCTGCACGGTATGTTGACAAGTTGAACAGCGGAAGAAGGCAACTTTCATGTCAGGTATGACGGGCGTAGCACGAATGACCAAACCCTTGATACAAACGAGTTTGTCGGTGTCTAGTGATCTGGATATAAGGGGTGGTGGGAAAAAAAGTTAAGTACACCCACCAGTCGGATTTAGTTCTCTCATGTTAACGGATTCTATGCCAAAGGGCCTGATCTTGTAGACTTTTGTCATAATCTCTGCAATATCCTCTTCGCCATCTGTACCGGTCATCCCGTCGAATCCGTTACTTTGATCTTGTTCCGCGAGTTCTAACATGAGGTCCTTAAGGACTTGATCCATAGCGGGGATGACCTCCTGTGGGTACTTGGATAGCTGGGTGTAAAGCTTCTTGGAGGGCGGGTACGCGAGGAGGTTGACCATATCCAGATTCAAGTTGGCCTCACCCGTCTGACGCATCCTCCGCAGGTACTGTTCGTATAGCACAACCTCACCCTCTTGCGGGGAAGCCAAGACCCTGTTTTTACCTTGTTCCCGATCGTGGTTGACCCTGTACTTGATCTTGAAGCCTCTCAGGAACTCGCGGAACGATTTCATGGTTTCGCCCAAGTTGACAGTAGTACCCCAGATTGCTCGAATTTCATCCGGTTCATCGTCGGATGGTGCTGCGGGAGCGGAAAACATCGGTCCAGAGGAAACAGGCGGCCGATCCGGGAAGTCCGAGTTCATGTCATCGCTGAAGAGATCACCTCTGCTTGTCGCGGGAGGGTTACGAGCACCGCGCTTTGAAGGGGTCAGACTGAAGGTTGAGTGAATGTCCCCTCGCCTGTTCTTCGGTGTCTTTGATGGGCTTCTGTGGTGGGTGTCAGTTCAAGCCATTAAGTGTCCATGGGGTGCCGTACGATGGGAAATCCATAGGATCTGACGAGGGGGCGTCTGAATCGTACGGTCGTCTAGTTGCCCTCGGGGTCTTCTTTGGAGATGAGCTTGGGATGTTCATCGGAGACGAACTTCCCACTAACACCGTGATCAGCCCCTGCATATCGCAAGTGTCAGACTGTACTACCTTCGAAAAGAGGGGTCCGCGGGGCGGACTTTGGTGTAGACATCCCCAGCGCGCGCCTAGCCGTGATTCCAGGGGTACTGGGCACTCCACCCTTTCTAGGTGTCCCCCTGGTTGTGGAAGGCGTCCCAGGGTCAAACAGAGGTTGTCTCGGCGGAGCATTTGGCATCGACTGTTCAGCCGGTTCGTGCTCTTGCATGTCATCATCTGAGTCTGGAAGGTTCATTGGGGAGGACATTGTTCCTTAGCACTCCTGGGGTTGGTGGTGATCAGGATGAAGGTGATAATGAGAGAACGCGTCTGTCACACGGTTGTCACGCGTCTTGCGAGCCACGACTGCGTCACGGCTTCAAGCTTGAGATCTGGCGTGGGAGGACGGGTTGTGGTCTGGCAAAATAACATCGTACATCTCCGTGATTATATCAAAGTAGGGTATCGCGATGGGTCAGAGATGACGGCGAGGGATCTGGTCTCAAGGTTGCTTCATCGCCTCAAGCTCCTTTTCAGTGATAGCATATCCCTCCGTCTCCTTCGCAACCTCTTCGCCCAAGGCCAAGATGCGCGGCTTGTCAAGGCCGATCAAGGAAACACAAACGCCACGGCCGAAGAAAGGGTATGATCCAATTCGAACGCCTTCGTTCTTTACCCTCTCCTGCAGGGAGGTCAAGAATGGAGCGATGGATGATTCTGCAAGACTGGATGGAGTGTCAGCACAAGGAGACAAGCGAGAAATAGCTCCCTACTTGGTGAAAATTTGATATCTAAATGGCCTCTCGTGGGGGGGTGGGAGAGGAAGTAAGGGTGTCAGTTCCTGAAGCATCTTCCTGAAGAGCATGGGAACGCCGGGGAGGACACAAAGTTTTCCCTCGAGTCGAACCACGGGCTATTCGGTTCGGTGAGAACGAAAGGTTGGTATGTTGTAAAAAAAAGTGCTCACGATCCAAATATCCGGGGAAGCGAAAAGAATTTCAGCCTTGTTGGGGAATAGAGCCATTCGATGTTGGGCAGATATTTGCTCTTTGCTCTGGAGCGAAACCCAGGCACGGGTCTTGTTGGTTTCGGTCATTCTGTAGAGAGTCTCCTCGTGGTATTCCAACTCCTGTCCGAATGCCTTTGCCAAAGATTCGTAGGTGATGTCTGCCATTTGGAGCGTTGGTGATCAGCGGACGTTATGCTGGCCGTCCAACGACGTACCATCGTGAGTGGGCCCGATACCGCCGGAGGTGATCACGAAGTCGTACTTCTGGACCATACGACGGGCAGCCCCAATGCTAAACTCGACCGGTAACGGTTAGCCGCCGATAAGAGCAACGACGGGGGTGGCATCATACATTTCCGCTTCGTCATCGGGTATGACTTCGACTCGTTTTCTGGGCCACATGCGTCAATGTATGCTATCCGTAATCAGGAAGGACATGTATTACAGGTCAATGCCTTGCTGGAAACAGAAGGTGGCAAAGTATTGGGTATTCTTGTCCAGCACCTTTCCGTTGAGAATCTCATCACTGTTTGGACCGCTCAGCCATCCCCCAAGAGATCGGGGCTTCGATGGGGACGTACCCGATGATCAGAGCAGCAGCGGTCCTGATGTACTTCCCTTCTCCGAGAGGGTTCTTGGGCACCGGGGTTATTGGGAAGGTGAGCTCGGTGAGGCGTGGGGCGGTGGTTACAGCGACCATTGTCCTGGAGTTGGCAGGGGAAAGGGCGACCGTATGAGGGGGGATGCTTCCACGTCCATGGGTCGAGTTTAAAAGGGGAGGTGGGATCCCCAAGATGACCCCTCTGTCCAAGAGTCGCTTCATCCAAAAGCCCGGTGGATCAGATTCTCCCCCGACCCGATCATCCGCCTTGTCCGTTAACCGCCGCGACACAGTGGTCGACCCGTCGCGTCCTCCCCGCCACCAACGGAACGGATGGCATCTGACCAACGTCTGGACGATTTTTCGCAGGTTGGTCATCTTCGTTCTCTTCTATCGCCGCTGATTGCCGCCCCAGACCACCGTTTACATTCCTCATTCCAATCCAGGCGCGCGCCTCCAGAGCAGTCTCTCGACATCCTTACTGAGGATTTTTCTTAGATGAGGGAGAGGCAGGATTGAGTCACTCTCCATGTCTGGATAGGGATCTCCCTGGCGGCTATGAACTCCGGTTCAGGTTGTACAAACAGGCGTGGATCAAATGCCTTGCACGAATACAGGTACTGGGCACTGCGGTGGACACCTGTCAGTGTGAGCAACTGAACCACCCCTTAGGAAATTTCGCATGCGATCCACTCTCCAATTGCGTCGGATATAGTCGCACAGATTCGCGAAGCATACGCAAACATTCTCCCGGGTCTGCCGTATACTGAGCTTCCAGTATTTGCTGTCTCAGGTAAGCTCCCCGTTCAGACTTTTGGCCCCCAGGTCCGGATCCGAAATGCCGATTTGCCGTTCTATTCTCGTTCGTCTACTTCGTGTTGATCCGTTCACACAGGTCAGAGTGGTGACAGCCCTGTTCTGCAGAACGTGGTGGCCCAGCTAGAGAACGAGAACACGGACGATGATGTCACTCCTGCGAGGGTGGCTCATCTCCATCCAGCCGAGTGTCCAAACGTCATGCTCATGATGAGATCTGTGATCCAGGGATTTGTTTCCGCCTCTCCGGAAGGTTTGAGTTCATTAAAGGGTTCACCGAGAACTGGCGCTTATGAAGTGGCTCGCTTCAGGGAGTGTTAAGCGAAAGGCAACCACGTCGTTGGCAGCATATGACATCGAGCTCCTCAACTCTTGGTACAGATACCATGCTACAGAACAAGGTGGGCTACGTGCGCCAGCGACCCCGCTTGCGGCTGAAATCGATATGTAGAGGGCTTGCAACTCGTCGTGCTGATGCACGACTTTGAACAATTCGAGCCCAAGGTGGTTCAGGATCTGTTCCGTATCTGCAGGTATGTGGACCCACTATCTGCCGAACTACACTAACAACTGAACCAAGTCTGCACATTCCGCAACTTCCGCTTATCTTCGTATTGGCCCTGTCCTCTCCCCCGGAGCCATCGTATCTGCACAGTGCATATCCAAGGGCCACGATGGCCCTTCTAAGGGTCCACAAGATCACAGTCACTTCGCAAGTGGAAGTTGTCGAACAACTTCTTTCCAAGGTGTGTCCAGTTCCCCAAACGTCCCAACTAGAACTGATTGGTGAAGACGTTTTTCGACCCAGCGTTTGACCCCGGGGTAATGCTTGGGCCCGTTGCTCTCGACTGTCTACACGACCACTTCACCCGGCACAACAGGTCACTGGATGCGGTGACGACCATCCTCCAGGTAATTCTTCTACCTGATCGGGGATGGCGGTTGGATTGACCTTTTTGCAGTTGGCATACATGAAGCACATCGATGAACCCCTCACCCTCTTCTTGTTTGACAACAGCCTCGGTTGCCCAAACGAGAAGGCTGCCCTGCGGAAACTCGTCACACCCGAATCTTTCCCATTTCTCGAATACTTGTTCACGCGGGTACTGGGTTCCCAAACCAACCAGCAACAAAGTCGATGGAAAAGCGACCGAAGCGACCTCTCCTCGTTGCTGGGAGTTATAACGGACTGTCGGGTGGGGTTCCAGGAGCAGTGTCGGCGATTTAGGATCGGCTTTGGCCTGCTCCTGCGAATTCGGAAGTTTGTCCTCGATCTGGGTTACAAGAGCGTAGAATCGGAAGAGGATGGAAAGTCGGTTTTGGATGTGATGAGCAGGGGTCTTAGAGGAAGACTCACAAGGGATTGGAAATATCTCGGCTTGGTGATAAAGTAGGCCGAGCAAGCTACCGTTCTTGGCGGCTTCGAAGGACTGACTCCAGCCCCAGGAAGCTGGATCCAGACCAGCTCTCTGGACTGCTTGATACTCTCGAATGGTTTTTTGCAGACTTACCGGACGGTGTTTTTGAAGAGGAAGAAAAGGACAGAAAATGGGTCGAACGCAAACGGGCCGCCCTGGCTGATCTGGGCCAATCGAGCGGCGGCCGAGACGGGCAGGCGTTGAAAATGCTTGCATCCGAAGTGGGGGAATGGTTTGTGGAATATTCTATGTGAGCCGGAGTTCGCCAAGAGTTGCTTAGCATCTCACCATGTTGTCAAGGGAGAGGCTCACGCGTCGGTTGGACGAAACTCGCTTGTGGGATATATGGTATACCGGGTCGACCCCGTTTCCGTCTGAGGTGAGTAGCCGTTGGCACTCATGTTCTTTGTTCGTGTGGTCTCGCCCGTTGTTGGCCGGTTTGCTTGGGCGTGTATTCTCGGGACGAGCTGACTTGACACTTGCGCAGCTCATCAATCCCGCGCCAAGAGCGCACATCATATCAGCGTTGTTACACCCAGAGTCTTATGCCGTTCAGAGCGCGTCAGATGACGGGGATGTTGAAGTCCCGGCGGTGTGGGAACTGCCGGACACAAGCATCTTGTTCAGGGGATACCTGGAGGCGGGTAAGATGATCAACGTGTTCGACTGGTACCAAAGTTTTGCTACAGTTCTCGAGACCCGGCGACAATTGGGGCTCGGGACCGATCAAAAACAAGCTCCTGCCGATGCCGCGCCCGGCCGCCCATCGGGCGATCAAGACGAGGATACAAACGGAGAGGAGATTGAGGATGAGAGATGGGGGATGGAAGTACAGGCGAGGTTCATCCGGGGCGTTCACGAGTTGGATTTTATGGGATTTTTGAAGCACACTGGACGAAAGGCAGACCATGTCGCTCGAACGGTGTTTGACGTAAACGAATAGCCGAGAATAGTATTTTTGGGATTTGACAGGTTCCTGGTTTGGTTTGAGGAAATATAAAAAGGAACATCACCGCTCGTCGTCCCTTTCCCTTGTCGTTCTTTGTCTCTCATCTTCGTCCCTTTTCTGCCAGCTGTTTTTACAGTCTCTACCCACTCTCTCTCTCCCTCACTCTCGTTACTCGCCTCTATAATGCGTGCCGCCACTCTCTTCTTGGCCTTGGCCGCCGTCTTGCCCTCGGCTTTTGCCACCGTCTTCGTGAGTTTTTTATTTTCGCTTTCTGGCTGCCAGCCAGTCACTGACCTGAACGAACGTAGACCACCTCCCCCGTTGCCACCACCTCTTGGGCAGCCGGTCAGGAACAGACTATTCAGTGGATTGAGGATCCCAACAATCCTACTCCCTCCCTGAAGGACTTTGGTCCCTCCAAGATCTCCATTTATGTTGGAAACTCTCAGCAACAGACCTCCCTTCAGCCGATCTCCCCCTCCACTGATGTTTCGACCATCAGCCAGTTCAAGTTCACTCCCGACGCTTCCATCGGACCCAACTCTAAGGAATAGTGCGTGTCTTTACCCTGCCATAATTTTTGATGAGACGCGGTCTGACGCGATTTTCCCACCAATTCAGCTTCATCAGGTTCGAGTCGCTCAGCTTCAAGGACCCCAAGCAGCCCCAGTTCCCCGCTCTTGCCTTCTCCGCCAAGTTCGAGTTGACTGGAATGAACGGAAAGTTCTCTCCCGAGGTTCAGCAGCAGATCGATGGTGCCAGCTCTCTCCCAATTGGGCCTACCTCGAGCGTTTCCCGTCCTCCTTCCAGCTCTCCTTCCTCCTCGACTCCCCCCAAGACCTCTGGATCCCCTTCCTCGTCCTCTCCTCGTCCCTCCAGCACCTCGGGAGGCGCTCAGGGTAACACTGGCGGCGCCCTTGGCCTTGCCGCCGGCAAGCTCTTAACTGGTGTCGTCGCGACCGTCGTCGGGTTGGCTATGTTCCTGTAGACGAACGAGATCGTGGAGGAATCACGCGTATACACACGACTCACGTCTCCTACTTTTTCTCACTTGTCGAATTTTTTATTTGTCCCACCGGTATACCTAATAGACCTTACGGGTTGGAGTTAAAACATTCCCACTTTTCGAGCCCTTGCCTTCGAGCGAATTCAACGTCAAATCCGCGCACGGAGTGAAAATTTGTTGACGACTGTCGCTAGGTGACGGTGGGATTCAAGCGGGAGCGAACAACGTCAGCCTGATTTGTGGTGCGGGTGTAAATCATTGTCATTGTGAGACACAACGTCGTCGTGGGTGCGCAAAGATTAGCTGACAACACTCTCCATAAAGGGGTTTCGCGAAAACGGGAGTACGAGGGATTAGTATTACACTGGGGAACGTAATTCTGCCAGAGGGAACGGAGATAAGAGGATAGATCTGGGGGTATATACTTCCACGGTGGAAGTCATCGCAGTTCAAATATAGCTAAAAAGAGCATAGAGGTGACGGTGATGGTCAGTTTTGAGTACTGAGGGAGAACGCTGAGGGCAGAATTTTGATTGGATGGTACGCTTGTCGGAGGAGATGATGGACTGGAGGATGGAGTGTGTGAGAATGAGGTCGCTGTTGGAGAGGAGATTCGTGAGGTTGACATCCCTGATGGTGTCGACGTCGAGGGAGGAGGGGGTGTCAGTAGGCTTGAGGGGACCGGGATGTAAGAAGTTAATGACGGGACGGGAGAGCCGAAAGAGCCGGACATGTCATCGATCCTGGACGACAGAGTGAGGTCAGAGGGCGAAGAGAGAGGAGAAACCCGGGCGCACGTGAAGAAGGAAGAGTATTGGCGATACGGGCCGCCGCTCACGGGGTTGATGGAGGTAAAGTTTACATAGCTAGGGGGTGAAATAGATCGTCAGTATGAGTAAAGGCGACGGGTTGAAAGCGCATACTAGCGATCAGAGTTTGGACCGGCGTTAGGAGAGGGCTGGGTACGGGCGGCTGTGAGTTAGCCTTGCTGATCAGCAGGTCAAATAGGAACAAACGAACGGTAAACGTGAGCGAGCGTGTCGCGGATACATCGACTGGGTCAATCTGTTGAATCAACCTCTGCAATTCACTGGGTCAGCGGGTGATTCCGTGAGACGCCGACTTGACCTCACCTGCTCTCCATTGTACAGAGCGACGTAGCAGAGTTTGATCAGGTCCAGCAGAGGAGCCTCGCCGTCATCCAACCAGGATAGCGTGCATGGTTGGTTGCCGTGACAGACCAGGTGCTGGCCGTTGGGAGGTTCGAGGACCTTGAAATAGGTGAGCCCAGAGTGTGGTCACAGGGAAACGGGGGGACGTACGTATAGGTTCGCGCACACGTTAGCAGCATAAAGGAACGTGGAGAGAAGGATGATGATGAACATAGACATAATAGAAACGAATGTTATGGGTGGCTCTCTCTTGCTTGGAGGTGGAGAGTTGAACGCTGTGTTGCCTTTTTGGGAAGGTGCCCCCGGAGTATAAAGAACGGATCAAATCCCAGCTCGGACTCTCACCCTCACCACCAATGTCCAGCTACATTCCATACGAGCTCGTCGACCAGATCATCGACCACCTCTGCAATGACCCCAAGTCTCTCAATGCCTGCGCTCTCACCGCCAGGAGTTGGGTTCCTTCCACCCGCTACCACCGCTTCCAATCCATCCGATTCCATTCCGCGAAGAAGATCGACACCTTCCACCAACTCTCTCAAGACGCACCCGGCATTCTGCCATACTATCAAGAGGCTATCATATGCGACAACTCCGGATGCGTTCCTGCATCCATTCTCGAAGCAGCCGCAAAGGCTTGCTTGACCCTCCCCAACCTCGAGCGTATCAAATTCAATAACAGAATCTACGCTTCTACTCCCAGAGTCGTGACAATCCTCTCCCCAATTGTCGCAAAGATAACCACTCTCAATCTCTCTGGCACCTTCCTCGCCTCTTCTAACGATTTCTGGCCGCTCATCTGTTCCTTCCCCAACCTCCACACCGTTCAAGCCTGTGGTGTCACCTTTGGCTCAATGGAGGAGACTGCTTTTTTGCCAATCAAAACTTACGAACCCCCCATCACGACCCTCGCCGTTTCCACCTCTCGACAGGGCTTCATTGTCGACCATCTCATCAACTCCCCCTTCCCCCTTCGTTTCCTCAGAAATTTCGAGATTCTCTACGTCGACCCCGACCAAACTACATTGGTTCCACTCGCTGAGTCAGTCCAGGAGACCGTCAAACAATTACGATTCGGCGCCATATCAATTCATCGTGCGGACGACCAAAGTGGGTCTCTCCTTTCACCCGATTATTAATTTCCGTTGGCGTCTAACCCAACATGCTTGCCCTTCTGAATTCGATAGGAATGCCGGATTTCGTCAGCAGGTTGAGCAACCTGGAGACCTTGATCATGGACAAAATTTACGTTCTCCGTCCGGGTGATGGTCCCATGGAATCCCTTTCGTGGGTACCCCCAGTACTCCGAAGTGTCACAGCTCCTATCAGGAGGCTCTGCATCGAGCTGATGATAAAAAACCTCGACCATATCGACTCCATGGACTGGTCGCAGGTTGACCATATTTTGGCCAATCAGGAATCTCTCCGATGGCTAACTGAGGTCTGCGTCACCGTCATATCAACCTCTGCGATTCGTGGAACCATCAACACCGAGGCTCTCAAGGCTATCATCGCTCAGAGATTGCCAACGACCTCTCAGCGTGGCATCCTTCGTTGCATTGTTGGGAAATCATAGGATGGTACCATCGGTGGGTGCCGACCACGTCGGACATCGGTTGTGTTGCGCATGTTGGTAGTCACGAGGTGGGAGTAACCATTCATCGCGTTGTTTCTCATGTTTTCGGTGGCATTGTGTTTGTGAATGCTCTCGTGCTTGTATTCTGATGACTCTCCTTTTTGCATACCATTTCTTCTCCCGAGTGGGATGGGCTTCCCTCGCCCCGTACCCCGACGCTCGCTTCAATGTAAAATACTCAGTGTTTCTCAAGGTGGACAATTCACTCGCGCCCCATGATTAGCGACCTGTCTGACCGCGGTCCCCTGAGAGTGAACACCCCCGTCGTGGTGTGCAGGGCCTGATTAATGGTTCCCCATCGCGCGCCGATTCAAAACCACCCTTCAAGGTGGGGGGATAAGTCCCACCGCGGGACGGCCGGCGGGTAGTCCGCGCTCGGATAATGAATTGATAGTGTCGCCGGCGCAACCTTCACCCACCAGCGGGGTCCTTAGCCTTGATCCCACGGATTATGGCGTGACTTCCGTGGCATGCGACATCAGGTAACCTTCACGGAACCCCCACCGCGGAGAATCTGGGGGAGCTGTCAATGGCATCGTACCATATGCGCAATTCAATGTTGCGGTGGTTGACTGCCGGATTTTAGGGCTGGATCGTAGGCCGCTGGTGTTCTTATGGATGGAGCGAAAGTTGGATATATAGGTCGGTACGGAGTACAGGGCGCATACAGCTGTTGTTGCGCACAATATAGATGGAATCTAGTTACAACGAAAGTGTTTCAATTTGTCCTTCGGGCGTCTTGTTTGAATGCAACGCCGCAAGGTACGATATATAGTCTAGTTTGAATGAAATGAGATGTGAAGGAAGGAAAGTGTGGGTGGGAATGGGAAAACGGAAGGAACTTCGACGTTCAACGTGGACCGTTCGGATATTCGGCTTGAACTGCAAAGGCCAACTCGGCGAACTCTTTGTCCAGTTTCTTCTGCTGCATCTCCCACCGCCTGTCTTCTGCCCTGACCTTGCCTCGGTAGTTCCTCAACGTATACTCACTCCCCCCCTCTCCCATCCCAGCACCAGCACCCGACGGACCACCCATCCCCTGCTCCCCAGTCCCAATCACAGACTCCTCATCCTCCCCATACATATCTCTCTGCCTCCTCATGAACCTCCGCTTCCGCTTCTTCCGCTCCAGACCCTTCTCCCTCTCTTCCCTCTCTCTCCGCAGGAACTCTCTATAGTCTCCGGGCCCAAAGTTCCGTAACCCACGGCCGTTCAGGTTATTCCTCCTCGGACCAAAGACGATCCGTTGCGCGAACACAACGATGAGAACGAACAGGGAGAGTGTGGCGAGGGCACCAATGAGGATGGCGATTGCGAGCGGGACTGGGAATTGATCAATCCATGGTGTGGGTCCGTACCCCGTGATCCGGTCTACGGTAGGGGCAGGTGGAAGGGAGATTGAAGGAAAGTGGGAGTCGTGTTCTCGTATTATTTCGCAAGCGACGTATCTGAGAATCGTTCGTCAGCGTCGCCAGCTCGAGGTCAGGAGTGCGGGAAATAGGGGAAGCGACGTTCATCGTCTCGGCGAATGAAAATGGTGGCTGACGTACGATGAGAATGGTATGGATGAGATAAGAACGGGGATGTATAGCCTTCGCATTGCAAAGTGCGACGTGGCTGTTGGGAGAAAGGTGACTGAAGGGAGAGAGGCAGCAGCGACGTGAGCTGGTTCTCCTATGTCTCCATTTTAACTTTCCGTTGGTTCCGTAAAGCCAAGAACCGTCAGGGGGTCGATCGGAATCGACAACCCATGCGGGAATTGGCGGGTAATCGTCATTTTAATCTCATGACGGCGTCGATTTCGCACTGGATGGGATCAGGTGGGAGGGTATGGCGTGGGTCATGGGTATGCGGTGAAATTAGATTCGATGTGTTGTACTGTACAAATCGTCTAGGTCGGATGACTGGTTTAGTATTACACGGACGAGCGAGAAGCATGGGAGGCGCACGTAAATGATAATCTGAGTGTCCTTAAGAACTACTCCACCTTCTGTTTCGCCCGCTTTGCCTTTCGCCACGCAATCAACTCCCTTACGACAGGGGCTATCAACGGCAACGAAACAGGTGCAAACAATGGGGCGTATATCGCGTACGTATGTTCAGGGGGGAAGTACAGCAGCGCCAGCATCCCAGGGTTGAAGAAAGCCCGTGATGACAACGTCAGAGCCCGGGCTGAATACTCCAGCGTAGATTCTGCCGAGTTGGACGATCTGTAGGTCAACTCAAGAGAGTCTAGCGCATCTTGAATATCTCCTTTGACGTCCTCTTTTACGGGCATGTTCTCGATCTGGTCGACCAGTTTAACGATACTACGGAGTGTTTCCGTGGTCGATACCACGTTCTCCATCGACCTCTGGCGAAGCAGGGAGTCCATCTGCCATTGCGAGAGGGGCGTACTATCGAGAGACACGATTCCTTTCGGGAGCTCTGGGGCTCCAAGGAGGGAGAACAGTTGCAACCTGAATGCGGCAAAGGTGCTCTCCAGATGATCAGAGGTCATGTGGAGATGGGAACTCATGTCTGAGAGGAGGTTGTGGACGACAATCCCACCCCACTGTGGTAAGATGAATGCGTTGGACTTCATGGGGTTTCCCTCAGAGCCCAGAAGGTATAGCGGTCGGTGGGGAATAGATGGGACGAAAAGGACAAAGTGAAGGACCGGATCATTCGAAGCACTCGAGGCTGTTGGGCTGATCAGTTATCAAGTGCTGTATACAAAGGATGCGATACTCACAGAGAGTCCACTCAGCAGAGTTGACAAATACAGTAAGATCCTCATGAGTGAGGCCGTGTGCACTGTTGTTTGAGTGGGTGATGTGGGTCGGATCAAACGCGAGCGGGGCGTGGAACTGAACTTGACTTTCGATCGTGAAGTTGTGGAGAAGTTGCAGCGAATTTAATGTGGGGATCAAGTAACCTGAAGTGTTGGGTAAATATGGGCTCTTTATCGGACTGGTTTAGACTCACGGGAGAGTGCGCCACTCAGATCCCACCCTGTGGCAGATCCTCCAAATGCTGCATTCTCGTTCAAAAGCGAGAATGCAAGCCGGTAACGTGGGGAGTATTTGGCAATCCTTTGTTGATTGGCCGTAGTGTGCCGGGGTGTCAACAGGTCGATAAGCAAGTTTGCCAGTTTCGAGGGTGAAGCTGAAGGTTGGTATGAGATTGAGTTGTTTTATCAAGAGGGTTTGCACAGACATCCGTCACCAGCAAGGACCAGGCTGCGCCCCTGCACCTTCGAATATTGAGAACCGGCATCGAACTTGACCACGTATGCATCCGCGCCTGTGTTACTTGTTTGTTGGGGTTTTGGGGATGCGCCATACGTAACAGGGAACTCACGCGGAATTGGATGTGGATGCACATGCACGTTAAGCCATGCCCTAACGCCCGGACTCAGGCGAGCATTTATCAGGCTCTGGAGCTTTGCGGACAAGACCTTCGTGTCGACGCCGGAGGAGGAATCGAGAACGACGTCGACAGGGAAACGCAAGTCCTTCCGGGAAAGATCTTCGACACGTGAAGTTGGCAACGACAACCGTTGGATGCTCGTCGTTGTCCACCACAACGGCAACGCAAGGACGATCACGGCCCAGTACGCGGCGAGAATGGACCACCTGACTTTCCAGGACTGAAAGAAAACCCGTTCACCGTCTGCATCCTCAGACATCGAGCCTGGGTCTGGTTGGTGGTGATACCGAAAAAGGAAACCGGTGTTGGCGGAGATTGAAATCTGTGGCTGGCCGGTGGCTGAAGGACCTTGACCCTCCATCTGCTATTTTATTAGCCTCTTGTCCTCCACCGCTGTCTGACCGCTTGGTTATCTACGTTTACGTCTCCAGGGGATACGCGACTTCCTGACCCACCTACGTTTTCCTCCTCATTCATTCCCGCCTCCGAGGAGAACACCCCATTCCCCCCGTATCATCCACCCGTTGGCATCTCTTTCAGTCTTAATGGCGAGCAGAACAGACACCCATAGAACGTATCAGGATACGTATCCGGACGTGAGATAATTTTTATTGTACAATAATTGCGACCAGACTCACCAAATTTACCTCAGCACAACTTCCCTCCACCCCGCCCACCACCGCGAGCTTACGACCAATACGTTCCTACTCGCCAGCCCTTGTCGTTTCGAGATGACCAAAGTTTTCGAGCGAGTTCGTGGCGCCCCGATGAACGACCACTTCCATACAATACCCGGACACCCTCGCCCCCACAGTACGAACCTCAAAGACCGGTGGAAGACTCATGGAACCGTACCGGACCCAGCACTTCCTCTTGGACTGATCGCAGACCCTCGGAACCATGGGGAAACGGACGAATGCGCGATTCAGTTGTGGACAGATTTTTTGAGCCCTCAGATGCGTGGAAACAGAATCATCACGATATTCGCAATCGGCCAGACGAGTAAGTTAGACATGGGTTTTGTGTTTTCTCTATTTTTCGCGCTTTGGGCTTACATCACTGTGAAAACCAGATACCCTCCGCCTAATTGGGATAGATATTTGCCTCCAAGAGACACGAGGGATTACGAATCCTCCTTGTCAAGGTCTCATTATTCTCCTCCGTCCGGTGATCGGTACCGTCCAACGATGGATCCGTATGACTCTCGTGAAATGTTCCCTCATCCTCGAGCGGATTCATATCGGCCTACCTATGACGCTGACGGATCCTGGGTAAACGCCCCCCCTCAGCGCGTCACGCGTGCACGTTCACCAGGCTTCGTTGGCCGCTCCCTGCCGTCGGACGCCAGACACTATTCTCCCCCTGTGATGCCCTCGTCTTCGGCCCACTATCGCCCGCGTCCTCAGCGGATGAGGCATAATAGGATGGTGCAGCGTATCTCTTCGACCCAAATGCGGAGGAGTCCGTCGAAGAACGACCTGTCTCCAACCGGCTCAAGGTATCCACCAGATTTCCGGAGCACTCCGGACTCCGCACAAAACCGCAACTTGACGGCGAATGGTCCAAGCTATGGGCGGAAAAGATCGACCTCACCATTTCGGAAGGAAGACGAATCGCCTTCCAAGAGACATCGGTCTCTCTCACCTGACCGGGTCTCGAGCCTCGCTTCGTCTAGAAGGTCGTCTCCGTGTCCAGTGCTAATACAGGACCCACCAGCCCCAACTCCGCCCATGGATCATCGATCGACACGTGCTTCCACCGAAGGAGTGGATCAAAATACTGGTATGGTGATTTGCTGCTTCGTTCTTATCACACGATAAACTCCCACGTAGATGCTGAAGAGATTCCGGGAATCACACCCGCTAACATTACCGTGGCTGAGGACCACCCAGCGGACAACGAGATGCCTTCTTTCGAGGTGTATCCACCCATGCCTTCGGTTGGTCCCCAAACCCAGCCTTCGAGTGCACACCCTCCAGAACGCGCGGCCCGTAGCCCCACACCACCTGCTACTGGCGCCGGTCAGGAGCCCCCCGCTATCAAGTTCACGTCACCTACTGGTCCCACGCCTGACGTGGTTGAGCCGCCCACGGGGTCATTGGAAATGTGTGTCGATACCAGAGGATCTGCGGTTTTGGACTCGAAACCCGAAGGACCCACTGTGCCCGGTGAACAGCCGTTGCCAGGGCTGTCCAGGACACCTGACCCACCGGTGGAGGAGCCCCCTCATGTTGCTCCATCTGCAACTCCGCCACGACATCCTCTGGAGGTGTGGATGGATGTCGACGAGACTGCTCTACTTGCGGCAGAACAGGGGCACTCGTCTCCACTCGAGAAAACCACCCTGCGTGACGCTCTGATTCACGTGGTCGCGAGTAGGGCCGTTCACGACTATCACCGTCGGGATGAGAGGGTGGCACCCATACTGCTTTCGAATCTTTCCATCGCGGATCTGCCACCGAATGGCGACAGACCCACCACTACTCCCATGCAGGAACTCATGGAGCCCTCCCGAGCAGAACGGCGCGATAAGTGGCGCCAGGAGCTTCCCACTGCTCTGCTTTTCGTAGGGAAACGCAGAGAGGTCGTCGACGAGAAAGTCTCAAGATTGAAGGCTGAATATCTGGAGTTGGAAAGCAAGTGGCTGGAGCATTGCGCGAAACTGGATGAGGAGGCTAAAGCGAGCGTTCCGGAAGATACTGTAACCACCTCTGGGAGGACAACTAGAAGGTCTGCTGCTACTCTCGGGGACGCTGTTCGATCGGATCTGGAGATGGAACAGATCATTGCGAGTCTCGGAAACGAGGATCTCACGGATGCGAACCATCTCGCGATGCGGAACGCTGCCACCCTCCCGGACATGATCTCTGTCACGCGCGGACACGTAGATTTCGTCTACGATAACACGAACAATCTTGTGCTGGACGCCCCCGAGTTTTACAGGCAGCGGACAGGTATTGAGGATTGGACGGAGTGGGAAAAACAAGTTTTCCTCAAGGCGTACGCTGCTTATCCGAAACAGTTTGGTATCATCGCCGAATCCTTGCCTCATAAGACGGCCTCCCAATGTGTCCTATTCTACTACCTCCACAAGAAGAAGCACATCGACTTTCGTAAGGTCATTCAGCACTACGCTCCGAAGACACGGAAGGGTGGTAGGAGAACGGACAAGCAGAGAGGGAACGCATTGTTGGCGGATATCATGCGACATGACGCCGAAGTCTCTCACGATCGCGGGAGCGGTACCCCAGAGGCTCCCAAGAAGCGGCGACCAGGGCGGCCTCCAAACCCACGTCGCAGTACTCAGGTTGCCGAAACTCCGAACACGACTCCTACCCCGGTTGCTACCCCAGATCCAGAGCCCGTACAACGCTCCCGGGCTGGGCGTCGCGTCAGCGCTCGTGCGCCTGTCATCATAGAGGATGACGCAACGGAGGAAGAGGTATGCCTGGACGTTTGGTCTCCCCGAAAAACCCTCTCAATTTGTCTACAGCCGGATGAACCGAGGCCAGCGAAAAAGCGACGGGGGCGCAAACCGAAAAATCCCACATCTGACGCCGCATTCCAACCTCAATCTCAATCTGAGGCCGGTGGGACAGGAACCGGACGCCGAAAGGTTGCCCAGCAGGTGAACTGGCTGGAGGAGGATCAACGTGAGCCACAATTCAGTGAGCTTTCACCATCGTTGCTGAGCTTATTTAAGGGTTATTCATCGAACTTGTCGCGCAACACGGTGATAACTTCAAGCGAATCGCATCATCTATGCCCAATAAAGTACGGCATGATGTTGTTTCGTAATATCTGTTTGGCCTAATGTTTGTCCCTTTTCTCTTACTCTGAAGACAACGTCACAAGTCAGCTCGTTTTACAAGGCCAACGCAGACAAGTATGACCTCGCGAAGGTTGTCGCCTCGGCCCCCCAACGTACTCCCACACCGAGGGAGTCCACAAGTGGCCGGTCGTCGGTGGTGCCATCCACTCGCGCCCCGACCCCTCCTTCGCCTGGTTCGACATCCAAACCACCTTCAACCAAGAAGCGGGGAAACCGTGATCGAGAGGCGAATGGTAGCCAAATGATCCTCCCCAACTATCGGGGGTCCATGGGCACCCCACCCTCAATGTCGACCAGCCAACGACCTGGTTTCCCGATCGAGCCCCCAGTGACCTTGCCGCCCATTGGTTCTCTTTTACCTCCGATGACACACCCGCCGCCTCCCGGATTTCGTGACGATTACATGATGTCCAACATCATCCCCCCTCCGCCTGTCCACATTCCAAGCGGGTTCATGGGCGCATTCCCATCGGCCCACCACGAAACATATTATAATCCTATCGCAGCTCCAATCCCATACGGACATCCTGCCCACCCTGGTGCGCCGCCGGTGATCATGATACCGGAGCATACTGGTGATCCCCCCGTGGTGCATGCGGGAGCAACCCCCGCGCAAGGGGAGTCTTTCATGGTCCGAGATTACCAACACTCGAGAGCACAGCAACCATCTGTCGGGGTCATTCCCGGGTTGGTCGACATTCCGAGCTTCGATCCCCAGTATCACCAGCCTGTCATCCGTGTACAACAACAGGACTCGCGACAGGAGCAGCAAGCATCTCAGTTCATGACGGGACGTGTCCTTTTGCAGACCAAGGCTTACAACGTCAAGTGACGGATCTGGATCTTCTAAGGTTTATCTCATGCGCATATACGGTGGGAGGACGATACCCGATGTAATCTTATACCCGGCAGACATTGTTAACGTTAAGGTACAAGCATGCAAATCGTGTTGTAATATTGTACAGTAGATTCATCTGCGGCCTTCCACCATGATGATATGGTATCCGAAGTTGGTTTTTACCAAAGGGGAGATTACAGGTTTGTCGACTGATGACGGCTGTAATGCAAATGCCGCATCCTGGAACGCGCCCTGTTCACAACTTGAGATGATGACCTGAGGACGTCTGACGAGCAACTCTTACCACCATACTTCCCCGTACCATCCACCCAAGACTGCCGCCAGCTGTTTCCGCGAATGAGATGAGTTGAATTGGAGACTGGGGGAGCGCATACATTTGGCCTTGTCTTCTGAGTACTCCTGAGCGACCTTGTCAAACCTCTGGCCCTCCTGTCATCCGGGACCTACTCAGTTATGGGTGCGAGATGCGATGACTGCGCAAACCTGGATCTTGGTCAGCGCCTCGGTCGCCTTTGAGTGTTTCTGGGAGATGTTGTCAGGAGCGACGAGGGTTGCCTCCTGAGATAGGGTCCTACCTCGCAGAGGATGTGTCGAACGTTTATCGAGGTTGCGGCCTTGAGTTTCCCCTACATCGCACCCATCGAACTGAGACCAACACAAACCGGGACAAGAGGGCGTAAGTACCTTTGACTCGTCGTCATCCTTTCCGGCGTTTGATTTCTTGCCAGCGTCCTTTTTGTCGGCTGGTTTCTTGTCCGTCGTCTTTTTAGCCATCGGACAAACGGGATTGGGGAGATTGGACGGCTCGCGCCGACACGTGACACGTGACCTTCGCCCAAGAGGACTCAAATTTCACTCTCAGGCAGCGGCAAGAGCCCGATCGGACTGCAAACACCTTCCTCCCCCATCCTCCCGTCTGGACGACCCGCCACCCGTCGAGCTGACTGCCAAATATGGCCGATAAGATCACCCGTATCGCTATTGTAGACGCAAATCGGTGTAAACCGAAGCGATGTGCTCAAGAATGTAAAAAGGTTAGCCTGCACTCTTGACACTTTGGGATCGACGTGTGTTTATCGAGAGGGTATCCAGTCTTGCCCAGTCGTGAAAATGGGTTCGTATCTACTCTCAAAATTTGCTGTCCATGGACGGTCGGATGACCTATAATGGATTCGATTAGGCAAATTGTGTATTGAGGTCAAACCGACCGACAAGATCGCCTTCATCTCCGAATTCCTGTGTATAGGTTGTGGTATCTGCGTCAAGAAGTAAGTTTTCCCCCTCTGTTCAACTTTTTGTCCGTTGATCCTTGTCATAGGTGCCCGTTCGAGGCTATTGCGATCATCAACCTACCGACCAACTTGGAATCTCAAGTCACGCATCGTTATACCGCCAATGCGTTTAAACTACATCGGCTTCCTACCCCGCGACCCGGTCAAGTGCTTGGTCTCGTGGGAACTAACGGCATCGGAAAGAGCACGGCTCTGAAGATTCTGGCTGGAAAGCTCAAGCCTAATCTTGGACGATACGATGTAGGTGACACGATCCCCCGAGGAGTATCCACATGCTGAAGTGTGGTTCCCCACGCCAAGGATCCACCAGATTGGCAGGAAATTCTCAAGTATTTCCGTGGATCGGAGCTCCAGAATTACTTCACTAAGGTCCTGGAAGACAACCTCAAGGCCTTGATCAAACCACAGTACGTGGATCACATACCGAAGATGATCAAGGTCGCCACCACTGTCGAAAAGATGCTCGATAACAAGGTGGAACTAGGCAACAAGGAACTGATGTGTAACGAACTGGAACTTAACGAAGTTCTCCAACGCGAGGTCACCCAACTTTCCGGTGGAGAGCTTCAGCGGTTCGCGATCGCTATGAGTTGTGTTCAGCGTGCCGACGTGTGCGTGGGACGGTAACTAGTGTGTCTGCTAGCTGACGGCATCACAGGTATATGTTCGATGAGCCGTCGAGTTACCTGGACGTGAAGCAGCGGCTAAAGGCAGCTGAGGTCATTCGATCTCTCCTGACCCCAGCCAACTACGTCATCGCTGTCGAACACGATCTCTCCGTTCTTGATTACCTCTCAGATTTCGTGTGCTGCTTGTATGGCAAACCTTCGATGTATGGTGTCGTGACGATGCCTTACTCGGTGAGAGAAGGTAATACTTCATTCTCTCTCACTACTTGGACTGCTATTCAGCGTTCGCCCTCCTAGGCATCAACATCTTCCTGGATGGTTTCGTTCCCACCGAGAACTTGCGATTCCGAGAGGAATCGCTATCGTTCAAGATGGTCGAAACCGCTGATGAGATTTTGATTTCAAAATCTCAGCAGTATAAGTACCCCGCGATGACCAAGACTCTTGGGGGCTTCAAGCTGACAGTGTCACCGGGTAGCTTCACTGATTCGGAAATCGTCGTCATGCTGGGAGAAAACGGTACTGGAAAGACAACGTTCATCCGCCTCCTGGCTGGAGATACCCCAGATGAAGAGACGGATAGACAGATGTTCTCGGTTTCGCTCAAACCGCAGACCATCTCACCCAAATTCCAGGGTACCGTTAGGATGTTGTTGATCAAGCAGATCAAGGCTGCTTTCATGCACCCGCAATTCCAGACGGATGTATTGAAGCCGATGAACCTGGAGGCTATCATGGACCAAGAGGTCAGGACCCTGTCGGGCGGAGAGTTGCAACGTGTTGCCATCGTGCTGGCGTTGGGTAAGACCAATGTCAACATCTACCTTCTGGACGAGCCATCCTCGTAAGTGGCATAGGCGTAGTATGGGTTGGAGGCCCATCTGACTGGATCACCATTCAGTTTCTTGGATTCAGAACAACGTATTATTGCCAGCAAGGTCATCAAGAGGTATGCAAAGCCGACGGGAAACCGACAGATACCCCGACAATTCACCTTTTTGTGTTGCACAGGTACATCCTCCACGCTAAGAAGACAGCATTTGTCATCGAACACGACTTCATCATGGCCACGTACCTGGCTGACCGTGTCATTGTGTTTGAGGGTAAACCGGCTGTGTCCGCTACCGCTACCCCGTGAGTGCGAAGGAATCGTTCTGAGATCTATCGCATACTGAAAACGAGGACAGGCCGCAGTCCTTGTTAACAGGAATGAATAAGTTCTTGGCATCCCTTGAGATCACGTTCCGACGGGACCCTACCAACTACCGGCCTAGGGTCAACAAGCTGAATAGCGTGAAGGACAAGGAGCAGAAAGGTCGGTGTCCGCGTTTTCGACTGTCGGGAAGATGTTCTGACCCGTTCTGGCGCAGTTTCTGGAAAGTACTTCTTCTTAGAGGAGTAGCCGCGCGTCCATCTGCATTCCCTCGCTGGCACCACATATTTATCCACACGATGTAGCCTGTAGCTGTAATGTCCGTCTGTAATCGATTCGAGGGCGGGGTGGAAAAAAATCCGCGATTGACCTGACCTGGGGAAGCGATGCCAAATGGAGGCGAGCGGTCTCGATCGCGATTTCTCTCAGGTCACAATGAAGCGGTCCCAACCTTCGACCACATCACCGACACCAAGCTCACCTGCCCACAAGAAAGCCAGAATGTCTCCGAACCCGTTCCAAGTCCTGGCCGACGGTACCGACGACGGCTGGACGAAGGTGGAAAAGAGGAAGGCGAAGAAGACGAAGAAGGTGGGAGCGAAAATTGACGTGTGTGTTTCTTGTTTATGTCTCTCCTCCTGCCCGTCGTAAGCTGACAGACAGACACCCGTGATGGAAAAGGCTCATCCTGCCAGGTTCATGTATAACAGTTCGGAGATCATCAAACGTACTCATGCGGTCGGCATCAATGTACGCGTCCCGACCTGCTTATCTTTAGTTCAAGAGACCGTGACGGCTCACCCATTCGATAGGATATACGTGACCTAGTCCTACACCTTGTTGCTGACGCCCCTCCACCAAGTTGGGTGAGGATCGAGGTGAATATCTTGATCTTGTTTCGGGTGGACTTGCCTGAATTGAAACTTCGAACCTAGAATCCACGATCCATCCAGAAGGTTGTCGTCCTTCTTGCGGTGGGGATTACGGGAAAATCCATCTCGTTGCCTCCGGCCCCGACGTCCGCCATGAATAACCCCAACGTTCCTGTGGAAATCCCGTTCCCTTCGCCTCCAGGCACCTTGATACCTTTCATCCCGTCCAAGTTCAGCCATGCGTGTCCAACTCGTGCACCCGGTGAGACAACCAAGATGTTCTCAGCCCTCTCTGCGTTCTTCCAAGTTCCCGTGACGGGGGAAGAGAGGAAACGGAGGCAACAGGAGAGAGTGAATTGTGGGTATTTCATCACTTTGCCTCACGGGAATTACTGCAGTAGCTAAAGCGCACCTCGCGTAGCAGAAAAATCAGAGGAGAAGTCGGCACTCCGTTATCTCCTCACACTGGAACAGATGATTGAGCATGACTACCCCATCCCGTCCTATATGGCCGATGTTTTCCAAGCACCTGAGGATTGGGTAGAGATACCATTGATAGATGAAGGGGGGTTCCCCGATATCTACGGTATCGACTGTGAGATGGTGTGTTTTGACACAAAGTCTGCTCGTTCCTTAATTGACGATGTTTTCCAGTGCCTGACGGAAGACGGAAAATCGCTTGCCAGAGTCTGCCTCATAAACTACATCTCCGGGAAGGTTGTCTACGATCAACTCATCCAGCCGGAGAAACCAATCACCGATTACCTTACAAGATGGTCTGGGATAACTGAAGAATCGATGGCTACGGCGACAACCACGTTCGCGGAAGTTCGGGCCAAAATGCGGGAAATCCTTTCCGCAAAACCGACCCCTGTTCTCGCTGGACATTCTCTGGAATCTGACTTGCGAGTTCTAAAGATGTCTCACCCTCGGTGCATCGATACTGCTGTGATATACCATCACCCTCGTGGGCGTCCGCTGAAGCCCGGTCTTGCATGGCTGACCAAGAAGTGGTGTCGTCGAGAGATCCAGAATCGTGGGGAGGGTGGGCATGACCCCGAAGAGGACGCTAGGGCGTGTTTGGAACTCCTGAAAAAGAAGGTTGAGAACGGGCCAGGGTATGGGGAGTTCAAGACCGACCAGGAGTCGATTTTTGAGAGGATCGCGAGAAGTACTCGTAGTGGGGGAGTGAAGACTGCGGTGGTCGACCATGGTACTCCTGGCAACTGGCACGGGGCAAAAGCGACCGCATCTGTGGCCTGCAAAACAGACGAAGACGTTGTGAACGGCGTTATCGAAATGCTCCCTAACAACCAATTTATCTTTGGAAGGTTACTGGAACTTTCGGATGCCTGCGGATGTGCGCCTCCCAGTGTTAACCCTTCCGTGACGAACCGATGCTTACATACAATACAGGGATAACGGGCAAAGCACAGAGCGATGCTATCGTGACTGAATTCGTCGACTCTGGTGCCGAAATAACGACGGATCCAGAGAAAGAAGCTGGTGCTGCTGCTGACCTCAATCCGAGGTTATCCCGCATCTACGACGCCTTACCACCGCGAACGGCCTTCATTGTGTTTTCCGGACACTCTGATCCCAGGAAGATGGCAAGGCTGAACAGCAGGAAGGCTGCGTTTGAGATTGCGTTGAGGATGGGAATGCCTCCCACCTCCGGTCCCACCACGTGGACCACGCAGGACGGACGTGATTTGGAGAGTGAGGTTGAACTGGCGAAGAGGGGCTTTTTGTTCTTATGCATCAAAGATGCCTAGTAGATTGCACACTTCTTTTTTCGCGTTGCTGTGGGTGGTTGCCTGGTGGCTGTGGTTGGACATCTAATCGCTTGCCGGTGACGAATCGATGGACCCCGGAAGCATTTTTGCGAAAGTTAGATCAATGATTTGCCGTCACTCGAAGCGCCAGTTGTGCTTGGGCCTGGGGGGAGTGAATGGGCGAGAGATCCGACCACACGTATCCAGATCCCTGGATACGCCAGACAATAAGGTTCTGCTGGACGTGTCCTGGGGAGGGTGATCTTCATTTCACCCAGACAATAATCTACGGTACCAATTGTCGGCTGGAAACGTATCAAAGGCGGGCACGACGTCCCCGCACGTCCTGGCGGCCTCAGCTGATTCGATCTCAACGGCTATATCACCGTCTCTGGCAGCTCGGGCTCAGGCGCTCGCACCCACCTTTCCCTGAAGGCTGATGTCCACTCGGCACTAGCCTCTGAACCTTGAACCTTATATCAAAGATACCGCTCGCAATCCGGTGGTCATGGTTGCTCTCTCCAACGTCTTACCCCTCGTCTCCCTTGGCTCCTGCTGCTTCCTCCTCGTCGTCCTGTTCGGATATCACTGCTGGAGACGAACCTCCCGTCAACAACCGGATGCTGGGTTAGAAAACCCAGATTACGAGGTCGAAGAGATTCCAGGCACAACAGATTTCGTTATGGTGGGCAGGAGAGGGCATAGGAAGAAGAAAGTCAAGAAGCCAAAGTTGTGGGATATTTGGGTCCCAAACATCGGGAAACGGGTTGCGCATGTGAGGAAAATGAGCTCGGGAAGCTCGTTTAGTGACCTCTCGTTGGGCGAAGAGGTTGGACATTGGGCTGAACTCAAGGTACGCATCTCTGGTCCAATCATCTCTTTACGATACGCGAGCTAATTCCCGCGTGTTTAGCCCATATGTGTCACATATGTCAAAAACCAAAACAAGGCCCAGACGCCACCCGTTCCCACACCCATAACAAACCCGTTGTTAAACCAGTTTTATGGGCAGAGGACGGTGGTAGTGGACGGGGATGCACTCATGAGAGGCCTATCGAACGCGTCGCAATCCTCGCTCTCGCACCCCCCTTCTCGAGATATCCCACCGGGCCCTATCCCGGGCCCCCCATCAGCGGAGAACCTCGCCAGGGAGATCACGTCCAGCACGTCCAGGCCCGACAAACGCGAGAGCGTGAGTGGGTACGACAAATCCGCAATCGAAGCGGTCCAGGTGTCCGTCTTTATCTCCATGCCGCAACGACCGACTCCCGTCAGCCATCATACCACCGAGTCTGCCGGCCCATTAGAATTGGGTATCGTCCATATCCCTCTGGGACACTCTGCGCCCAGGTGGGCAGCCAGGCAAAGCATCCGTCCTCCACCCCCATGACCCGCCCCCCCCCCCCCCCCATCTCCTCGGTCCGGTACCCATTTTCCTAGAGAGTTAATGTCTTTCCCGAAGGTGCTTGATGCATCCTCAACGTTGCGCCCCACGTTAACGTTTTTCATGTAGCTTCTACTCCGCCCGGCTTGCGTCTACTGTATCTCTTGACCTTCTTAATGTGTAATTTTAGCTTGTTTGCCTGCTGTCGTGCTCTTGTTTTCCTTCCTATTTGGACTTTTTCCGCTCACTACGTCTCATGTATGTTTTTATGAAATACGACCTTACATGGGTTTGATCTTCCTCCCTCGTGACGTACATTTACAAGCACAAGCGCAAAACCTTATCGCCCCGCCGTTTGCTGTGCCTCCTTGATCCTAAAGTCCCAGTATCTTGGCGAGGTGGGCAGATCAGTCGGCTGAACCTTAGATTAAAGTTCACGCAAAGTAACTCACCGCTTCCGAATCGTGTCAAGTTCATCCCCCAGTTGTTTGAACAGCTATTGCGATGGAGGGGGCGATGAGATCGATCAACAGGAGCGTTCGCGGCAGATCATACCTCTGTAGCCTCCGAAATTCTACCTTGGCTCTCTCGGATGTCCGCGAGGAACTCCACTGCCGGGACTGCGGGGAGTTGTGCGCCCTGACTTGGAGGTGGGTTATCCAGGTCGACAACAGAGTCGGGACTCTCCTCCGACTTGATGTATGGCAGGACGAATTCCTCCAGCGACTCGTAGGGCGTCTTCGTACGATCGAGGATGCCTCTCACGTAATTCCACGGGGAGAGGTTGTTCGGTGCAAGGGAGATCTTCCCCTTGGTGTACCTGGGATCGGTTTGTCAGTCGGGAAACCAATATGTCGGGAGAGGAGCACGAACAAAATCTCGCGCCGCATGACTTCTTCTCGGTTTTCGTCTCCCTGCCTGACTCCAGAATCAAATACAACGAAGAATCTGTGGTGCCAGGCGGAGTTGTTCCTGACGTCCTCATCTATCAACCTCTCTATGAAAGGGATCTCCACCGCCCAGAGCTCATCTCGGTTAAAGTTAGAAAGGATCCACTGACGATAAGACCAGGTGTGATAGTTCTTAGAATCTTCTTCGAACACCTTCTCGATAAATTTTAACTCCTTGAGAAGCAAGTCGGGGGTTTTGGTTGCAGGGTCTTGAGAGTAAATGTACGTCAGGAGGAGACGGCGATGGTGCCAGACTTGATAATTCTTCATATAGGTCGTCGCGATCTCATCCATGAGCAACAGCTCAAGATCGAGGGGCGAGTTTATGGCAATAAGAGTCTTGTACCGATACTGCCTGCTCGGTGGTTAGATTCGGTCACTTTCCTGCAACCGAAGTGACCGTGCTCACCATGCAGAATAGTGTGCGGGGTTGAGCCTGATTATATCCTCCGTCAATTCTAAGACTCGGTTGCTCATTTCCCCTTTTTTGACTACCCCACGGAAATAGTCGGTGAAATCCCTGTCTGCGCGGTGGAATCTAGCCTCAATTGGACACTCCAATGTGCATAGAACGGGCCGTACACTCATCGGTGTAGAATATCGGCGCAAGAGGGCTCAACGACTCGTGTTGCGGTAGCGGTGTGATGTCTTGCCACTCTGGACGTTGAGAGTACAGTAGAACATCGCCCATGAAGGACATGGTGGTCTTGTTGGGAGGAGAGTGAGACAATAAATGGCAAGCTCTAATCCAGACCGATCCAGATCATGGGTTGCAGACAGCGGCAGTCGCCGAGGCACGTGACGGGGGTGATCTTCATCTTCCCTCCGGCCGTCAGATCTGTTTCCGGTGCGAGGCCGTCGGACTCCCTTCCAAACTCCCATCTCCCTTGCCGAGGCGGCGAGTGCCATTCCTTTGCACACATCTCACATAGAGGCGAGATGGCGACCATCGAGCGACCAAGGGAAGTCACCCAGTCACCAGATCCTTTGCTCACTACTGCGATTCCCACACCATTCCCACGAGAACTTCTCCAGTCAGCGCCCATTCAGCAGGAGGATGCTGTAACACCTGCGACCGTACAAGCGATATCTACCGCCGACTCGACAGTCGAGCAGCCCACTCAAGATGTGCAACATGAACCCGCTGGGGAAGATACAGTGAGTAGTTAACTTGTCATGCGATTCGATTTTCCTGAGGCTTATGTACGTTAGCAAGATATCGTTCCATCTATCTACAACATCCAGAACTCGTGCCTTATGATACTCGATGACCTTCTCTCTTCGCAATTCTTCTCCGGGGTTGCGGTACCCCAAATCCACGATGCCACCTCGAGCCAGTCCTCCGCCTCTCTTCTCTACACGCTGATATCCAAGCTGCGACAACTCGATTCAGGGGAGTCGATGGTCGAGATTGCATCCGCCCACAACGATGCGGCATTGTCGCGGGAACTTCAGGGCCGCGTTGGCCGACTGTTTGAATCGGACGACGAATCGTCCTCCGTTGATGCTCAACTCGCCAAGACATTGGTGTCCCTATTGGGTTGTTTGCAGCGACTCCTATTAGTACACACGCAGGATCCCGCTTTGACACCTTCTTCATCCACATCCCCCCCAACCCCGACCACAGCGAGCCCGAATGTCTTCGACACGTTCAAACGTTCTTTCACGGAGTTACAAAATGATCGAAATCTGCACACTCCTCCCCACTCTAACCCTGTCTCCGTGGTGGAGAACGTATTATTATGGTCGGAGATAGACATCGCGTTGGAGCAAGTGATGACTCTGTGTCGGCAACGACAACAGGCCCTAGAACCACTCCTACTTCCGAGCAGTTCGGATGTTCTCCCCCCAGAGTACGACCTCGCTGGTTCCCCTACCGACGACGTCCTTCCCGCATATGATGGCCCTCGGTCTTCGTTCGCCCACGAAGCCAAGGATGCAAAACGGCCATCCTTCTCCCAGGAGCGGTCTAATTCCGCGACAATCCGGAATGAGAAAATGCGATTGGATTTAGAAGCAGTCACTATCGCCATCGACAGACTCTACCTCGTCGCGCCACAGCTACTTGACCAACGAGTTGAGCTGAAGGCGTCCAAGAGGGCGCAGTTAGAAAAGGCGAGGCAGGCCGGAAATAGCAAGGGTAAAGAGAAACACAGGGAGCTGGAACACATGGTGGAGATGATTGGGAGGGCCTCAGAAAGGAAGATCACCGAACAGACATACGTCATGAACAGCGATACCAAAGGGAGACAGGAGAGAGCACGGTGGAGGGAAAGTCAACAGGTCAGTGAGTTTCACCTGCAATCGCACTGTCAGTCACCGAACCCTTGGTTACACAGCGACAAGCGTTTGTCGAACAGTTGGCTGGACACTCCGATTCGGGCAGGTTACACGACCAGGAAGCCACCCCCACCAACAGGGTGAAAAACCCAGAAGCCCTCCTCACCCTTCCGGAGTTCATACGCGAGTCGGTTCCAGCTGAAGTCGTGAAGGCGGATCCACACGCAGTTCTCACACTGCCGGAGTTTATGAGGGAACCCATCCCTCCTGTCATTGGTCCACCAAAGACGGTGACGAGAAAAAGATCTTTCAAGGGACTCCGGAGTAGGAGCCTTTCTGCATCGTCGTTGGGTTGGATCTTCCCTTCCGGTACGAAGACACCTCCGGACCGCAAGGCGCACAAACGGGGCAAGAGCCCGTCTCAATCAATCTCTGGCGCAGGTGCGACACCTGGCTGTCTCTTTCTACGCCGTTTCTTTCTCAACGCAATACCAAATAGGTTCGCTTGAGCTTAGCTACGTTGCTGAGCATCACGAAAGCCTCCAGCATGTGATGGTTTTCCTCAATGTCACCGGTGCCACCCAGGGGGTCGACCTGGAAGTCAACGTCCACTCCGGTGCGGACAATGTGGAGCGATTTATTGTGCTTTCTGGCTCGAAGGCCACTCTGCCGTCCCCCCTTCCCGCTCGCGTCTCCCCCGGAAAGCCAACGATCAACGTTCAGCGTGGGCATTTCGAATTGAAGCTCCAGACAGTCGGTACACCTGAACCCCCTTCCCCACCTGCCGTGGAGATGTATGATGCCACAGCACTATCAAAGGCCATGCCCACGACCTTTATCTGCTCCTCATGTTCCTTGCCTCTGGTACAATCGACGAAGGTCAAGGAGTATAAAGACCTTCCCTCGGAACATTGGGAGGAATTCGTGGATGCGTGGATGTGTCACTCGGATCAAAAGTTACACAAGGAGGTGATGGAGAACGCAAAACGTGGTTTCTGGCCAAAGGATGGGGAAGCCCTCGTCGGAGGAAGCTACATTGTGTTCGAAGATAGTAGCGTTGTAAAGACTCACATTCGTCAACTCGAAGCTCGAGAGGTGAGTCCCGTGGCTAATTCCTGAATATTATGGATGCATAGAAGGCCATCGTCGGGGTATCACCACCCGCGGCTCGATACAGGCAAGGTTCCTCCCGCTGTCGGGTCCGTCGAAGCCCCCGTTGGTTTTTGCGGGCTCCGAGGGCCTGAGTGGATTTTGTCACGTTGACGGCAGGTACAACGTACCTTTGGCTGATACAAGACATCCGAGAGAAACTTCAACCTTGCCAAACAACTCTCGGACGACGAGACCACTGTCCTTGGAGCTACTCGCGAGGGCACATTATTTATCTTTACCCTATTATTCCCATGTTGATCGGTACTGATGGCTATTTGTTTATAGCGGGAGGAATGGTCCAGTGTCAAGTGTATATGTGGCGCAACCGTAGGGCGGACGCGAAGGGAGCCTTCGCCCAATGAGGACGGCCCTGTGTGCTACCGGCTGGTCAAGTATGCCATCAAACCCGTCAGTCCAACAGCAGAGTGCGTATTGATAGACACTCGGTGGGCGGTGCCTGGCTAACATGGTGATCGGGACCATCCACAGACCTTTGCGCATACCGTTGTCCTCGTTCATTGTTGAGGACATGATGGAGTACGTCCATGCCCATGCGACGTACCGATTTGTCTTGCATGATGACGAAGAGGAGCGACCGAGGATTTTGGTGCGCTGCTGCTCATCCAGATTCCACTGCCAGGGTCTCACTCCGGTTGCAGATTTGGTTATTCAAGCCAAGCATGCGGATATCATACGCCACAACAACCCAGTACCTCTTGTCGAAGGTGGGGAGTATCCACGGGGCGAAAATACTATATAGGATCCTGGGTCCAGAGACTGCTTCCACAGATTTGGCCAGGTAGGTACCGAGCGAGGGTGCCATCAGCTTAGGCGCTGACGCTTCCGCACCCAACAGTATCGTGTCCAGATATCCAGGTTTCCCGCAAGCAGAACATTTATCCTACCCATTAGATATTTGTCGTAGGTTGGCCGGACTATTGAAGGAGAGCAACTCGGCCTACCCAGAGAGCATGAAGGTCATGACCGGTCTGGACGTTGGGTTCCTCCAACGGTCATGATCCTCAACTATGGTACACACCCCAACTAGTTTCTTTCACTCTTTCGGCTCTAAAGTGTGCCGTGCACATTTCCCCGAGGTCACCTCCCTCTTGCGCAACCCGTCCCCTCTTGTTCTTGTTCTTGGTTCTCTATAGTTGTGATGCATATCGTATAAATGTTTATTATGGGATTGCTATCAAGTTAAATAAACGATACGGAGAGAGTAAGAGTCCAGAGATGGACGGTACGAGTTATTCGGACCACGATCTCAACGAACGAACGGTCGAACGGCGTATGCATATAACCTCCGGAAAGTCAACTCAGGTCCTTGCCTTTACCCTTGTCAAATGAAGGTATTGGGGGAACGGGGTTCGTGTGGAGGTTTGGTGAGCTCATTGAGGCTCCAAAGGAGGCTAGCCGTCGCATTCCACCCGCCATAATCCTGGGGGAACTGGCACTTGAGGGTGATGAGAGGTTGTTGGGAGAGAGTGTCGGAGTCCCAGGTAGGGATGAATCGGACTTGGAAGGAGATTCGCCTGAGGCCGCTTCCGTCAGAAGGAACTCAACCCACAGACGGGAGAATGACTAGAAGGGGAGAAGTAGCGTGCGTCAAGTAGGCCTGCGCCTGGATTGTGAAGGGCGACCACCCACCTCTGTTTCGTCCGTTTTCTCAAGTTCCAAAGCCTTAGATTTTGAGCCGGGTGATAGGGTCGACAGTACGGATGATTTGGTACCTGGTGGACCCGAGCGTTGTAGACCAGCCTTTTCACGCTCGTCGTCCGTCCACTGTAAGATCGAAGACAGTAAGGTGAGCATCTCGAATCGTTTGGTGTCCCCTCTAGGTGTGCCCAGGAATTGCAGAAGAACGTTCGTCACGAGCCTGCGGTCGACATTGGTGTTATTCGACGACCTGCGCAGCCGACGTAACGCTTCAACGAGATGTTCGTTCATGATGACAGCTGAAGAAATGATAAGGGAAAGGGTGTAGATCATAGGGACATCAGCCTACCTTCGTGCCTGAGTTTGCCGATCAGAAGGCTCTTCTCCTTTAACTCCTTCTCCAAATCTTGAGTTTTCGATGAGGTGGATCGGTTCTCCTCGAGTTGTAGCTGTGTGGGTTTAGTACGAACGCAGCTGGTTTGAACAGCCCACATACTTCGGCCGTCAATGCTCTGTGCTTGAACTCTGCCAGTGACACCGTCACATCGTTATACCGGGTCTCAAGGTCTGCGACCGCCTGGCGGATCTCATGGTCCTTCGCTGCGTGCGCATCAGAAAGAGAGGTATGCGCTGAAAGACGAACAACTCACCAGCCTGGAAATCTTCCAGTACAGACTGAAGATTACTAGCCCTTTCCCGCTCCACCGCCAACGCCATCACCTCCCTCCGCCTCGCTTCCTCCTCCATCTCAAGATCGCGAGAGAGAGCATCGATGGAAACGCGGGCTTCATTTACCACAACCCGTTCTTGCACCAACGCTCGCTCCCATTCATCCCGCTCCATCCGGCACCGCTCAAGTTCAGATTGAGTTTCCCGGAGTTCGCGTTCCCTGAGCATAGATTCTTGTGCATTTTCGTGAAGAGTCCTAGTCCGGAGAGCTTCAAGCTCTCTTGTCGCTCTCTCAGCCTCGTCATTGGAACAAATGAACTCCGCTCTGAGGGTTTCGACTGTTGATCGGAGGTCTTCACCCTCCGCTGTCAGCTGTTGAATCACTTGTTCGCGTCGGTCGAGCTCTTCCTAAACCGTAACCGGTTGAGCGCAGAACGAATGGTGATGTGTACCGGGGAGACTCACAGCGTCCTGTTGTAACTTGTTACCCAATGATGTTCGCATTGCCGTCAACTTTGAGAGCAACGTTCTATACTGAGAAGCGAGGACATCCTTCTCCTCCTTTGTCCGTTCGAGTTCCCTCTGTAACCTCTCGACAGGATCGAGGTCAGCGTCGTCCGGGTCCTCACAACCGTTCGCAGCGTGGCCATTTGGCTTTCCGTTCGCCAAGGGTGGATCCTGGGAGTCGCGGTCGCTGTCGACTGATAAGCGAAGGGCGGCCGTCGCATGTTCTATGCTGGTGGCGGAAGAGGAGGGTTGGGGGGACTGTGCATTGGAATGCCCATCCATCTCATGAGTAGATCCAAAGCTGGGATCGGAACAAGCCGATCGCCTCCTGACAACCCCCGTCGCTCACTGTGAAAGAATTCACCATCTTGCGGTTTGTGTTCTGTGAGGTTCTACGACAACCTCCAACCACTTGAACTATCCGTGTCATGTCCGAATGAGCGATGAGGTTACCTCCGCAGTGAAACCCCATCAGAAGCAGCCACGGCTCCCCCCAGAAACGGAGGAGCAGGCCGTGTTTGCGTTCCTCGGCCACGCCATTACACGTGTGTTTCTTTGGAACGGAACTCCAGCCGTGGCCTTCAGTAGTAGGGCCAACTGCACATCTGGTCCCCTTCCCTACCGGGTCAACAAGTTGCCCCGGGAGGTGCTGCCGTGCGCTTTGGCCGATGGCCACGCGGCCGCCACAGACCGTGGTGGGAGATGTGACCCGATGGTCCTTTATAAACCCGAAAGATAAAAGGCTGTGGCAACCTATCGTCGACCACCCTCTCCCCACAGCGAAACTACCCACCAACTGCTACAGGATGCAATCCACGAGCGAAGACGGGGCCAGATTGAAGACACCATTCAAACACTACATCGGGACAGCCCACACCCCCCCACTTCGGTTCGTTCGTTCCCTGCCACGACCCGAACGCGAGTGGCTGACATGTCCTACGCCTAGGTATGGTGTACGTGCACCTCGCCTCCCCAGCCTAGATCAATACGCGCCTGCTTGGGAAGTTCCAGATGAGCTGGCCGTCCCCGGCACCCCTCGGGCACTTAGGCAGATATACCACTTCAAGGACTTGGGCCAGGACTTACAACTCAGCTGCTACAAGTGTCAGTAAGGAAATATTTGAAAGTCGCGGTCACTCATTCATTACCCCAATAGATTTCATAAGCGTGAGTCCGGAACTCGCGATTGACTGGAGGATGGAGGAATCGAGTAATGTCAGGCTCCCAGCACATGAAGTCCCGGGGCAACCACAAGACCGAGAAGTGGACGACATGCGGTCATTTCTTGGGGCTATTTACCAATCCATCATCGTGACCGCCATGGAGATGGCCCGCCTCATCTATGGGGGCCCCTACCAGGGGTCTTACAGGTATTCAAGAGAATCTACAGTAAACCTGGTCCGCGGTGCCCGCTGGGACGTTCTTCCGTACGCCAAAACCGAGGATGAGCCAAGCGAGACCCAGACATCCCAGGGGCCCGAGCGGCCTAAGGAGCCCAAGATGGTCGCCATTTGTATTCCACCCTGGAACTTATCCGAACTCGATCTCCAAGATTTTGCCACCCAGAGGACTGTAAGCACTAGACGAACAACCCGGATACACCCCACTAACGACCACGACTGCAGCTCGATGATGGAGAACTGGACCTTACTCCAGGCGAAATAAGGATCTCAAAGGCACATATACTGTGGACGGTCGTGAGTGAAAACCCTCGGATGTCCGATGTTCCGTACTGATCGACCCCTGTCAGGTCTACGAGGCTTGCAAGAGAGCCAATTGTTCGTACTTCATAGTCACCACTTACGACTATTGGGTCTTTGGCAACATGAGCGAAAACTACACTGTAGCCTCTGTGTCCTCAGTGCTCGATTTCTCGGAGAGAAGTGGGGTATACCAGCGGCCAAACATTCTACAGCTCGTAACATATTGGGAGTTGCTATCCATTGGCGCAGCGAACTGGGATATCCCACTGGTACGGTCTCTTCCTCCTGAGTTTGACCAAAAGCTAACGTATGCTCGTGTAGGATGATGAGGACGTCGAAGATCAGGGTTGATACTGAGCCATATACCCAGTTTCTGTGCTGGAACATCGAGTGTACATTTTTATTTATTATGCAACCCTACGTGTGATTCCTCCCTGGCACCGACCATCTGAGATTGCGTATTATTTCACGATGGGGTTCACACCCCGTGCAGTCAGGTAATCTCGCGCCGCAGCCATGTTCTAACGCGTGGTAAGAGTTAGCACCGTAGTGACGTGGGTTAATTGGGAACCCACCAAGCCTTTGATCAACTGGTACACGTTCTTGTCGTGATAACGCAACCCAGTTGCGGGGTCGGTATAGTGTGCCTTCACCTTAACTCAACATGGGCTGGAACGGCACGCGAGGAGGATACGTGCCTCAAGACCAGTAATATCACAATACTTCCGCGCGGGAAGCAGCGAAGGAGGAGCCTCAATGGTCGTATCTGTCCCATCATCAGCATAGGAAATAACCCCAAGCCTCATATGTAACTCGACCTACACGTAGGAGTGTCCTCCTCGAACGGGGTGTCCGAAGAGCCCGGAGGTGGCACGCCATCGACATCCATGGCTTCCTCCTTCACCAACCTCCGCCGTTCACGGTCTTGCTTCTCCCGTTCGCGTTCCTGAGTGAGCACGGTCTTGAGGTTTTTCGCTCTCCTGTTATGGTTTTTCGTGTAGTTCGGGTTTTTGAACGGTTTAGGGACATGGAGGTACGAGAACTGTTCGACTAGGGTCTTTGGAAATGTTTCCAATAAGTTAGGACTTGAAGCCGCAGAGAACGGAGATATGGCACACAGGAGTTGAAGCCTCGGACCCTTCAGCTTTCTTCCTGGAACCACCCTTTGGAGGCCTTTCGATAATCAAGAGTCGATACGCGGGTTGAACGAACGACTTACATGATCGTCGGATTGAGGACGAGATCGGAGTTCCGGCCCGAGCTATCCGGAGTCCCCAACATAAGCGTGTTCACAAGCAATCCAGCGGGATGGCTACCATATGGCGTGGCGTAATCTACTCGCTATTCGTACACAGCCGTTATGGACTGCACTCGCGGACTGCGATTTCTCGTGTGAGGGTCTGGATCGCTATGCTGTCTTCCGCCTTCACGAATACTCAAGGGAAAGCGCAACAGGATCTGCCGAGGAACTCCATGCGTGATAGTTATTCTGAATCATGTACTCAGTAACTAAAACCAATCACACCGACTCGAGGGGGGAGGTTTCTCGCTTAAGCCATTCCAATGCTCGAGTATCATGAGCCAATAGCGGGGACACCTTCTCAAAGACCTCTTGATGATACGAGTCCACCCAAGCCTTTTCGGAAGCCTCGAGCAGGTCAACGTCGATTAAGCGTTTGTGCATCGGGCACTTGTCGGGTGTCAGTATCAGGGGTGCACAAGAAACAGATCAAGACGAACCATGGTGACATTCTCGACCTTCAGGTATCCCTTCTGGCCAAAATTGTTCGGTGTGTCTGCCTCGCGTACGATCACGATATTCTCAATCCTGGAAGATAAATTCAGATGCTGTCTGACACGAAACTTCACTGAGCCGAAAGCCGTACCTGATACCGTACTTGCCGTCTTCGTAATACCCCGGCTCTGGAGGGTGCGGTCATGATCACAATCAGCAATCCACTTAAATTCGCTAAGGTTTGGAGGGTAAATACCGTTTGAAAGCGTCATTCCGGACCGCAGGGGGATATGAGACGCTACAGCAGAAGGTCAGGACCGACCAGGATGGTTATACCAGCGAGCAACTCGTACTGAGTCTGTAGCTTATTCCCTGAGGGCCCTCGTGAACATTCAAAAAGGAGCCAACACCGTGCCCTGGTTGCCAAACATGGGTGAGTGTCGCGTCCACCCAACAGCAAGCGAGTCGCTGTACTTACCTGTTCCGTGTCTTTTAAGGACCAGCAAATCAGTAAGAATCAACTACCGTACGGTAGAGCGTATTACCGGTAATCTGGTTGCGAGCCGAGGTCACTGAGTCTGTTATCGTGTAGCGACGAGGGAAAACCCACCGAGCCCATCTTTCCATAGTGGTCTACGAGCCCACGAGTCGCTGGTGGAGAGTCGTTAAATTGGTGTCAGGAAATGGAGAGGGGACGTACAGCATGAAACCTGTCGTGCCGGTTGGGAAAACCGCAGTATCTATCGCAATATGACCCTGTAGGACACGGGTAAATGTCCGCTTTTCCTCAGGTTTTGGGTTGCCAAAATGCTGTTCGAACGGTGAGTCGTCAACAGAGAGATTCTGTGGCTCGCTTACCCATGTTCTTGTCACGTCAGTGGTACCATCGAGGAATTGTGCTCCGGAGTCGCAGAGGTAGATCTGCTCTTTTTCGACAATAGCAGAGTCCGTGGGGCTGGGCTGGTAATGAATAATCGCGGCGTTCGGCCCCGTTGATGAGATAGTGGGGAAAGATAATCCCTTGAAATGGTCGAGCTCCCTGGGAAATATTAGGACGGTGCGGTTGAAATGGTCGCCCGGGAACTCACGATCGGTATTTTTCCAGCTGGTCCGCTACCTGGCTTTCAGACAGCACAGCGCCATTTTTGAGTTGTTCTTCCAGCCAGGCGAAGTACCTAACAAGAGCTGCACCGTCACGGATGTGAGATGCCCGGAACCCTGATATCTCCACATCGTTCTTGATCGCTTTGAGGTTCGTCACGATAGACTGCTCGATTTCGATAAATTCCTAGTATTTCCGGTCACAACGAAGTCGGGAGAGGATAAGCAGAAGAAGGACCTTTCCGATAGCATCTGCGATGGCTAAACTCGCTTGTTTGCTGATCAATATTTGCTTCGTTTGTTGTCAGGCGTGTGCATACGGAGAAGCGCCTCAAACTCACAGGTTTTGGCGCCTTTTCCAAGTCGGAACTCAGCTCCTTCAGATAAGGGAAGAACGATTCATAGGATTGGATCTTGACGGAGGAACCAAGGTGTTTTCGCACAGCCTCATCGATTTGTGAATCATTCACGAAAAGAATGGCGGAATCCGCGGTCACGACAGCATACGCAAAAAAGACTACATGTAAAGTGAGCAAATAAAACACGGTCGCGCGGGGAAAGGTCCGCACCAGGGTTGTAATCGATATCCAAGCCGCGAAGGTTAAATAGCCACGCCA
>Ga0307511_10000110_pt1 | contig 74100 bp, 60 predicted proteins | sample 13_EM_MG_FD_200266 | JGI IMG/M metagenome (GOLD analysis project Ga0307511, IMG submission 200266) | Populus trichocarpa ectomycorrhiza microbial communities from riparian zone in the Pacific Northwest, United States - 13_EM | ecosystem: Host-associated > Plants > Roots > Unclassified | place... | reverse complement strand
CTCCCGGAGCAGTTCCGGGGCGATTCCGGAGCGATTCCGGAGCGATTCCCGCGTTGCCGACGCCGCCGGGAGAGCGTACTCGTAGTAGTTGGTGAAACACCCTGCGGATGATGTTGAAAATTGAATGGAATAGGTCTACGGTCCTTCGTGTTGGCATCGTTGAACATTCAACAGCTTCACCCCCGCACCACTCCCGTCCCCCCTTAGGAGCACGTCATGGGCATCTTCGGCCGCAAGAGCGACGACACCGACACCACCTCGGCGCCCGCCGCCGTCAACCCCGACCTGGCCGCGCTGACCGGCGAGTACACCATCGACCCGTCGCACACCACGCTCGGTTTCGTCGCCCGTCACGCCATGGTCACCAACGTCAAGGGCCACTTCCTCGACTTCACCGGCACGCTGCACCTGGACGGCTCCGACCCGGCCAAGTCCACCGCGTCCCTCGACGTCAAGATGGACAGCATCACCACGGGCTCCGAGGACCGTGACGGTCACCTCAAGAGCGCGGACTTCTTCAAGACGGAGGAGTTCCCCACGATGACCTTCCGCTCCACCTCGGCCGAGGCCCTCGGCGGCGACGACTACCGCATCACCGGTGACCTGGAGATCCTCGGCACCACCAAGCCGCTCACCATCGACCTGGAGTTCAACGGCGCCGCGAAGGACCCGTTCGGCAACGAGCGTGTCGGCTTCGAGGGCAAGGCCGAGATCCTGCGCTCCGACTGGGGCCTCAGCTGGAACGCGGCCCTGGAGACCGGTGGCGTCCTCGTCTCCGACAAGATCAAGCTGAACTTCGACATCTCGGCGATCAAGAGCGCCTGAGGTTGAGCCAGAGTGCCAGATCATCGATCTCGGCATCCACGGCATCGGCGATGCTCCTGCTGAACTCCACGTCCTGATGGACGGCGTTCACCAGGAGCACGCCTGCCTTGCGGTCGGCGGTCGCGTCGAGCTTCCCGACGAGCTGATCGCCGTAGAGAATCGGCAGCGCGAAGTAGCCCCAGCGGCGCTTCGCGGCCGGCTTGTACATCTCCAACTGGTAGTCGTAGCCGAAGAGTTCGGTGGTGCGCTGCCGGTCGTGGACGAGTCGGTCGAACGGTGAGAGCAGTGCGGCGCGGCCGGTGAACGGCCGTTCCAGGTACGCCGGATCGACCCGCCACTCCCCCTTCACCCCTTCTACGACGGCCGGTTCGCCGGCCTCGGCGACGACGGCGGGTTCGACCGGGAGCGCGGTGCCGGTGGCGCGGGCGATGCCGAGTGCGCGGAGCCGCCGTTCGTTCCGGAGACGGCGGGCCTCGGCGACGGGGACGGCGGGTTCGTCCGGGTAGACGCGGGACGCCAGGTCCCAGAGCCGTTCGCGTCCCGCCCTGCCCGCGATCGCGACCTCCCCTCTCAGCACCATCAGCTCCAGGAGCTGGGTGACGTTGCGGTTGTGCGTCCAGCCGGACGACTGCCACGGCACCGCGCAGGTGTCGGGCAACTCCCTTGAGGTGAGCGGCCCTTGGCTGCCCAACCGGTCGAGAATGTCGCGCCTGCACGCGTCGTTGGCCACGACCCACTGTCGGTAGTGCCTGGTCTCCTTCTCCCATACGGCCATGTCGGCGCGGTACAGCGCCAGGTCCTCGCTCGGGCGGATCATCGCGCGGAGTTCGAGGAGGGTGCGGTTCGTCAGCGCGGCGGTGAGGTCCTCCCGTGCGTACGACGAGCCGAGGCGGCTCCAGGCGACCAGGTCGGCATTGGGTGCGATCGCGGCCGTGGGGTCGATCTGCAGCAGGGTCAACCGGCGTACGACAGCGTGGAGTTCGGTAGGGCGGTGGGCGTCGAGGAGTTGCGCCTGGACGGCGATGCGGCGGGCTTCGGTACGGGTCAGTTCATGCATGGCGCTGATGTGCTCCCGGGGTGTGGCCGAAGGTGCGGCGGAAGACGTCGATGAAGGCGCTCGCGGACGACCAGCCGCACCGGTGGGCGACGGCGGTGACCGGGGTGTCCTCGGCGAGCAGCACCAGGGCGCGGTACAGGCGGAGTTGGGTGCGCCACTGCGGGAAGGTCATGCCGAGGTCGGACTTGAAGAGCCGGGAGAGCGTACGGTCGCTCGCGCCGACCTGTCTGCCGAGGGCGGCCAGAGTGCGGTCGTCGGCCGGGTTCGCGCTCAGGATCTCGCAGACTGCCCGTAGGAGAGGGGCCGTTGGGGTGGGCAGGTGCAGGGGTTGCTGGGGCGAGGCCTTCAGCTGGTCGAGCAACACGGTGCGGAGGCGCGCGCGTTCGGGACCGCCGTCGTCCGGGGTGGGTGTGTCGGCGGTCTGCGTGTAGGCGAGGATCAACTCCCGCAGCAGGGGCCCCACTTCGAGAACCGCCGGCTGTTCGAGGCCCAGCGGGTTGTCGCTCGCGGGCAGGCCGACCAGCCGCAGTTCCAGTTCTCCGTGGGCCTGGTGGGCGTGGACTGTGCCGGCCGGTACCCAGATGGCGCGGGTGCCCGGTGCGATCCACGAGCCCGCACCGGTCGTCACGGCCAGCACGCCGCGCCCCGCGTAGACGATCTGGTGGTCGTCGTGACGGTGGGCGTCGATGGCGGCGCCGGGGGCCAGCCACTGGGTGCGGGTCGGCGCCACCGGCTCATGGCGGATTTCTGTCATTGCCTGGCAGTTTATCGGAAGCGCGACAAACAGCCCGGCGCCGAGCATGGCGCCATGTCAAAGAAGAAAGCCATCACGCTGCTCGCTGTCGGCCATGCCTGCGTGGACATCTACCAGGGCGCGGTCGCCGCGCTCATCCCGTTCTTCGTCGCCGAGCGCGCCTACAGCTATGCCGCGGTGTCGGGCATCGTGCTCGCCGCGTCCCTCCTCTCCTCGGTGGCGCAGCCGGTGTTCGGCCTGCTCACCGACCGCTGGGCGATGCCGTGGATCCTGCCGCTGAGCACGGTCCTCGGCGGACTCGGCATCGCACTGAGCGGCCTGACCGGCTCCTACGCGCTCACCCTGGTGTTCGTGGCCGTGTCCGGTGTCGGGGTCGCCGCGTACCACCCCGAGTCCGCCCGTGTGGCGCGGCTCGTCAGCGGGGGCAGCCACAGCGCGATGGGCTGGTTCTCGGTCGGCGGCAACCTCGGTTTCGCCGCCGCGCCGCTCATGGTCGGCGGTGTCGTCGCCACCGGCGGCCTGCGCCTGTCACCGCTGCTCGTGCTCCCCGCCCTCGTCGGCAGCGTGCTGTGCCTGCCGGTGCTGCGCGCGCTGAGGAAGCCGGAGGGTGGTGCCGTCGGCGGCACGGTCGCGGTGGGCGTCGACGACAGGGCGTCGTTCGTGCGGCTCTCGCTGTCCGTGGTCCTGCGGTCCATCGAGTTCATCGGTCTGAGCACGTTCATCTCGCTCTACGCCCAGCAGCGCATGGGAGGCGGTACGGCGGCCGGGACCGTGGCGCTGTTCGTCCTGTATCTCGGGGGCGCCCTGGGTTCCGTGGTGGGCGGCAGTCTCGCGGGCCGCTGGGACCGGGTTACGGTGGCCCGCTGGTCGTACGTGCTGACGATCCCGGCGATCGCGGGCACGGTGTTCGTCCCCGGGCCCGCGTTCTACGTCTTCGTGGCGCTGGCCTCGCTCGCCCTCTACGTCCCTTTCTCCCTGCACGTGACCCTCGGCCAGGACTATCTGCCGACGCGGGTCGGCACGGCCAGCGGGATCACGCTCGGGCTGACCGTCAGCATCGGGGGCATGGTCACTCCGCTGATCGGCACGATCGCCGACGCGACGTCCTTGCGGACGGCTCTGGCCCCGCTGATCGTGTTGCCTGCGTTCAGCTGGCTGCTCTTCCGGGGGCTGCGCGAACCGGCCGCGCCGAACGGACTCCTCGCAGTTGTCCGGGACGGCATGTCAGACCACGGCGAGCCGGTCCACCAGTAGCCGTGTCCTTCGCTCGGCGTACTCCGGCGGCAGCCGTCCCGCCCGGGTCAGGGTGGCCAGGCCGTGCAGGGCCGCCCAGAACAGCTCGGTGAACACCCCCGGGTGGACGCCGTCCCCGGCGACCTCTCCGAGGTTTTCCAGCAGGGCGGCGAAGGCGTCCTTCAGCGGCTCCGGGGTGTCCTCCTGCGCGAAGGCCAGGCCGCCGTCGAGCTGGAACATGGCGTCGTACACCGCCGGGTTGCGTTCGGCGAAGTCGAGGTAGGCGCGGGCGAGGGCGGTGACCCGGGCGCGCGGGCCGTCCGCGGCGGAGGTCGCGGCCCGCAGCTCCGCGGCCAGCTCGGTGGCGCCCTGGAGGGCTACGGCGCCGATGATCTCGCGCTTGCCGCGGAAGTGGCTGTAGAGGACGGGCTGGCTGTACTCGATGCGCTCGGCCAGCCGGCGGGTGGTGACCGCGTCCCAGCCCTGCTGCTCGGCGAGTTCGCGGGCCGTCGCCAAGATGAGGCGCTCGCGGCCCGCCCGTTCGCGCTCCTTGCGTTCCTGTACCGACATGATTCGATCCTAGCACCGCTAGACATCCGAGCGGCAGTAGTACTAGCGTTGCCTCATCGGCTAGCAACGCTAGAAAACAGGGAGAGTCATGATGCTCACCGCACTTGAGGTCTTCACCACCGTGGTCGTCGGCGTGATGGTCGGGGTGGAGTTCTCCGTCGCCTTCGTCATGAACCGGATCTTCAACGCCCTTCCCGAGGACAGCGGCCAGCTCGGCCGCGCCCACGGGGGCCGGATGCTCGGCGCCGTGATGCCGTTCTGGTACATCGGCTCGCTCGTCCTGAGCGCGGTCTGGGCCGTCGCCGGATGGCACCACTCCGGCGCCGGCCTCGTCGTCACCGCCGCCGCGCTGCTGATCGTGAGCGTGATCATGTCGCTCGTGCTGCTCGTCCCGATCAACAACCGGGGCAAGACGTGGACCCCCGAGAACCGGCCCGCCGACTGGAAGGAGCAGATGAACCGCTGGGACCGGTACCACTACGTCCGCGTCGCCATCATCATCGCCGCGTTCGCCCTGCTGGCCGCGGCCCTCACCTGAAGATCGCGTTGGTCGCCAACTCGCTTACGCAGAGCAGCACATCGTGCAGCCGGTCCGTGACCGACCAGGACGTGAGTGCTTCCCGGGTGAAGTCGCGGGCCAGGGCGACCGATCTGCGGTCCCTTCGGTAGAACGCCTCGCGGGTGTGGCCTTGGTAGAACACCGCAGCACGGCACGCGGACGACCTGGTGTGGTTCAAGTCCAGCTACAGCAGCATCGAGGGCGGGGACTGCGTCGAAGTCGCCGCCCACCCTGCCGCCATTCACGTTCGTGACTCCAAGGTGGCCGCCGGGCCCATCCTCACCGTCGCGTCCGGCACTTGGGCCGCCTTCCTCGACACGGTCACGCGTCCCGCAGCCTGAACCACGCTCCCCCGGCCCCCAACAAGCCCACCGCGTACGCCGCCAGAACCCCAAGCCCCGGCCACGGAGCGATCGCCAGCGCGCCCAGGTTCTTCGTCGCCTGGATGGACAGGCCCGCCGGCATCGGGGCCCAGCGTTCCAAACGGTGTTGCCAGGTCGGGGAGTTGACCAGGTGGGACAGGACCGGGACGACGTAGAGGATGCCGAGTCCCAGTGTGATCGCGCCTGCCGTGTCGCGGAGCAGGGTCGCCAGGGACAGGCCCAGGAGCGTCACCAGGACGAGGATCAGGATCGAACCCGTCGCAGGTCGGAGCAGGGCACCGTCCGGCGGGGTCGGGAGGATCAGGCGGGCCAGGCCCAGGGAGGACAGGACCCCCAGGGCTCCCGCCACCGCCGTGAGGAGCGACAGGGTCGCCGCCTTCGACGCCAGTACCCGCCATCTGCCCGGCATCGCGGTGAGCGTCGTACGGATCGTGCCCGTGCTGTACTCCGCGCCTATCGACAGGGCGCCCAGGACCAGGCAGATGGCCTGGCTCAACTGGATGCCCGAGAGGGTCAGTTTGGTCGTGTCCGCGTGGCAGGGGGACGGACAGACCCTGGTCGTGACCGACGAGGCCGCCGCCGCGCCGACCGCCGCCGTGAGGACGACCGTTGCCGTCAGGAGCCACCAAGTGCTGGGCAGGGTGCGGAGTTTGGTCCACTCGGCGTGCAGCAGGCGCCTCACGCGTCTCGCCTCCGTACCGTCCAGGCCGCCAGCAGGAGTGCTGCCAGTACGTAGGCCGCCAGGACCGCCAGGCCGTTGTACGGGGAGAGGGGGTAACAGCCGCTCTCCGGGAGGCAGGTGTGCTGGACCTGGGGGTAGTACGTCTTTCCCTGCTGGATCGCGAAGGCCGCTGCCGGGGTGACCCTCAGGAGCCATTGCGCCGCGGGGAGCGGGAAGGCGAAGGAGAGGATCTGCGGGAGGATCACCAGGACCACGACGGCCGCTATCGCGCCGGCGCTGTTGCGCAGCACCACTCCCAGGGCCAGGGCCAGTACCGCCACCAGGGACAGGAGTACCGCGCTGCCCACCACCGCCCGCAGGGACGGGTTCTCCAGGAGGGACAGGTCGGGGAACTCGGGGGGCTTGAAGCCGTTGGAGCGCAGGGCCCGTTGGGCCAGGGTGTAGCCGATTGCCGTTGCCGGCAGGCCTGTTGCGAAGGTGATCGCCGCGATCACTGTCGTCTTCGCCGCCAGCACCTTCAGTCGGGACGGGGTCGCCGTGAACGTCGTACGGATCAGGCCCCGTTTGTATTCGGTCGTCACGAAGAGCGTGCCCAGGGCGACCATGAAGAGAAGGCCGACGAAGACTCCCTGGAAACCCATCTGGACCGTGTCGGGGCTGTTCTCCTCGGGGGCGATGTCGCCCTTGCCGGTGAGGGTGTAGGTGCCGGTCGCGGACACCTGGGTGGTGTTCGGCGGCGCGTTCTGGGCGTTCGGGTCGGGAGCGCCGATGTCCGTGCTCGTCCAGCCGGTGTCGGTCGACGCGCCCTGGAGAGTCAGATGGTCGAAGGTGCCGGTGACCGAGCTCCGGCCCGACCGCTCGCTCGTGCTGCCGAAGGAACGCTGCACGACCTGATGATCGGGGGTCCCCAGCAGCAGGCCCACCTGAACCGTCCTGCCCAATCCCGCGACCCCCACCTCCCCAAGCCGGGTCCAATTCTGACCGTCTACCGACGCGTAACCGGTTAGTTTTCCCCCCAGCCTTTTCAACCGTAGCCACTGCGGGGCCTCGGCCGGATCGCTGCTCGGGCCCGCCGTGTCGTGGGTGAAGTTCCACTGCATACGGACGCCATGGCCGGGAGTGGCCACCACCGCCGCGTACGCCGAGCCCGGCTTCAGGCTCGACTTGACGATGATCCCGGCCTTCGCCCAGGGCTCCAGGGACTCGCCGTCGGTGCTCTTCAGACCGGTGACCCGGACCGTGATCGTGCCGTCGCCGGTCAGCGGGCGGTGGGTGAAGCGGAAGGCGTCGTTGACGACCTCGCCGCCCGGGCCGATGACGATCGGCGGACCGCCGCCGGTGGTGGAGCCGCTCGCGCCCAGCTGACAGATCACGACCGTGACCACGGCCGCCACCGCCAGCACCAGCAGCCAGGCCCTGACCGTCCAGAACTTCGTCCACTCCGCCCGCAGCAGCCGCCCGAAGCCGGCCCGGGCCGGGTGCAGCGCCGAGCGGTACGGCGCGGGCGTCGTCGTCGGCGTCGTCATCGGGTCACCTCGTCCGTCCCGGCGGGCGTCGACGTGAACTCGACGGCGTCCCGGGTGAGTTCCATGTACGCCTCCTCCAACGAGGCCCGGTGCGCGCCTACTTCGGCGAAGGGGACGCGAGACGCGGAGAGCAGCTCCACGATCCGTTCGGCGGCCAGGCCGGTGACGGTGAGCAGGTCACGGTCGACGACGGCCACCGTGCCGCCCTCCCGGGCGAGCAGTTCCATCGCTTCCGTACGACTGCTCGTGCGCAGCCGTACCCGGTCGCCGGAGGCCGCCGCGAGGAGGTCGGCCACGGCCGTGTCGGCGATGAGGCGGCCCCGGCCGATGACCACCAAGTGGTCGGCGGTGTCCTCGAGTTCGCTCATCAGATGGCTGGAGACGAGGATCGCCCGGCCCTCCGTGGCAAGGTGGCGGAGCAAGGTGCGGATCCACTGGATGCCCTCGGGATCCAGGCCGTTGACCGGTTCGTCGAGGAGCAGAACCGGTGGGTCGCCGAGCAACGCGGCCGCTATGCCGAGCCGTTGGCGCATACCGAGGGAGTAGCCCCCCGCCCGCCTCCGGGCCGCCTGCTCCATGCCGACCTGTTCGAGGACCTCGTCCACGCGGCGCATCGGCAGCCCGTGCGAGTTGGCCAGCCACCGGAGGTGGTCGCGGCCCCGGCGGGCGGGGTGCAGGGCGGCGGCGTCCAGCAGCGCGCCGACCTCCAACAGCGGTGTGCGCAGCGCCTGATAGGGACGTCCGCCGATCAGCGCCCGACCCTCGTCGGGGGTGTCCAGGCCGAGCAGGGAGCGCATGGTGGTGGACTTGCCCGCGCCGTTGGGACCGACGAATCCGGTCACCGTGCCGGGCTCGACCCTGAAGGAGAGGCCGTCGACCGCGAGGGTCCGGCCGAACCGCTTCCGTAAGTCGCGGACTTCGATGCTTGCGTCGCTCATGGTGAGGGAGGCTAGGGGCGCACCCCACACGGTGTCGTCACGCCGGGGAGGTCCCTCACGAGGGGGACGCCGGGCAGGACCGGGGTCGGCACAATGGCTGGGTGGGCGTGGAGGGGTCGTCGGGTGCGGAGGGGTCGGCACCACCGGAGAACGCCGTCGGCGTGAGCGCCGCCGCGACGGAGGAACCTGGGCCGGTGACGGTCCGGGGACCGGGCCGGGAGCGGCTGGTCGGCGTGGGGCGGGCGGGGGCCGGCGCCGTCTCGCGCCGCGCGGTTCTCGTCGTCCCCGTCGGCCTGGCCGTTCTCGCGGTCTCCGAAGTCCTTCTGCGCGGCGGCGACTTGGCCGGCGGCTTCGCCGCCCTGCTGCTGCTCGCGCTCGCCACCACCGTCCCCCTCCCCTTCGTCCTCAGGACCGGGACCGGGCGGCTCGCCCGAGGTGGTGCCGCCGTCGCGATCAGCGCGGCCTGCGTGCTGTCCCTCGTGCCCTTCGGAATGCTCACCGTCGGCGGGGTAGTGGCCCAACTCGTCTGCGTGTACGTGCTGGGGCGGGCCGGAGCCACCGCGCTCGGCGGGCTGTTCGTCCTGCCGTACGTCGTGATCGCGCTCGCCGGTCACGAGGACCCGACCCGGATCGTCGCCGTCCTCGTGGCGACCCTCGCCTCCGCCGCCGCGGCCACCGGCATCGCCCACCATGTGCGCAGCACCGCACTCGCCCACAGCGTCACGGAACAGGCCTTCGCGGACACCCTCCTCGAACACGCCGCCCGGGGTGAACGGGCGCGTATCGCACGGGAGTTGCACGATGTCGTCGCCCACCACATCTCGATGATCGCCGTACAGGCGGAGACCGCCCGCCTCACCACCCCGGGACTCCCGGCCGAGGGCGCCACCCGCCTCCTCGCCATCGGCGACACCGCGCGCACCGCGCTGACCGAGATGCGGCGGCTGCTCGGCGTACTGCGGGAGGACGCGCACACCGGGGTCCAACGACGGCCCCAGCCCGGCCTGCGCCAACTCATGGAGCTCGTCGACGAGTCACGCGACGCGGCCGGTTCCCGCACCCGCCTCATCGTCAGCGGGCCGGTCACCACGCTCGACCCCGGCATCGAGGTCACCGCGTACCGCATCGTGCAGGAGGCCCTCACCAACGCCCGCCGGCACGCGCCCGGCGCCGCCGTGGACGTGGAACTCCGTTACGGGAACGCGGACTTGACGGTGCGCGTCCGCGACAACGGTCCCGGACAGCCCGCCACCCATGACTCCGGCCACGGGCTGCTCGGCATGCGCGAGCGGGCCGCCACCGTGGGCGGCACCCTGCACACCGGTTCCGCCCACGGCGGCGGATTCCTCGTAGAGGCCCGCCTGCCCGTCAACCCGGGCGACGACGAGGAGGCACCGGCGTGACCATCCGCATCGTCGTCGCCGACGACCACGAGCTCGTCCGGGTCGGATACGCCGGACTCCTCGCCACTCAGGCCGACTTCGCCGTCGTCGGCACGGCCAACGACGGCGCCGAGGCGGTACGCGTCTGCCGGGAACAGCTCCCCGACGTGGTCCTGATGGACGTACGCATGCCGGTCATGGACGGCATCGAGGCCACCGCCCGCCTCCAGGGCCCGGACGCCCCACGCGTGCTCGTACTGACCACCTTCGACCTCGACGAACACGTCTACGACGCACTGACCGCAGGGGCGAGCGGCTTCCTGCTCAAGGACGTGACGGCGGAGCGGCTCTTCGACGCGGTACGGGTCGTGGCAGCCGGCGAGGCCCTGCTCGCACCCGCGATCACCCGACGGCTCATCTCGGAGTTCGCACGCCAGCGCCCCCGAACCGCCCCTGTACGGACCGCACTTGACGCCCTCACCCCACGCGAGACCGACGTCCTGCGGCTGCTCGCGGAGGGCCTGTCCAACCCCGAACTCGCCCAGCGCCTGCACGTCGGCGAGGAGACCGTGAAGACCCACGTCAGCCGCATCCTCTCCAAACTGGGACTGCGGGACCGTACGCAGGCGGTGGTGACGGCCTACGAGACGGGGCTGGTCGTGCCGCGGACAGGTTGACACCGGTCAGCTCGCGCAGGCCTGCCGCACGGCGCGGATGACGCAGGTGAACTGGGCGTCGGTGGGCACCACTTGGGCCCGGCCGTCACCCGGGTGCGACGCGACAGGGCCCGCCAGCGCTCCCGGAACAGCGCCCGGTCCGCGCCGGCAGCCTCGACGACGTCCCTGTCGTCCCCCTCGGGTGGGGTCACCATGGCGAGAGCCCAGACGCGCGGTCCGCCCGATGGATATCGGCCGAACGGCCCGTTTTCAGCCATCACTTGGCCGTACGGCGAGCCGTGCCGCCGCCGGCGTCCGCCCGCGCTGCACCGGCAGCAGCCACCACGCCGACGCCACCGACAGCACCGCGCCGACCGCGATCCCTTCGAGCCGGGTGGGCAGCAGGTGCAGGGCGTCCTGGCCGAAGTAGCCGAGGAGGAGGGACAGGGCGCAGGTCATTCCGGCGGCCCAGTAGGCGTAGTTGAGGGGGCGCAGCCACAACGCGACCGTGAGGACGGCGAACATCAGCGCCACGGAGGTGTCGCCGGTGAGGCCTATCGCCGCGACGCCCGCCGCCAGCAGGGTGCCGACCGTGGCCCCGGCGAGCCTCTCAATTCCCTTGCGCAGTACGTCCGTTCGGCCCCGGTTGCCGCTCGCGGCGACGTAGGCGGTGAGGACCACCCACGGCCAGTGGTCGTCGAAGAACAGCCGCCCCACGGCGAAGGCGGCGGCGATCCCGGCCGCCATCTGGAGTGCCATGCGGGTGCTGGGGCGGGGGTGGAGACGGGAGCGGCGCGGCGGTTGTCCGGGGTCGGGTTCCGCTCGCCAGGGCCGGGGGCCGAACCGGTCCCCCAGCCCCTGCACCAGCCACACCACCCCGCACGCCAGCGCCCCGACCAGCGCCGACCAGCCCCAAGTGACCAGCCCGCTCTGCGCCTTGGGCGGCAGCGCCGGACCCGGTACGACGAGGAGGGCGACCAGCGGGAGGGCCAGCAGCGTGCCGGCCTTCGTGGCGACGGGGCCGTAGCGGCGGATCCAGATGGCCAGCGCCATGCCCGCCGTGTAGACGACGGCGCCCAGCGCGTAGTGGGACACGATCAGCCGGCCGAGGAAGATCGAGGCGCCGGCCGTGACCGGCAGCAGGACGAGCGCGGTGAGCCTCCGGCGGGTGTCGGCGGTGCGCTGGCTGGAGGACAGGGTGAGGGTCAGGGCGACCGCGAGGACCAGCACGTCGGTGTGCAGTCCCGCGGCACCCTCCAGCCAGAGGGCGAGTCCCCAGGAGAGCAGCACGGCGGTTATCGTCAGAGCCGCTTCGTACGCGTTGCGTATTAGTTTTGCGGTCACTGTCACTACGCTAGCGGGCATTGCTCACGCTGAATAGTAAGTTTGTGCGTACGATATGCGGCATGGATCATCTCTCCGAAGCCGCTCGGATCCGTCGTGGTGTCGTACGGCTGAACCGGCGGTTGCGACAGGAGCGCGGCGACGGCGGGCTCAGCCCGAACCAGCTGATCGTGCTCGGGCATCTGCACCGGAACGGGTCGGCGACGCCGGGTGAGGTCGCGGTGGCAGAGCGGCAGCGGCCCCAGTCGCTCACGCGGGCCTTCGGCGAGCTGGAGGCGGAGGGGTTGATCGCGCGTGAGCCGAGCGCGGTGGATCGACGGCGGTCCGTGCTCACGCTGACGGCGGCGGGGCGGCAGGCGCTCGATCGGGACATGGCTGAGCGGGATGTGTGGCTGGCAGGAGCGCTGGCTTCGTTGAGCGTGACTGAGCGAGGGGTGTTGGAGTTGGCGGGGGGGATTATGGAGCGGCTGGCAGGTCGTTGATCGGGTGCGGGCCGGTGGGGGCTGGTCGCGCAGTTCCCCGCGCCCCTTAGGGGGTGGCCCCGGCCGGAGTTGCCATGGGGCCGTGAGGTCTGTGAGCGCCTCAGAAACCCCCGCCGAAGTCACCGCCTCCTCCTCCGTCTCCGCCCCCTCCGAAGTCCCCTCCCCCGAAGCCTCCGCCGAAGTCACCGGGGTCGAAGTCCGCGCCGGAGACGTCGCCGCCGTCGTAGCCGCCGCTGCCGAAGTCGCCGTAACCGGTGCCGTAGTCGGAGGCGTAGGACGGGGTGGCCATCATGCTGCCCAGCAGGGTGCCGACGAGGAGGCCCGGGAGGAGGCCGCCGCCGAAGTAGCCGCCCGCCCAGGGGCCGTAGGCCGGGCCCGCGTCCCAGTAGGGGCGGCGGCCGTAGTCCGTGTCGACCTCGCGGATCATCGGGTCCCGGCCGTCCGCGAGCCGGGCCTGGTCGGCCGCGCAGACCGGGACCTCGCGGGGTGCGCCGCCGGCCGGGGTCCAGGTGGCGTCGGCGACCGAGGGGCCGTGGCGCGGGTCGAAGAAGCAGGGGGCGCGGCGCTCGGGCAGCGGGCGGCCCTCGCGGCGGGCGGCGAGCTGCGCGAGGGAGAAGCGGCCGTCCTCCAGGGCCTGGGTGACGGACCGGACGTCCTCGGGTTTCGTGGCCGCCGCCATGTACGACTTCGCCTGCTCGTAGGCGTCCAGGGCGCGTTCGTAGTCGGCGCGCATCGCGTCGTCGGCGCCCGGTTCCGCCGGGTGGAATTCGAGCCGGTCCAGTTCCTCGCCGAACGCGGTGATGTCCTCGTCGACCACCACCCGCAGCTTGTCGAGGGCGGCCCGCTGCTCCTCCAGCCTGCGGCGGCGGGAACGCCGTACGAGGGTGTACGCCCCCGCGCCACCGGCCACCAGGACCCCGCCCGCGACGATCAGCGCGGTACCGGAGACTCCCCCGCCGCCGTCCGAGGAGCCGCCCCAGGACGCGGGCGCCGAGCCGCCCATGTTGGCGATCGCGCGGTCGGTGAAGTCGTCGAGCTGGGTCTTCGCGTCCTCGCCCTGCACGCTGCTGACCAGGTTCTTCACGGCCGCGTTCGACAGGACCCTGGAGTCCGCGCGGGCGTCGAAACGGTCGCCGAGGCGGATCGCGTAGAGGCCGGTGATGCCGGTGGCGGTGCGCAGGTTCGTGAAGAGGTTCGCCGTCGGGTAGTCGGCGGGGAGGACCACGACGAAGACCGGCTTGTCGGCCTTCTTGATCCGCTGGGCGAGCGCGTCCGCGTCGGCGGAGGACAAGGAAGACGTCCCCGGGTCGACGTAGACCGGGCCCTGGCGCAGGGCCCGGCCGATCGTCGAGACGCCGGTGTCCGCGGCGGCCGGGGACACCATGGTCAGAGCGGCGAGCAGCAGGGCCATGAGCAGCCCCGGGAGGCTTCGGCTCCAAGCGAGGACCTTCATGATTCGACGCTAGCGGACGCGCCCCGCAGGGGCGCGGGGAACTGCGCGCCCAGCCACGACGATGCCGCAGCCGACCGACAGCCCCGCCCCCCTTCGAGCAGCGCGCTCACGCCACCTTGTACGCCTCCTCCAGTTTCTTCACGGCCGCCGCGTACTTACCGGTCAGCAGCAGATGGTCCGCGTCCGCGAACGGCTTCGACACCGCCGCCGTGATGTTCTGGCCCACCTTCTGCTGGACGATCAGCCGCGCCTGCGTGACGAGCGCCTTGCCCGTCTCCGCCGACCGGGCCTTCCCCGCGGCGGCCTCCAGCGCCTTCAGAGTGGACGCGCCACCCGCCGGCGCCTTCGACGTCGTCAGACCCCAGCCGTACGGGAACTGCGGATCGTACGTCGTGTCGCCGACGTTGATCGGCAGCTGGGCCTCCGACTTCGGCCAGGTGACCGGGAGTTGACCGGTGAAGGAGCGCTTGCCGTAGAGGACGTCGGCCACGCCGTCGCCCTCGGTGCCCGGCAGCCAGGAGGCGACCACGGCGTCGATCTTCGGGAGCCGGTCGCCGATCAGCTGCGGGCGCCCGGAGACGATCAGCACCGCGCACTTCATCGCCGCGCACACCTTGTCCACGGCTGCCTGGTCGGCGGGGGTGAGGGTCAGGTCGTTGCCGTTGCCGACGTCTCCGATGCCCTCGGCGTACGGGGTCTCGCCGACCACGACCACACCGACGTCGTAGCCGCTGGTCGGAGCGGAGGCGTCCTTGGAGTACGTGACGTCACCGCCGGCGTTCTTCATGCCCTGGAGGATCGTCGTGCCGGTGGTGTTGGTGCCGGACGAGCCCTGCCAGGTGATGGTCCAGCCGCCGGTCTGGTTGCCGAGGTCGTCGGCGTTGGAACCGGCGACGTAGACCTTCTGCGACTTCTTCAGCGGGAGGACGCCACCCGCGTTCTTCAGCAGCACCTGCGACTCGGCCGCCGCCTGACGCGCCACGGCGCGGTGCGAAGTCGAGCCGATCTGCGCCGCGTTGCTCGTGTCGGCGTACGGCTTCTCGAAGAGGCCGAGCTTGAACTTCTGGGTGAGGATGCGGGATACGGCGTCGTCGATCCGCTTCTGGGTGACGTGGCCCGCCTTCACCTCGGCGATGAGCGTCGAGCTGAAGTCCTTGTAGCTGTACGGGACCATCATCATGTCGACGCCCGCGTCGACCGCCGTGTCGACGTGTGCGGCGTAGTCGCCGGGGAGCTGGTCGATGGCGTTCCAGTCGCTGATGACGAAGCCGTCGAAGCCCATCCGGTTCTTGAGGACGCCGTTGATCATGTCGGCGCGGGCGTGCATCTTCACCGGGCCGAGGCCGTCGCCGACGATGTCGAGCGAGGAGTAGGACGGCATGACCGTGCCGATGCCCCGGTCGACGGCCGTCTGGTACGGCGCGAGGTGGATGGCTTCCAGCTGCTGCCGGGTGACGGTGGTGACGCCCTGGTCGATGGTGTAGGTGCCGGTGGTGGAGGAGCCGTAGGCCGTACCGCCGTCGCCGACGAAGTGCTTGGCGGTGGCGAGGACCTTGTCGTCGTCCTTCAACTGCTTGCCGTTCGCGGCGCCTTGGAGACCCTGGATCATCGTCTCCATGGACTGCACGAGCGCCGGGTCCTCGCCGAAGGACTCGTAGGAGCGGCCCCAGCGTTCGTCACGGGTGACGCAGAGGCAGGGCGCGAAGTCCCACGGGACACCGGTCGCGCGGACCTCACTGGCCGTCACCGACCCGGTTCTCTCCGCGAGTTGGGGGTCACGGGTGGCACCGATGCCGATGTTGTGCGGCATGATCGTGGCGCCGGCCAGGTTGTTGTGGCCGTGGACGGCGTCGACGCCGTAGATCAGCGGGATCTGGAACCGGGTCGCCTGCGCCCGGAGTTGGAACGAGTCGATCATCTTCGCCCAGGCCGCGGCCGTGTTGGGCGTCGGGGTCGAGCCGCCGCCGGAGAGCAGCGAGCCGAGGTCGTAGGTGGCGATGTCGGCGCCGGTCCCGATGCCGCCGCGCTCGGCCTGGGTCATCTGCCCGGCCTTCTCCTCCAGCGACATGCGCTTCACGAGGTCGGCGACGCGCTTCTTGATCGGCAACTTGCTGTCCAGGTACGGCAGTCCATGCGCGTCGATGACGACCTGGGGCGTCTCGGTCGGGGCTTTCGCGCCGGTGACCGTGAGCTTCAGCGGGATCGTTTCGGCGTTCTCGGCGGACTTGTCCTTGAGGGTGCGGACCGTGACGGTCTGCGTGGTACCGGACGCGGTGCCCGCCGGGAAGGTGAGGGTGCCGGAGACCGGGGTGTAGTCCTTGCCGGCCTCCGCAGTACCGCCTTCGGATGCGTAGGCGACGGTCACCGGGTCGTCGATCGGCGCGGAGCCGGTGGTGGCGACGGTGACCTTGACCGTGGCCGTACCGCCCTCCTTCACCGGGTAGACGGCCGAGTCGGTGGTGACGTTCGCGCGCAGCGACTGGTCGGCCTTGCCGTACAACTCGACGTCGTCCATGGCGAATTGGCTGTGGATGCCGACCGGGAGCGTGACCGCGTAGCCCCACATCTGGGTGAGGCCCAGGACGTGGTCGATGCCGCCGACGGGCTGGTAGTCCGTGCGGTAGACGAAGTTGGTGAACGGGATCTCGATCTGCTTCCAGCCGGTGAAGTCGTCCGTGAAGGACGTCGTCCACAGCTCGGAGGCCTCGCCGTTGGCGCCGCCGTCCTTGATCTCGAAGTTGCTCGACTTGCCCGTGTTCTGGCCGTCCCACCAGAAACGGATGCCCTGGTGGGCGGACCAGTCGTGGGCGGGCTCGGTCGCGGCGAAGTCGTGGGTGAAGCCGCCGTAGCCGCTGATGTCGTAGGTGCCGGTGAGTACCTTGTCGCCCTCGGGGGCGTCCGGTCTCGCGGTCAGGGCCAGTTGGGGCGGGTCGTCGTTGTCGCTGCCCCAGGTGAAGATGCCCTCGGCGGGCTGGCTCGCGAAGGGCACCTCGCCCTCGAAGCGGTCGACTGGGGTGGGTGCGGGGTCGGCGGCGGCTGCCGCCTGGGACACGGCGGCCGGTGACAGCAGCGCGGCGCACAGGGCGGTGGAAACGAGCAGGGCGGTTCTTGGCATGGACCTTCCCTCGGCTCTGGAGCTCTGGTTCACTCTGGGTTCGCACAGTTCACTCATGACTTAGATCACGCCGTGAGTTAACTAACGGCCCGCAGACCCGTCAAGACATCTCGTCAGGAAGGGCTAACGCATCCATGTCCAGGAGAACCCCCCGCACGGCCCGGCTGCTGCTCGCCGGACTGCTCTCCGTGGCCGGCTTCACCGCGGCCGTACCACCCGCGCACGCTGCCGGTGAACAGGTCACGGCCTATCTCACCACCACCGACGACGCCGCCGGACGCCATGTCACGCGCGGCCTCCAGGCCCAGACCCCGTTCGCCTTCTCGTCCGGGACGGGCGGCAGCGGCGAGAACATCACCGTCGACGAGAACACCCGCTACCAGACCTTCACCGGCGGCGGCGCGTCCTTCACGGACACCGCGGCCTGGCTGATGAACAGCAGCGGCGCGCTGTCGACGGCGACCCGCAACGCGACGATGACCAAGCTGTTCTCGCCGACGGACGGGATCGGTCTGTCGTTCCTGCGCAACCCGATGGGCGCCTCGGACCTGGCCCGCTACGGCTACTCGTACGACGACGTGGCCTCCGGCCAGACCGACCCGAACCTCACCTCCTTCTCGATCGCGCACGACCTTGCGGACGTCGTCCCGCTGACCAAGCAGGCGCTCTCCCTCAACCCCTCTCTGACTGTCATGGCCTCGCCATGGACGGCGCCCGCGTGGATGAAGGACAGCGGCTCGCTCAACGGCGGCTGGCTGAAGTCCGAGGACTACGGGGCCTACGCCAACTACTTCGTCAAGTACCTCCAGGCGTACAAGGACCAGGGCGTTCCGGTCTCGTACGTGACCGTCCAGAACGAGCCGACCTGCTGTTCCGGCTATCCGTCGATGAGCTGGAACGCGTCCGGGCTCGCCTACTTCACGAAGAGCGAGCTGCTCCCGAAGCTCAACGCGTCGGGGCTCACGACGAAGGTCCTCGCACACGACTGGAACTGGGACGTCTACGACTCCTACGCGGCGGCGACGGTCGACGACGCGGCCGTCCGCTCGAACCCGAACTTCGGCGGGATCGCCTGGCACGGCTACAGCGACATCAGCGGGGTCACCAAGCAGACCACCGTCCACAACCAGTACCCGACGCTGGACGCCTTCGGCACCGAGCACTCCGGCGGCACCTGGGTCGCCAACCAGCAGCGCGAGGACATGAACAACATCATCGACTACACCCGCAACTGGGCGAAGTCGGTCACCAAGTGGTCGCTGGCCGTGGACCAGAACATGGGCCCGCACAACGGGGGTTGCGGCACCTGCACCGGCCTGATCACCGTCCACAACGGTGACGGCGCGAGCGGGACCGTCGACTACACCGTCGAGTACTACACGATGGGCCAGCTGACGAAGTTCGTACGGCCGGGCGCGCAGCGGATCGCTTCCACGGCGTCCACGAACGTGCCGAACGTCGCATGGCGCAACCCGGACGGCTCGAAGGCCCTCATCGCATACAACGACGCGTCCACCGCGAAGACCGTCACCATCAACTGGGGTGGCCAGCACGCGACTTACTCCCTCCCCGGCAAGACGTCAGCGACGTTCACCTGGACGGGCACGCAGTCCGGCGGGGGCGCCCAGACCGGGGCGTTCGTGGGCCTGGCGAGCAAGTGCCTTGACGTAGCCGGCGCTTCGACCACCAACGGCACCGCCGTCCAGCTCTACGACTGCAACGGCTCGACCGCCCAGCAGTGGACCGTGGGCACCGACGGCACGGTGCGCTCGCTCGGCAAGTGCCTCGACGTGACGTCGGCTTCGACCGCCGACGGGGCCAAGGTGCAGTTGTACGACTGCAACGGAACCGCCGCGCAGCAGTGGTCGTACAACTCCGCGACCGGTGATGTGGTGAATACGGCGGCCAACAAGTGCCTTGATGTGACGGGCAATACGTCGACGAACGGGACACGGGCGCAGATCTGGACCTGCACAGGAGCCGCCAACCAGAAGTGGCATCTGCAGTAGGTTTTCGCCCCCGCCGCCCCTACCCGTCCCATCCTTCTGGGGCTCCGCCCCAGTCTCCGCTCCTCGAACGCCGGAGGGGCTGAAAATCAGCCCCTCCGGCGTTCGGCTCCCTTACTTCGCCGGTTCCACGCCCGCGCGCAGCAGACCGTACGTGTACGCGTCCTCCAACGCCTGCCAGGACGCGGCGATGACGTTCTCCGCGACACCCACCGTCGACCACTCCCCCGCACCGTCGGACGTGGAGATCAGGACGCGGGTCGTGGAGGACGTGCCGTGGACGCCTTCCAGGATGCGGACCTTGTAGTCGACGAGGTCGAGCTTGGCGAGCTGGGGGTAGATCTTCTCCAGGGCCACGCGCAGGGCGCGGTCGAGGGCGTTGACCGGGCCGTTGCCCTCGGCCGTGGCGACGATGCGCTCGCCCTTGGCGTACAGCTTGACCGTGGCCTCGTTGGCGTGGCTGCCGTCGGGGCGGTCCTCGACGATCGCGCGCCAGGACTCGACCTCGAAGTAGGAGCGGGGCTTGCCCTCCGCCTCCGCGCGGAGGAGGAGTTCGAAGGACGCGTCGGCCGCCTCGTAGGTGTAGCCCTTGAGTTCGCGCTCCTTGACGCGGTCCACGACCCGGCCGACCAGCTCGCGGTCGCCGCTGATGTCGACGCCGAGTTCCTTGCCCTTGAGCTCGATCGAGGCGCGGCCCGCCATGTCGGAGACCAGCATCCGCATGGTGTTGCCGACCTGCTCGGGGTCGATGTGCTGGTAGAGGTCCGGATCGACCTTGATGGCGGAGGCGTGCAGGCCGGCCTTGTGGGCGAAGGCCGATACGCCGACGTAGGGCTGGTGTGTGGAGGGGGTGAGGTTGACGACCTCGGCGATCGCGTGGGAGATGCGGGTCATCTCACGCAGCTTGCCGTCGGGGAGGACCTTCTTGCCGTACTTCAGCTCCAGGGCCGCGACCACCGGGAACAGGTTGGCGTTGCCGACGCGCTCGCCGTAGCCGTTCGCCGTGCACTGGACGTGGGTCGCGCCCGCGTCGACGGCCGCGAGGGTGTTGGCGACCGCGCAGCCGGTGTCGTCCTGGGTGTGGATGCCGAGCCGGGCGCCGGTGTCGGCGAGGACGGTGGCGACGATCGCCTGGACCTGCGCCGGGAGCATCCCGCCGTTGGTGTCGCAGAGGATCACGACGGACGCGCCGGCCTCGGACGCGGCGCGTACCACGGCCTTCGCGTACTCGGGGTTGGCGCGGTAGCCGTCGAAGAAGTGCTCGCAGTCGACGAAGACGCGGCGGCCCTGGGCGGCCAGGTGGGAGACGGTGTCGCGGACCATCTCCAGGTTCTCGTCGAGGGTCGTGCGAAGGGCCAGCTCGACATGCCGGTCATGGGACTTGGCGACCAGGGTGATGACATCGGCGCCGGAGTCCAGCAGCGCCTTGACCTGCGGGTCCTCGGCGGCCTTGGCGCCGGCGCGGCGGGTGGCGCCGAACGCGACCAGCTGCGCGTGCTTGAAGTCGATCTCCTGCTGGGCGCGGGCGAAGAACTCGGTGTCCCTCGGGTTGGCGCCCGGCCAGCCGCCCTCGATGAAACCGACACCGAAGTCGTCCAGGTGCCGGGCGATGGCCAGCTTGTCCGCGACGGTGAGGTTGATGCCCTCCCGCTGCGCGCCGTCACGCAGGGTCGTGTCGAAGACGTGGAACGCATCGTCGAGTGCGCTGGTTTCCGTCATGGTGTCTGGCTCCTGAGGATCTGAATCTCGGTCTGTACCGGAATGACCGGCTCCACCGTCCCTCAATGGTCCCTCGCACTGCTTTCCCGGCTGAAGGTGGGCCAGAAAAGCGAAAAACCCCTCGCGGGTGCGAGAGGTCTGCGCGCGGGTCGAGAGACGACGGTGATCGCCCGTACCTGGTCGTACGAGGCGGTCACTGCGGACCGGCGCGCCTGCTGCCAATAATCGTGGCGAACGAGAACACGGGGGCAGTCTGGCACAGCCCCCGCGCCTCGCTCATGTGCGTCTCAGGATGCGGTCGATCACTTGAGGTGACGTACGTAGACGTGCGTGGTGTCGTAGGTGTCGCCGGGGACCAGGTCGGTGGCCCAGCTGCTGAACGCGACGGTGCGGCCGTGACGGTCGATCACCGGGAAGTCCACGCCCCCGGCGCTCGGGCCGCCGCCGACCGCGGGGCTGGCGAGCACCGTGCGCCCGGTGCGCAGATCCCGCACGTACGCCTGCCGCGCGTCGCCCGGATCGCCCGAGGCGTACGCGAGGTACCGGCTGTCGGCGCTGAGCTGGGGATAGGCGGTGTAGGCGGTGGGTCCCGCACCGTCGATGCGGCGCAGCTGCCCCGTCCTCAGGTCGCGGATGAAGACGTTGTGCGAGTTGTTGGTGTCGTCCGGTGTCAGCTGCGAGTCCAGCGAGTTGAACACCGCGTACCGCCCGTCGGCGCTGATCTGCGGGAACTCGGTCTGCGCGTCGGACACCCTGCCGTCCGGCGCCTGGTCGGCCCAGAACAGCTTCCCGCTCGGCACGTCACGGACGTACGCGTCGCTCCAGTCGCCGCTGCTGGGGTACGGGACGAAGAACTGGTAACCGACCCGGCTGCCGTCGGCGCTGATCGACGGGTTGATGGCGGCGGACTTCCGGGCGCCCTCGCCCGGCACCTGGCTGATGCGCACCCGCTCGCCGGTGACACGGTCGACGCGGTACACCCGGCTCCAGCGGTCGCCCTGCGGTCCCTCGTCACTCGTGTGCTGGGCGACGAGGGCGACATAGCGGCCGTCGGCGCTGATCGCGGGCGAGCCGATGGCGCTGTAGCCCGTGTCGACGGCGTTGTCCAGCCGCTGAAGAGACCCGGTCCTCAGGTCCTTGACCCAGATCGAGTTGTCGTCGCTGTCGTAGGTCTTGGTCGAACTGAACGCCAGATAACGGCCGTTGGCGCTCAGACTGAGGTCCAGGACGTGGCCGTCCCACGCGCCGCCGTCCCCGGTGACGCTCGCCAGGCGGGTGGTGCCGGTCCTCAGGTCGCGCACGAAGGCGTCCTCGGTGCCGTTGGTGTCGCCCGCGACGAGATTGTCGGCGCGGGAGACGAAGGCCAGGCAACGGCCGTCCGCGCTCAGACTCTGCCGGCTGGAGACGCTGTTGCCGTCCGCGCCGTCCGTGGCCACGCTCGCCTTCTCGGTGTGCGGAGCCCTGGGTGCGGCGCTCGCCGTGGTCGCCGTCAGTGCCGCCGCGGCCAGGGCGAGGGCGAGCGCGAGGGCTCGCTTGTTGCCGTGCATGGTTGTTCCCCCGTAGTGGTTGCTGCTTGTCACTGCACTGTCCGCAGGAAGACGTCCGACACCCCGTTGGTGTCCCCCGCCACCAGATCGGGTGACGCCGACTCGAACGCGACGACCGTGCCGTCGGCGTTGACGGACGGGTGCCCGGCCGGGAGGTCGTTGCGCCGACCCAGGACGTCGACGCTGATCAACCGGGTTGTTCCGGTGGCCGGTTCACGCAGGTATACGGCCCCGCCCCGGACGTAGGCGACACGCGTGCCGTTCCCGGAGAGCGAGGGCTGCGTGCCCTTGATCCGGGTCGTGGTCCCGGTGTCGAGGTTTCGGACGTACACGTACCGGCCGTGCTGGAAGGCGATCTCGCGGCCGTCGTCGGCGAGGGAGGGCTGCGACGCGTGGTCACCGGCCTTCTCCAGGGCGCCGGTGTCCAGGTCCCGGACATAGACGGCGTCACCTTGCTCGAAGGCGACGTACCGGCCGTTGTAGTTGATGGCCGGGTTGCCCGCTGCCTCGCCCGTGGGCGCGCTGACCACGTCGACGGTGCCGCCGTTGAACTTGAAGCGGTAGACGCGGGGTTGCGGGTGCGGGTCGGTGTCGGTGGCCGGCAGTGTGGCCGCGTAGGTGATCCACTGGCAGGTGGGGTCCACCGCGGGCTGTCCCATCCAGGTGAAGCGGATGCCCTGGTAGGAGGAGATGCCGGTCAGTTTGCCGACCGAGCGGTCATGGACGAAGACCTCGGGGGCGCCGTCGGTCGCGTGCGGTGCCACATAGCCGGTCATGCGCCCATTGGCGCAGGGTGTGCCCTCGGACGAGGGTTTCTGTGTAGTGGAGTTGACCTCGGAGATCCCGCCGGACGCGTTGACGAAGACGTTGCCGTCCGAGGTGAAGGAGACGGTTCGTCCGTCCGCCATCGCCGGGTCGTGGGACGCGGCGGCAAGCTGCTGTCCGTCCCGCGTCGTGCTGATCCGTTCGGTGACGGAGGGCATCGGGGCCGGGTTCCTCGCGAGCTCGCCGGAGAAGACGAACACGTCCGCCTCCCCGTTGGTGTCGCCCGCCACCAGGTGGGACGCGTCCGAAGAGAACGCCACCGCACGCCCCTTGGCGGCCAGCCCCTGCTCTCCCGGCACGGCGTACGGCGAGAGGACGGCACCGCGCAGGCCCGTCCGCAGGTCGCGCACCCGCGCACCGTCCTCGCCCGCGACGACGGCGTACCGGCCGTCCGCCGTGGCTGCCAGCGGCTGTCCGTCGGTCACCCGTCGTGACTTGCCGGTGCGCAGGTCGTGGACGTACAGGCCGCTCTCGGCGTCGAAGAGGACACGGTTGCCGTCCGCGGTGATGCGGAGCAGGAAGGCCGCGCCGAAGCCCTGGTCGACCTGGGTCCGCTCGCCCGTCCTCCGGTCCCTGACGAAGATGTCGGCCGGGTCCGTCTCGGAGTCGGTGCGGATGCCGTACGCGACCCGCTCGCCGTCGCCGCTCACCGAGGCCCCGTTCTTGTCGCCCTCCTCGGCCGGTGAGACCAGTGTGTCGGTGCCGGTGGCCGTGTCACGGACGTACAGGAGCCGGAAGTTCGACGAGCCGTTGCGGTTGCCGATGGTGTACGCGATGTGCGTGCCGTCCGGGCTGATCGACTGGGCGCGGCCCAACTCGTTGGATCCGGGCGGGTTCTCGGGCCACAGCCGCTCCGTGCGGCCGGTGGCGCGGTCGTACAGGTACGGCGCCAGGAACCGGGTGCCCGCGGAGAAGGCGACGCGGCTCCCGTCGGCGCTCAGCATCGGCGAGCCGTAGATGTTGCCACTGCCCAGGTCGATCCTGGTGACCGCGCCGGTGCCCAGGTCCTTCTCCAGCAGGCACGGGCTGAACTCCGCGCAGCCGAAGCTCGGCGCGCTGGACACGAACGCGACATGGCGGCCGTCGGCACTGATCGCCGGGTCGCCCGAGGGTCCGTCGGCCTGGCTGCCGTCGGCGGCCGTGCTCACCCTCTCCGTGCTGGACACGTGCGGTGCGGCGGACGCGGCGGTCGGCGAGATGAGTGCGAGCAGCAGCGTCACCCCCAAGCCGACGCCGAACACACCTGCGGATCTGGACATGCTTCCCCCTGAGATCCCCGTGGACGCTTCTCCCCCGGCCCTGCGCCGAGGGCTTCTCCCGAGGCAAACGCACCACGCGCTACAGGGTCAATCGGTCGTATTGCGTACAACCGGGGTGGAAGGTCACGCGTCCGCGAGAAGCCCTTCCTCCACGAACTCCCTTACGTGGCCGAGAACTTGCGCCCGGTCCGTGCCGCGCAGCCCGATCGCCACGTGGATGGAGAAGCCGTCGAGGAGGGCCCGGAGGCGGGCCGCGAAGCGGTCGGGGTCGACGGGGCGGAACTCGCCGCGCGAGACGCCTTCCGCGAGCAGGGCGACGAGGTCGCGGTGCCAGACGCCCTCGATGGCGGCCTGCCGGTCGCGGGCCACGGCGTCGGCGGCAGCGCTCTGCGAGCGGTTCCAGACCTCCAGCCAGAGCGTCCAGTGCGGGTCGTGGTGGCCGTCGGGGACGTACAGGTCGATGTACGCGTCGAGGCGGTCGCGAGCGGTGGCGGTGCGGGTGAGGAGCCGTCCGCGCTCGGCGCCCAGCCTGCCCTCGCTCCACTCCAGGGTCTGCAGGAGCAGTTCGTCCTTGGAGTGGAAGTAGTAGAGGAGATGGCCGCTGCTCATGCCGACCTCGCGGCCGAGCGCCGCCATGGTGAGCTGTTCCAGACCGCGTTCGGCGATCATGCGCATGGCTGCGGCGAGGACTTCCTCGCGCGGCGGCGCGTTCTTCCGCGCACCGGCCATCCCTGACTCCCCGGACCTAGATCTTCGGCTGTTGCTGGGTGATGCAGTGGATACCGCCACCGCCCGCGAAGATCGTACGGGCGTCCACCAACGTCACCGCCCGCTCGGGGAACAGGCCCTGGAAGATACCGGCCGCGATCTCGTCGTGCGGGTCGTCGAAGGCGCAGAGCACGACCCCGCCGTTGCAGAGGTAGTGGTTGATGTAGGAGTAGTCGACCCAGTGCCCGTCGGCCTTCAGCACTGTCGGGGCGGGGACCTCCACGACCTCCAACGGACGGCCCTTCGCGTCGGTCTCGGCGCGGAGGAGAGCCAAGTACTCCTGGGAGCGGGCGTGGTCCGGGTGGGCCGGGTCGCGCTGGCTGTGGACCAGTACGGTGCCGGGGCGGGCGAAGGCCGCGACGATGTCGACGTGGCCCTGGGTGCCGTAGACGCCGTAGTCGCCGGTGAGGCCGTGCGGGAGCCAGATGGCCTTGGTGGTGCCGAGCCTGGCGTGGATCTCCGCCTCGACCTGTTCGCGCGTCCAGCCGGGGTTGCGGCCGGCGCCGAGCTGGACCGTCTCGGTGAGCAGGACCGTACCCTCGCCGTCGACGTGGATGGCGCCGCCCTCGTTGACGAGCATGCTGCTGAGTGCCGGCACCCCGGCCAGGTCCGCGACATGGCGGGCGATCTTGGAGTCGTGTTCCCAGCGGGCCCAGTCCTGGGCGCCCCAGCCGTTGAACGTCCAGTCCACGGCGGCCAGTTGAGAGCCGTCGGTGACGAATGTGGGGCCGATGTCCCGCATCCAGGCGTCGTCGAGGTCGCGCTCGACCAGGTCGACGTCCGGGCCGAGCAGCTCGCGTGCCGACACGCCCTGGCCCGGGCCGTGGACCATCGTCACCGGTTCGAAACGGCGTACGGCACGGGCCACGGACGCCCAGGCGGCGCGGGCCTCCGTCAGTTCCTCGTCGGTGGCGAAGGTGGGGTTGGGCCCGGGCCAAGCCATCCAGGTGCGCTCGTGCGGGGCCCACTCGGGCGGCATACGGAAGCTCATCAGAAGTCCCAAGTCCTATGTCGTAGTTCTGAGTTCTAGAGGAAGTAGAGACGGTTGAGGGAGACGGACTCGGCCGGTTCGGAGCGGATCGGCTCGCCGTCCAGGGTGACCAGGCCGGTGCGCTGGTCGACGTCGACCGCTCCGGTACGGGAGTTGAGGCGCAGGTCGGCGGGGCCGATGCCGCGCGTGCCGCGAACTGCCACACGGCGGCGGCGAGTTGGCATCGCGTCGTTGCCCTGGTCCAGGGCCGCCTGCGCGACGAACGCCACGCAGATGTCGGCGGGCGTGCTGCCGTGTGCGCCGAACTGCGGGCCCAGGACGAGGGGTTCGCAGGTGTCGGTCGCCGCGTTGGGGTCGCCGACCACGCCGTACGCCGGGAAGCCGGACTTCAGCACCAGCTGCGGTTTCGCGCCGAAGTACTCGGGCCGCCACAGCACGATGTCGGCGAGCTTGCCGACCTCCAGCGACCCCACCTCGTGCGAAAGTCCGTGCGCGATCGCGGGGTTGATGGTCAGCTTGGCGATGTAGCGCAGGACGCGTTCGTTGTCGTGGCCGACGTCCGGGGCGCCGAACTCCGCCTTCATCTTCCCGGCCATCGCGAACGTACGGCGGACCGTCTCCCCCGCCCGGCCCATCCCCTGCGCGTCGGACGAGGTGATGCCGATCGCGCCCAGGTCGTGCAGCACGTCCTCGGCACCCATCGTCCCGGCGCGGATGCGGTCGCGGGCCATCGCGGCGTCGCCGGGCAGGTCGGTCTTCAGGTCGTGGACGGAGACGATCATGCCGTAGTGCTCGGCGACCGCGTCCCGGCCGAAGGGCAGGGTGGGGTTGGTGGAGGAGCCGATGACATTCGCAACTCCCGCCATTTTCAACACATTCGGCACGTGTCCGCCGCCGCAGCCCTCGATGTGGAAGGCGTGGATCGTGCGGCCCTCCAGCACGCGCAGGGTGTCCTCGACGGACAGGCACTCGTTCAACCCGTCGCTGTGCAGGGCGACTTGGACGTCGTGCTCCTCGGCGACCCGCAACGCGGTGTCCAGCGCGCGGGTGTGGGCGCCCATGTCCTCGTGCACCTTGAAGCCGCTGGCCCCGCCCTCGGCGAGCGCCTCGATCAGCGGGGCGTCCGAGGACGACGAACCCCGGCCCAGGAAGCCGATGTTGACCGGCCAGGCGTCGAAGGCGTTGAAGGCGTGACGCAGGGCCCAGGGCGAGTTGACGCCGACGCCCCAGACCGGGCCGAACTCCTGCCCGATGATCGTGGTGACCCCGGAGGCGAGGGAGGCCTCCATGATGCGCGGCGACAACAGGTGCACGTGGGTGTCGACGGCACCGGCGGTGGCGATGAGCCCCTCGCCGGAGACGATCGAGGTACCGGTGCCGACGACGACGTCGACCCGGTCGAGGGTGTCGGGGTTCCCGGCCCGCCCTATCGAGCAGATCCGCCCTTCCCTGATCCCGATGGACACTTTCCGGACACCCTGCACGGCGTCGATCACGACGACGTTGCTGACGACCACATCGCAGGTCTCGCGCACGGCGGCGGCCTTGAGGTGCAGTCCGTCGCGGGCCGTCTTGCCGAAGCCGGCGAGGAACTCGTCGCCGTAGCGCTGCGAGTCGGACTCGACGCGGATCGTCAGACCCGAGTCGCCGAGGCGGACGCGGTCGCCGGCGCGGGGGCCGTGGGTGGCGGCGTACTCGTACGGGTTCACAGCTCAACTCCCAGGTAGCCGCAGGCAATTGCCCGGCGCAGGGCTTCTTCCTTCGCGCCCGGCGCGTCCAGCGGGCCGTCGACGAGCCCGGCGAAACCGATGGCGATCCGCTCGCCGCCGATCGGCAGCAGGCCCACCTCGGCGCTCTCGCCCGGGCCGAAGCGGACGGACGATCCGGCGGGTACGGCGAGCCGCATGCCGTAGGCCTCGGCGCGCGGGAAGTCGAGGCGCGGGTTGGCCTCGAAGAAGTGGAAGTGCGAGGTCACGGAGACGGGGACGGTCGCGGTGTTGGTGACGGTGAGCCGGACGACGGCCTCGGGCTCGGCGTGCGCGGGCCCGGGGAGGAGCGCGCCCGGGGCCTCGCCGCCGAGTCCCCCGCCGATGGGGTCGGAGACGACCGCGAGCCGGGAGCCGTCGTCGAAGACGGCCTCGACATGCACCTCGGTGACGATGTCGGCGACCCCCGGCAGCACGTCGTCGGGCCCCAGGACCGACCGGGCACGCTCGATCGCGAGAGCGAGCCTGACACCGTCCCGGGCCGCCTCGCACACCGTGTCCGCGATCAGCGCGGTGGCCTCCGGCACATTGAGCCGCAGGCCGCGCGCCTTGCGGGCACGGGCCAGCTCGGCGGCACCGAAGAGCAGCAGGCGGTCGCGTTCGGTGGGGGTGAGCCGCATGGGGTCGTCCCTTCGTTTAGAGCAGCACTCTAAACTCGGGTCCCGCAAAAAGGAAACAAGTCCGCTTGAAGTGGTTCGATGTCATCTTGTGCGGTGCTCTAGATATCCCAGCCCCGGCAGGAACTCGCTCGCCCCGAACGCCGGCTTCAGGTCCGTGAACCAGGTCGCCGTCTCGTCGTAGGCCGCGAAGAACGGGCGGTCGACCAGGGACGGGTCGCGGGCCTGGATCAGGTGGAGGACGAAGACCTTTTCGCCGGCCACTTCGGCGACGCCGTCGACGCAGACCTTGCCGGGCATCGCGGACATGACCGGGCCGCGGACCGTGCGGGCGAGGCCGGAGACGCGGGCGTAGGCGTCGCGGAAGATCTGGTGGCCGCGGGCCAGCGGCACGCCGAAGTAGCCCTGGGGGCCGGTGTCGCGCTCGACGAACTGGTAGTACGGCACGGCGCCGAGCGTGGTCGTCTCGTCCCACAGTTCGGCCCAGGCCTCGGCGCTGTCGTTGATGCCCGCCACCAGCGGGCCCTGGCAGCGGATCACGGCGCCCGTGCTCCGTACCCGGCGCATCGCCTCCCGTACGACCGGCGGGCGCAGCTCCTGGGGGTGGGTGAAGTGGGCCATGAGGGCGAGGTGCCGGCCGCTTGCCACCACCTTCTCGAAGAGGCGCAGCAGGTCGTCGGCGTCGCGGTCGGTCGTGAAGCGGTACGGCCAGAACGCGAGGGACTTGGTGCCGATGCGGATCGAGCGGATCGTGTCGATTTCGAGGAGGGGGTCGACGTAGCGGCTCAGGACCTCGGTGCTCATGACCAGCGGGTCGCCGCCCGTGATGAGCGTGCTGGTGACCTCGGGGTGGGCGCGGAGGTAGGCGGAGGTGGTCGCGATGTCGTCGGTGGCGATGCGGAGTTCGGACTCGCCGACGAACTGGGGCCAGCGGAAGCAGTACGTGCAGTAGGCGTGGCAGGTCTGGCCCTGGCGCGGGAAGACCAGCACCGTTTCGGGGTACTTGTGCTGGAGGCCTTCCAGGCGCTCGCCCTCGTGCACGGGCACGTTGGCGTCGAGCTGGCCCGAGGGGTGCGGGTTGAGCCGCATCCGGATCTCGTGGGCCGTGCGCAGGACTTCGGCCTTGGACGCCTCCTGGGAGAGGAGGTCCGCCATCTGCTTGAGGTCGGGTTCGGGCAACATCCCGGCCTGCGGGAACGTCAGCCGGAAGATCGGATCGTCCGGCACCGCCGACCAGTCGATCAGCTCGTCGACGACGTAACTGTTCGTACGGAAGGGCAGGACCGAGGAGACGGCCCTCAGGGCGAGCCGTTCGTCCGCCGACAAGAACACCCGCCGCAGCAGGCCGTCCAGGTCACGGGGCGTGAACGCGCGGAAGCGGGGGCTCGCTTCGAGAGCCGGGTGGTGCGCTGGACTCATTTGTGCGAACGCCCTCTATTCCGTGCTGTGCAACGCTGCGTGGCGTGACGCCATGGCCGGTGTGCCACGAAGAGCAGGCCTGCTGCCGAGGCAGTCAAGGGCGCTGCCAAGGGCACGTAGGTAGAACTGGTGACGGCGACGAGAGCGAGACAGACCAAGGTGGGGACGGACAGATAGGCCGCCACAGAAAGGGCTTTGAGCAACCAGTCGCCGAGGAGGGCACGCGCTTCTGCGCGGATGTCTGCATCGGGGTGTGCCTGTGAGTTCATATATGGCAGGGCCCTCTATTCCGTGACCAGGACCGTAGGCGGCCGTAGTTCCACGAAGGCCGCCGCCTGCGCATCGTACTTCTCCGTGAAGTGGTGGATGAGCCGCCCGTGCAGCTCGCTGCGGTCGTCGACCACCATGACCTCGTACGCCTCGCCCGGGCCCAGCACCCCGCTGTGGGCGGAGAGTTGGTCGAGGCGGCGGCGCGCCAGGTAGGTGACGAGGTCGGGGGCCTCGACGTACAGGCGGTCGTCGACGTAGACGAAGCGGCAGCTGAACTCCCGCCTCCCGTCGGCCGCGTCGACCAGGGTCACCGGCAGATGGGTGAAGCGGTCCATCGGTTTGCCCTGCTGCCACAGCTCGTCGAAGCGCTGCTCGACGAAGGTGCCGAGCGGGGAGCGGACGGCGACCTCCAACTGGACGCCCTCGCCGGAGAGTCGGCCGACGGTGAGGAAGGAGACGAGACAGCGTTCGTCCCAGCGGTAGAGGGTCACGCCGGGGGAGGTCGAGCACAGCCGTACCTCCAGCAGACTCCTGGAGTGCTCGTCGAGCCGCTGTACGAACCGGTCCAGGGTGCGCAGGTTGCGCATGATGTCGCGGCGGATGTCGGCGCTCTGCTCGCCGAGTTCGCGCCCGCGCAGGATCACCGCGAGGGAGTCGGGGTCCAGGAGCAGGATCTGCACCCGGGCGCCGTGCGCGGTGGCCGAGCGGACTCCGCGGAAGAGGCGCTCGGAGAACTGCGGGCCGAAGAGGTTGGAGAAGGTGTCGAGGACCTTCACGTTGGACGTGGAGCCGTACACCTGCGCGGCGAACCACTCGTAGTCGAGCCGGGTGTGTTCGCGGACCCGGCCCTCCTGGGCCCGGGAGATCAGCGGGCCGATCACGAAGACGGTGACGACCACGCCGACCAGGTCGGTGCCCAGGTTGAGGGCGAGGTTCTCGCCGTAGCTGTCCATCGTGCCGGCCCGCCACAGCAGGAGTCCGGCGACGGCGGCGAGCAGCACGAGCACCGTGAGGCTCTGCGGGCGGCGCGGAGTGCGTAACGCGCGCAGCAGCCAGCGCAGTCGCGGTATCGGCCCACCACTCACCGCGTCCCCTCCCCCGTGTTCCCGTCTCCTGCGGAATCAGTGGATACCCGCACGGGGGAGGCGATACGCGTCGAACCGGCTTCCGGCCGTCGACCGGGAGTCGGGCTCAGCCCAGGGGGTGCATCCAGCCGTGCTTGTCCACGGTGTCGCCGCGCTGGATGTCGAGGAGGGCGCCGCGCAGTCGCAGGGTGACCTCGCCGGGCTCGCCGCCCGACTGCTGCCACTCGGCGCCGGTGCGCTTGACCGTGCCGACGGGGGTGATGACCGCGGCCGTGCCGCAGGCGAAGACCTCGGTCAGCGTGCCGTTCTCGGAGTCGCGCTGCCACTGCTCGATGGAGATACGGCCCTCTTCCGGCTCGTAGCCGAGGTCGCGGGCGAGGGTGAGGAGGGAGTCGCGGGTGACGCCCTCCAGGATGGAGCCGGTGAGGGTCGGGGTGACGATCTTGTTGCCGTACACGAAGTACAGGTTCATGCCGCCGAGTTCCTCGACCCACTTGCGCTCGACCGCGTCGAGGTAGCAGACCTGGGCGCAGCCCTGTTCGGCGGCCTCGGCCTGGGCGAGGAGGGAGGCGGCGTAGTTGCCGCCGGTCTTGGCGTCGCCCATGCCGCCGGGGACGGCGCGGACGTGGTCCTCGGAGACCCAGATGGAGACGGGCTTCACGCCGCCGGGGAAGTAGGCGCCGGCCGGGGAGGCGATGACCAGGAAGAGGTACTCGTTGGCGGGCTTGACGCCCAGGCCGACCTCGGTCGCGATCATGAACGGGCGGAGGTAGAGGGACTCCTCGCCGCCGTGCGCCGGGACCCAGTCGCGGTCCTGCTGGACCAGCACGTCACAGGCCTCGATGAACGTCTCGACCGGCAGCTCGGGCATGCCGAGGCGGCGGGCGGAGGTCTGGAAGCGGCGGGCGTTCTTCTCGGGGCGGAAGGTGGCGACGGAGCCGTCGGCCTGGCGGTAGGCCTTGAGGCCCTCGAAGATCTCCTGCGCGTAGTGCAGGGTCATGTTCGCGGGGTCGAGGGAGAGCGGGCCGTAGGGCACGAGCTGGCCGTCGTGCCAGCCGCGGCCCTCGGTCCACTTGATCGTCACCATGTGGTCGGTGAAGTGGCGGCCGAAGCCGGGGTTCGTCAGAATCGCGTCGCGCTCGGCGGCGGAAAGTGGCGAGGCCGAGGGCTTGAGCTCGATCGTGGGCGTCGTCATGAGTGGTTGTCCTTCACCGGTTGTGTGTGACGGGCCGCGCTCACGCCCTCGACTGCCAGTGGCCAGTGTTAGGACGTCCGAGCATTGCCTCATTCCGCGGCTCCGCGTTCGATTATCGCGCGAGGTGGACCGTGGACGAAAACGGCGTGAATGCGACCCAGGGATGATGGTGGCACCCGGCGGGGACGTAAGAAAAGCCGCCGGGTGCGGTTGCGACCCGGCGGCTTCGAAATACTGCGAGAGATTTCGAGCAGTGCGGCGGGTCAGCCGGCTACTCGTACGGCGAGCGCGTCGCCGATCTCGGTGGTGCTGCGCGCTGGCTTGCCGGTGCGCTCCGCGAGGTCGGCGGAGACGGCCTCCTCGATCCGCACGGCCTCGGACTCGTAGCCGAGGTGGCGCAGCAGGAGGGCGACGGACAGGACCGTGGCGGTGGGGTCGGCCTTGCCCTGGCCCGCGATGTCGGGCGCGGAGCCGTGCACGGGCTCGAACATCGAGGGGAACTCGCCGGACGGGTTGATGTTCCCGCTCGCGGCGACGCCGATGCCGCCGGAGACGGCCGCGGCGAGGTCGGTGATGATGTCGCCGAAGAGGTTGTCGGTGACGATCACGTCGAAGCGGGCCGGGTCGGTGACGAGGTAGATCGTCGCCGCGTCGACGTGGATGTAGTCGGTGCTGACCTCGGGGAACTCGGCCGCGACCTTGTTGAAGACGTTCGTCCACAGGTGGCCCGCGAAGGTCAGCACGTTGTTCTTGTGGACCAGCGTGAGCTTCTTGCGCGGACGGGCCTGGGCGCGGGCGAAGGCGTCACGGACGACCCGCTCGACACCGAAGGCGGTGTTGACGGAGACCTCGGTGGCGACCTCGTGCTCGGTGCCCTTGCGGATGGTGCCGCCGTTGCCGGTGTACGGGCCCTCGGTGCCCTCACGGACCACGACGAAGTCGATCTCCGGCTCACCGGCGAGCGGGGTCGCCACACCCGGAAGCAGCTTGCTCGGCCGCAGGTTCACGTGGTGGTCGAAGGCGAAGCGGAGCTTCAGCAGGAAGCCGCGCTCAAGGACACCGGACGGAACACTCGGGTCCCCGATCGCGCCCAGCAGGATCGCGTCGTGCGGCTTCAGCGCGGCCAGGTCGGCGTCGGTGAGGGTCTCACCGGTCGCGTGGTAGCGGCGGGCGCCGAAGTCGAACTCCTTGGTCTCCAGCTTCACGTCCTGCGGAAGGACGGCGGAGAGGACCTTGAGACCTTCGGCCACGACTTCCTGACCGATGCCGTCACCGGGGATCACTGCGAGATCGATGCTGCGAGACATGCCCGACACCGTACTCCGCGTCCCATGGGATGACACCGGGTGTCCATGATGCGGACGCGCCTCGGGGTACGGTGTCGGCCGTTCGACCGGTGTTCACCCCTGTGCCGGGCGGCCGTTGGACTCTTGGGGGAGTTTCATCGACATGGAGACACCCGACGTCGGCATCCCGGAACACCTCGCGGTCCGGATGAGCATGGCCGAGCAGTACGAGTACCTGCGCACCAAGCTGTCCCGGCGCCGCACCCTGGTGACGGCGGGCGCGGTGGCGAGCGGCCTGCTGACGGGGTGCGCCGGCAAGAGCACCACCGACGCCAAAGCCACGCTCCCCTCCCCCGCCACGTCGAAGGTGCCCGGCGCGGTGGTCACCCCCTTCGGCCGCCATCTCGCCTTCGGCACCGACCCGAAGACGGAGATGCGGATCTCCTGGCAGGTACCGTTCGCGGTCAAGAAGCCGTACGTACGCGTGGGGTCGAAGCCCGACGACCTGAGCCGCAGGATCACCGCCGAGGTGCGCGCCCTGCACACCCCCGGCCTGACCGGTGTCCGCCCCGCGGTGGAGCAGTACTACGTCCACGCGGCCCTGGACGGCCTCCACCCCGGCACGACGTACTACTACGGCGTCGGCCACGAGGGCTTCGACCCGGCCGCCCCGGCCCACCGCTCGACGATCGGTTCCTTCCGTACGGCGCCGGGGAGCCCGGAGAGGTTCGTGTTCACGGCCTTCGGCGACCAGGGCGTGAGCAACGCGGCCGCCGCCAACGACCACGTGATCCTGCGCGAGAACCCCGCGTTCCATCTGCACGCCGGTGACATCTGCTACGCCGACACCAACGGGCAGGGCAAGACGACGGACGGCTACGACCCGACGTACTGGGACCTCTTCCTCAAGCAGAACGAGGGCGTCTCCCGGACCGTCCCGTGGATGGTGACGACCGGCAACCACGACATGGAGGCCTGGTACTCCCCCGACGGCTACGGCGGCCAGCTCGCCCGCTGGTCCCTCCCGGACAACGGCTTCGACCCGTCGCACGCGCCGGGCGTGTACTCCTTCGTCTACGGCAACGTCGGCGTCGTGGCGCTCGACGCGAACGACGTGTCGTACGAGATCACCGCCAACCTCGGCTACACCGGTGGGAAGCAGACGAAGTGGCTGGACCGCAGGCTGCAGCAGCTGCGGGCGGCCAAGGGGGTCGACTTCCTCGTGGTCTTCTTCCACCACTGCGCCTACTCCACCTCCGCGCACGCCTCGGACGGCGGGGTGCGGGCGGAGTGGCTGCCGCTGTTCGCGAAGCACCAGGTGGACCTGGTGATCAACGGGCACAACCACGTGTACGAGCGGACCGACGCCATCAGGAAAGGCGCGGTCGGCCGGGCGGTGCCCATCGGCGCGTCCACCGATCCGACGAAGGACGGGATCGTCTACGTCACGGCGGGCGGCGGCGGCCGGGATCTGTACGGCTTCCCGGCGGGCGTCAAGGAGAGCTACGAGGGGCACGTCACGCGGCACGGGACGGTCGACACCGCGCAGTGGGCGAAGGGCCAGCACACCGAGGCGGAGACGGTGGAGTGGTCGCGGGTGCGCTACCGGGGCTTCTCCCTCCTCTCGGTGGAGGCGGAGAGCGGCAGTACGCCGAGGCTCAGGGTGTCGGCGCTGGACCAGAACGGCACGCGCATCGACCACTTCGAGGTGCGGCGCGGTCGATGAGACCGCGCCGCACCCCGTGCGGGCGCGGCTCCCGGCTTGTGGCGTTCTTTCAGGAGTTACGTCGGCTCAGTGGCCGGTCTCGCCGCCGTTGTCCCGGCGGTCGAGGGCGCGCTGGAGAGCGGCGGCGGCGTTCTTGCGCTCGGACTCGCTGGTGCGGGTCACGTGGCGGACGCGGCGGCGGACGGTCGTCTCGGCCATGGGGAATCGACTCCTTCGATGATTCCTGGAGTGCAGAAGGGGGTTACGAGACGCCGGAGGGGGCGGGGAGCCACGGACCACAGGGGTTGCCTGCATGCTGTCCGGCTCACGGCCGCCATTCGCTTGGTCTAGCGAGACGTTCGGCTCCTACAAAGCTAGGACAGGACCGCGCATCTGTCTCCACAATTACTCGGACTTCCTACTATCTGAGACGGTGAAACGAGTCACGCGGCGTTGACCTGCGGTTTCACAAAACGCGGCGAGGCGTCAGAGCACGTCCCCGTCACGCCAGTCGAAGAGGAGATCGGCGTCGAGGTCGAGGGGTCCGGCGAGCGCGGGGCGGACGTAGGTGCTGTCCTCCTCCTCGGGCAGATGGACGATGCCGTCCGGGCCGAGGGCGGAGATCTTGCCGCCCCACAGCCGCCAGCCGCGCGCGGTGTAGAGGCGGGCGCCGTCGTCGCTCGCGCCGAGCAGGCCGACGTCGTAGGCGTGGTCGACGATCCGCTCCAGTTCGGCCATGACCCGGCCGCCGTGCCCCTGCCGCCTCGCGTCGGGCCGTACGCCGACCCCTTCGACGTACCCGACCCGCAGCCAGCGGCCCTGATACCGCACCCGGCGCATGACGACCGAGCCGTGCGCGACGAGCCCGTCCTCGTCGGCGAGCAGGGCGTGGAGGCCGCCGAGACCGTGCTCGAAGTCCTGGTCGGTGAGGTCACCGGCGAAGGCGGCGTCCAGCAGCGCGCGGGCGGCGCGGAGGTCGGCCGGGGTGAGGTCGGCCGTGTGGGCGGTGCGCATACGGATGGTCACGGGGTCAGTATCGGAGACGCGGGCTCATGGCGGGCCGTCATCGGCGCATCGCTGCCATCACCGCGTTGACGTCATGAGCGCATCGCCTTCATCAGCGCACTGCTGCTTCGCCGTCATCACGGCATCGCCGTCGTCACCGCTTCGCGGAACCCCTGCGGGTCCTCGACCCACGGGAGGTGCCCGGCGCCCGCCAAGGTCACCCGCCGTACCCGGGGCAGCGCCCGCTCCAGCGAATCGACGGCCGACCGGGGGCGGATGTCCCGCTCGCCGTCGACGATGAGCACGGGGAGGTCGAGGGCCTGGCAGGCGGCGTACCGGGCGGGGGTGCCGGCGGTCTGTCTCGCCTCGGCGTTCAGGGCTTGGTTGCAGGGGAAGTTGATGGGGAACCAGGGGTCGGCCATCCGCTCCGCGTGCTCGACGGCCCGCTTCCGGTCCACGAACTCGGCGGACCACTGGAGCACTGCCCGTTCACGGCTGTCGCCGGGCAACTCCCGCCAGCGGGCGAGCCGCCCGGGGTCCTCGCCGAGGCGGGCGAGGAGGTTCGCCTCGTAGGCGCCGTGCCAGTCGGCGTCCGGCCCGATGCCGATGCCGCTGACGTAGACGAGGGCGGCGACCCGGTCCGGGTGGGTGAGGGCGTAGCTCAGGGCGAGCGAGGCGCCCCAGGAGTGGCCGAGCAGCACCGGCCGTTCCAGCGCGAAGTGCCGTCGTACGGCGTCGAGATCGGCCACGAACCGTTCGGTGGTCCACGGGCCGGCACACGGCTCGGACCTCCCGCAGCCGCGCTGGTCCCAACGGACCACCGCGGTACGGGAGTCGAACATCCGAGCCACGTCCTCGGACATGTCCCACAGTCCGGGTCCGCCGTGGCACAGCACCAGGGGTGGGGTGTTGGGCGTGCCACGGCCGGACCGGGAGGCCCACAGCCGTACTCCGTCGTCCGCCGTAACCGCCGTGTTCCGCATACGGGTTGGGGTCATGACGGGGAGTCTGCCGGTTGCGGGCACCCTGAGGGTCAGCCCATGTGCGGGTAGGTGTAGTCGGTCGGTGCGACCAGGGTCTCCTTGATGGCGCGGGTCAGGGTCCAGCGCATCAGGTTCTGCGGGGCACCGGCCTTGTCGTTGGTGCCGGAGGAGCGGCCGCCGCCGAAGGGCTGCTGGCCGACGACGGCGCCGGTGGACTTGTCGTTGATGTAGAAGTTGCCGGCCGCGTAGCGCAGCTTCTCCATCGTGTAGGCCGCGGCGGCACGGTCGTTGGAGATGACCGAGCCGGTGAGGGCGTAGTCGGACACCGACTCCATCTGGGTCAGCATCTCGTCGTAGGCGTCGTCCTCGTAGACGTGCACGGCGAGGAACGGGCCGAAGTACTCGGTGGTGAACACCTCGTTGGCCGGGTCGCTGCACTCGACGACGGTCGGGCGGACGAACCAGCCGACCGAGTCGTCGTACGAACCGCCCGCGACGATCGTGCAGTTGGGGTCCGCCTTCGCGCGGTCGATGGCCGCCTTGTTCTTGGCGAACGCGCGCTCGTCGATGACCGCGCCGATGAAGTTCGACAGGTCCGTGACGTCACCCATCGTCAAGTAGTCGACCTCGGCGGCGAATTCCTCCTTGAAACCGGAGTTCCAGATCGACGCCGGGATGTACGCCCGGGAGCTCGCGGAGCACTTCTGGCCCTGGTACTCGAAGGAGCCGCGGGTCAGCGCCGTCTTCAACACCGCGCGGTCCGCGCTCGGGTGGGCGACGACGAAGTCCTTGCCGCCGGTCTCGCCGACCAGGCGCGGGTAGGAGCGGTACTTCTCGATGTTGGTGCCGACCGTCTTCCACAGGTACTGGAAGGTCTTGGTGGACCCGGTGAAGTGGATGGCGGCGAGGTCGCGGTGCTCAAGAGCCACCTTCGACACCTCGATGCCGTCGCCGGTGACGAGGTTGATGACGCCCTTGGGGAGCCCCGCCTCCTCCAGCAACTGCATGAGCAGCACGGCGGAGTGGGTCTGAGTCGGCGACGGCTTCCACACCACCACATTGCCCATCAGCGCGGGCGCCGTCGGCAGGTTGCCCGCGATCGCCGTGAAGTTGAAGGGCGTGATCGCGTAGACGAAGCCTTCGAGCGGGCGGTGGTCGAGGCGGTTCCAGACGCCCGGGGAGTTGGCCGGGGGCTGCTCGGCGAGCAGGTCGCGGGCGTACTTGACGTTGAAGCGCCAGAAGTCGACGAGCTCGCAGGGACAGTCGATCTCGGCCTGCTGGGCGGTCTTGGACTGACCGAGCATGGTGGAGGCCGCGAGGGTCTCGCGCCACGGGCCGGAGAGCAGTTCGGCGGCGCGCAGGATGATCGCGGCGCGGTCGTCGAAGGACATCGCGCGCCAGGCGGGCGCGGCGGCGAGGGCCGCGTCGATCGCGTCCTGGGCGTCCTCCTGGGTGGCGTTGCCGTACGTGCCCAGCCGCGCCTTGTGGTTGTGCGGCTGTACGACGTCGACGCGCTCGCCGCCGCCCATCCGGTGCTCGCCGCCGATGGTCATCGGCAGGTCGATGGGGTTCTCGGCCAGTTCCTTGAGCTTGACCTCAAGACGGGCACGCTCGGGAGAGCCGGGCGCGTAGCCGTGCACCGGCTCGTTGACGGGGGTGGGGACCTGGGTCACAGCGTCCATGAGATCCGTAACTCCTTGTACGTGAGCGGGTGTTGGGTCAGCCCTTGGTGAGGGTGGATCGCGCGAAGAAGAGGAGGTTGGCCGGCTTCTCGGCGAGGCGGCGCATGCTGTGCCTTCCCGGGGGACAACCCCCGGACCCCCGGCAGAAAGACCTCGGTGCGTGCGTCATCTCTCAGCCCCGGGTCAGCATGCTGCGGGCGAAAAAGCGCAGATTGGCCGGCTTCTCCGCCAGCCGGCGCATGAAGTAGCCGTACCAGTCGGTGCCGTAGGCGGTGTAGACGCGCATGCGGTGGCCCTCGGCGGCGAGCCGCAGATGCTCGTCGCTGCGGATCCCGTACAGCATCTGGAACTCGTACTCGTCCAGCTTGCGCCCGGCGCGCCGGGCGAGCTCCTGCGCGATGGAGATGAGGCGCGGGTCGTGGGACCCGATCATCGGGTAGCCGGAACCCTCCATCAGGATCCGCAGAATCCGGACGTACGCCTTGTCGATCTCGTGTTTCTGCTGGTAGGCGACCTCGGTCGGCTCCTTGTACGCGCCCTTCACGAGCCGGACGCGGCTGCCGGCCCCGGCGAGGCGGCGGGCGTCGGACTCGGTGCGGAAGAGATAGGCCTGGATGACACAGCCGGTCTCCGGGAAGTCCTTCCGCAGCTCCTCGTGGATCGCGAACATCGAGTCGAGGGTGGTGTGGTCCTCGGCGTCGAGCGTGACGGTCGTGCCGATGGCGGCGGCGGCCTCGACGACGGGCCGGACGTTGGCGAGGGCCAGCTCGTGACCGCCGTGGAATGTAGGGGCGGGCCCGGAGGGCCCTTCGAGCAGGGTGGTGGTGGGCGACGGGAGGGCCTGCCCGAACATGGACAGTTTGATGGACATCTCGGCCCGGGTACCCAGCTCCAGCTCCTTGAGCCGGTCGACGAGCAGGAGGTAGGCGTCACGGGCGGCGGCGGCCTGCTCGGGGGTGGTGATGTCCTCGCCGACGACGTCCATCGTCAGCTCCAGGCCCTTGGCGGTCAGGTCCTGGACGATCGGCACGATCTCGTCGACGGTCTCGCCGGGGATGAAGCGGTCCACGACCTGCTTGGTCACCGGCGCCGCCGAGATCAGCCGACGCATCTGTTCGCTGCGCGAGGCGGCGAGAATCACGGGACCCAGCACGGGGTACCTCCAAGCGGTCGGACATACGGGGAACCACCGTGAAACCTAGGGTTGTCTCCGATCGTCGACCATCGACAGCTGTCACGCATCCGTGCCGCAGATCTCAGACAGATGTATGAAGCCGGCGGGGGAATGCGCGAGAATGCCCGGGTGACATCCGATTCCAGAGGCGACTACCAGGAGCTCGTCGACGAGATCTCCGAACTGCTCGGCGCCCCGGCGACCCTGGAGAACCGCGACTTCGAGCTGATCGCCTTCGGGGCCTACGACGGTGAGGGCGACCTGGACCCGACCGCCCTGGACCCCGTCCGCACCCGCTCGATCCTCACCCGGCGCTCCACGGCGGCGATCCGCACCTGGTTCGAGGGCTTCGGCATCACCCGGGCGACCGGCCCGGTCCGGATCCCGCCCACCCCCGAGGCGGGTGTCTACCGCGGCCGCATCTGCCTCCCCGTACGCCATCGGGGCGTCGTCCTCGGCTACGTCTGGCTCCTGGACGACGACCCGGGGCCCACCGCCCCGCAGCTGGACGCGGCCATGGAGGTGACGTCCCGCATCGGCGCACTGCTCGCGGACGAGGCGCAGCACGGGGCGGATCTCAGCCGGGAGCTGCGGGCGGTACTGACCGCCGAGCGCGGCTGGCAGGGCGACATGGCGGTGGCGGCCCTGCGCACGGCCCTCGGCACGCGCGGCGACGGCCCGTACACGCTGGTGTGCGTCGCCCCCTGGCCGTCCGCCGACCCGGACGACGCCCCCTCGGCCCGTACGGTGCCGCACGCGACGGCGCTGTGCACGGTTCCGTGGGGAGCGGCGGAGCAGCAGTGCCTGGCGGCGCTGGTACGGCTGCGGTCGACGGACGCGGGGAGTCCGGCGGAGGCAGCGGCTGCCCGGTTGCTGGAGGGGAGTTCGACGGGGTCGGCGGCGCCCCGGCTGTCGGCGGGGAGTGCGACGGGAACGGCAGCGGCCCGGCCGCTGAAGGACGGCCCGCCCGGCGTCCACCGCGCGGCGGGCATCGGCCGGCCCCGCACCGGCCTCACCGACCTCGCCACCGCCTGGCAGGAGGCCACGGCGGCGGCCCGCACCGCCCTCGCGGAACCCCGCTTCGCCCCGGTCGCCGACTGGTCCCGCATCGGCCCGTACCGCCTCCTCACCAGCCTCCCCCCGGACTCCGCCCACGACCCGGCGGTCGGCCCCCTCCTCTCCCCCACCCACCACGAACTGGCCCGCACCGCCGAGGTGTACCTCGACCGCGCGGGCCAAGCGGGGCGCACGGCCGCCGAGTTGGGCATCCACCGCCAGACGCTCTACTACCGCCTGTCACGGGTGGAACAGCTGACGGGGCTGGACCTGGACGACGGGGAGGACCGGCTGTTGCTGCACATGGTGTTGAAGGGGGCACGGCTGTAAGGCAGTTGGGGCTACTGACTACTGGGCGATGCGACGCGTCAGCAGGTCCGCCCGACGTAGTAGGCCCCCTGGATCTTCTGGGCGGAGCCCAGCCAGGTCGTGCCGGGCCTGACGCATGCCTCGTGGTCGCGTGCCCGGGCGACCTTGACCTTGATGACGACATGCGAGCCGTCCCTGGTGCAGTGGCGGTAGTAGGCGTCGGTACTGGTCTTGAAGAAGCCGCAGGGGGTGGCGGACGCGGGAGCGGCGGCGGCCACCGAGCCGAGCGAGGTGAGCACGAGGGCTGCGGCACCGAGGGCGCTGGTCACGACACGACGAACTCGCAAAGGGAACTCCTTGGTGGGCGATCGGTTGGGCGTTCGGACGGTGTGAATACCGGCCCTACGATCGCCGCGCCGGCCAGTGCGGTTGCTCGAACGCCGGGCCGTTCACCCGGGGAATCGATTTGTCGCTGGCCCGATCGAGTGACACATGACCCGTGGGGCGCCGCCGGCCGACTCACCTGAAGTAGTGGCCCTCTTCGATGTCCTCGATCAGCCCGGGGTGAGTGGGCCTACCCGGGTTCGGCGAAACGCGGCCGACCGACCAGTCCACCGGCGCGGAATTGGAGCTGCCGGGCGGCCCGGCCGGATTCTAGTGTCGACGCCATGACGACCGGCCCGACCTCCGGCTCCCCGACCCCCGCAACACCCGACTGCCCTTCCTCCGAGGCCACTTCGGGCAGTCGTCCCCCGCTCCTGACCCGCCCCCTGCTTCTCCGCTTCGTCAGCGTGGTCGGCGCCAGTCTCAGCTTCTTCCTGCTGCTCTCGGTCGTACCGGCGTATGCCGCCGAGCGCGGCGGCGGGGGCGCGGCGGGGCTCGCGACCGGTTCGCTGATGCTCGCGACGGTGCTCGGCGAACTGGTCACGCCCCGGCTCGTCGACCGCTTCGGGTACCGACTGACCCTGATGGCAGGGCTGTTGCTGCTCGGCGCGCCGGCCTTGGTGCTGACCGTCTCGGGCAACACCGCCTGGGTCGTCGCGGTGTGCTTCGTCCGCGGACTCGGCTTCGCGCTGACGATCGTCGCGGGCGGCGCTCTGACCGCGTCGCTGATCCCGGACCAGCGCCGGGGCGAGGGGCTCGCGTTGGTGGGCCTGGTGTCCGGCGTACCGTCACTGGTCGCACTGCCGCTGGGCCTGTGGCTTGCCGGACACCTGGGATTCGGGCCGGTAGCCGTCGGCGGGGGCCTCGCGGCACTGGCCGCGATCCCCTTCGTCACCGGCCTGCCGGACCGGGCGAGCAGGGCCGACCGCCCCGATCAGCCGATGGGTGTCGTACGAGGGCTGCGAACCGGCGCTCTGCTACGGCCCGTTCTGGTGTTCGCGGCCACCGCCACCGCCGCCGGAATCATCGTCACGTTCCTGCCGCTGGCCGTGCCCTCGGCGTCCGCCGGAGTCGTCGCGGTGGCCCTGTTCGTGCAGACCGCGGCCTCCACGGTGACGCGCTGGCTGGCGGGCCGCCACGGCGACCGGCACGGCAGCGGCCGGCTCGTGCTGCCCGGCCTGCTCCTGTCGGCGGCGGGCGTCCTGGTCATCGCCCCGACCGCGAACCCGGTCGCCGTCGTCGCGGGCACCGCCCTGTTCGGCGCGGGCTTCGGCATCGCCCAGAACGCCACACTGACCCTGATGTACGCCCGCGCTTCGGCCGCCTCGTACGGCACGGTCAGCGCGCTGTGGAACCTGGCCTACGACGGCGGAATGGGCGTAGGCGCGGCCGGCTTCGGCGTCACGGCCGACCTGACCGGCTACCCGTGGGCCTTCGCGCTGACCGCGCTGCTGATGCTGACGGCGCTGGCACCGGCACTGCGGGACCGGCGGCGCGAGGGCGCGGCCGCGGCCGGATAACCCACCAGGTCGGCGTGCCTTGCACACGCCCTCCGGTGCCGGGCGAAGCCCCTCGGAGAGGGCCCCATCGGGCCGGGCCGCGACACCGGCACTGCGGGCCAACGAACGCGGCACATCACCCCGCCTTCCGCGCACCCTCCAACAACTGACGCAGACCCTCGGTGAGCCGGTCCGCGTCCGGTGCGGTCTTCGGGTCGAAGGTCCACTGCATGATGAGCCCGGACATGACGACCATGTAGAACGAGCCGAGCGTGTCGGCGGTCTCGTCCGAGACCTCCTCCTCCGGCACCCCCATGAGCAGCGAGACCAGTCCCCGGCCGCCCTCGCGCTGCGCGAGGGCCAACTGGTCGCGGGCCTCCGGCAGTTGGTCGCCCATCGCCATGATCTCCCCGCTGAGCCGCCACATCGAGCCGGGCTGACGGAGGGAGGCGACAACGTTCGACCACACCTCCCTGAACCGCTCCAGCGAGCCCGGCGCCCCTTCGAGCCGGTCGCCCCACTCGAAGGACATGTCGTCCACCAGCGAGACGTATGCCTGCGCGAGCAGCGCGTCCTTCGAGCCGTAGTGGTAGCCGATGGACGCGAGGTTGGTCCCCGACTCCTTGACGATGTCGCGCGCCGTGGTGCGCGCGAACCCCTTCTCCAGCAGGCAGCGCTTCGCGCCTTCGAGCAGATCCTCACGGTGTCCCATGCGCGCCACCCTACCGCCGATCCATACAACCGTCCCATACACATGACTTACACATCTGTTCTAGACAAGCGTTTAAGACGCGCGTACATTCGCTGTCATGACGAACCCGACGAGCTCGACGAACCCCGCGAGCACCCCCAACTCCCGTGCCGGGCGCCGTGAATGGACCGCCCTCGGCGTCCTGATGCTCCCGCTGCTCCTCGTCTCCATGGACGTCTCCGTCCTCTACTTCGCCGTCCCGGCGATCAGCGCGGACCTGGAGCCCAGCGGCACCCAGCAGCTGTGGATCTTCGACATCTACGCCTTCGTCCTGGCCGGCCTGCTGATGACGATGGGCTCGATCGGCGACCGCATCGGCCGCCGCCGGCTCCTCCTGATCGGCGCGGCGGCCTTCGGCACCGCGTCCTTCATCGCCGCCTACGCGAACAGCGCCGAGACCCTGATCGCGGCCCGCGCGGTCCTCGGCATCGGCGGCGCGACCCTGATGCCCTCGACGATGGCGCTGCTGCGCACGATGTTCACCGACCCCGGCCAGCGCGCGAAGGCGATCGGTCTGTGGTCCGGCGTGATGACCGCCGGTGTCGCACTCGGCTCGGTGCTGAGCGGTGTCCTGGTCCAGTACTTCTGGTGGGGCTCGGTCTTCCTGATCAACCTGCCCGCGATGACCCTGCTCCTGCTCATCGGCCCGTTCCTGCTCCCCGAGTCGAAGAACCCGGCCCCCGGCCGCTTCGACTGGCCGAGCGTCCCGCTGTCCCTGGCCGCCGTACTGCCCGTGATCTACGGCCTCAAGGAGATCCCGTCCGAGGGCTGGCACGTCCAGTACGTCGTCTCGATCACCGTGGGCCTGCTCTTCGCGACCCTGTTCGTCCACCGCCAGCGCACGGCGGCGTCCCCGATGATCGACCCCGCCCTCTTCCGGGGCCGCGGTTTCGCCCCCTCCGTCGTCCTCAACCTGGTCTCCGCGTTCGGCATGATGGGCTCGGCCTTCTTCACCACGCAGTATCTGCAGTCGGTGCTCGGCAAGAGCGCGATGGAGGCGGCCCTGTGGGCGCTGCTCCCGTCGGTGCCGATCGGTGCGGCGGCTCCGCTGGCAACGACCCTCGTGCAGAAGGGAGTTGACCGCGCCTACGTCGTCGCCTCCGGTTTCGCGATCGCCGCCTGCGGCTACGGCATGCTCGCCCTCACCGGCACCGACTCCCTCTGGTTCGCCCTGGCCGCCGCCGGTGTCCTCGCCTCCGGGATCGTCATGGTGATGTCCCAGATCATGGACCTCGCGATGGGCAGCGCCCCGGTGGAGAAGGCGGGCGTCGCGTCCTCGCTGATGGAGACGGGCGCGGAGTTCGGCGGCGCGCTGGGCATGGCGGTCCTCGGCTCCATCGGTACGGCCGTCTACCGCCACGGCATCCCGGCCTCGGCCCCCGCCCCGGCCCACGAGACCCTCGGCGGCGCCCTCGCCGTCGCCCGCCGACTGCCGGGGCACACGGGAGATGCCCTGACGGCGACCGCACGCCAGGCCTTCACCGACGGCATGCACGGCGCGGCGATCGCGGGCGCGGTACTCCTGCTGGGCGCGGCCTTCGCGGCAGCGTGGACCCTGCGGGGGCTGCGGGTACAGACGCCGGAGCCGGTGACGGCACAGCCGCAGGAAGCGCGGGCGTGAGGCCTCGACACACAGGAACGCCGGGCGGGTCGAGGATTCTCTCCTCGACCCGCCCGGCGTTCACGTACAAACGCGACCGGCACTACTCAGCCCGTCCGGCGCCTTCTCAACGCAGGCCACCGACATCCAGCCCGTCCGGCGCCCTTTCCACCCAGGCCGCCAGAATCCAGCCCGTCCGGCGTTTGAGGACGAGGCCCCTTCAGGGCCGATCGGGGGTCTGGGGGCGGGCCCCCAGCACCACCTCAGCCGCGGACCAGGCTCAGACGAGGTTCACCGAACGCGCCGACGTCGCGCCGATCTCCTCGGCCACCTCGGCCAGCACATTCGCGGCCACCGTGTCGTCAACCGTCAGCACGGCCAGCGCCTCGCCGCCCGCGACCGACCGGGAGACCTGCATACCGGCGATGTTGATCCCGGCCTCGCCGAAGACGCGGCCGACCGTGCCGACGACGCCGGGACGGTCCTCGTACCGCAGCACCACCATGTGGTCTGCGAGCGCGAGGTCGACGTCGTAGTCGCCGACCGCGACGATCTTCTGCAGGTTCTTGGGGCCGGCCAGCGTGCCGGAGACCGCGACCTCCTCGCCGCTGCTCAGCGTGCCGCGCACGGTGACGACGTTGCGGTGGTCGGCGGACTCGGAGCTGGTCGTCAGCCGGACCTCGACGCCGCGCTCCTGCGCGAACAGCGGGGCGTTGACGTACGACACGGTCTCGTCGACGACGTCCTCGAACACGCCCTTGAGCGCGGAGAGTTCGAGCACCTTGACGTCGTGCTGGGTGATCTCGCCGTAGACCTCGACGTCGAGGCGGACCGCGACCTCGCCCGCCAGCGCGGTGAAGATGCGGCCGAGCTTCTCGGCGAGGGGCAGGCCCGGCTTGACGTCCTCGGCGATGACGCCGCCCTGGACGTTGACCGCGTCGGGGACGAGTTCACCCGCGAGCGCGAGACGCACCGACCTGGCGACCGAGACACCGGCCTTCTCCTGCGCCTCGTCCGTGGAGGCGCCGAGGTGCGGGGTGGAGACGACCTGGTCGAACTCGAAGAGCGGGGAGTCCGTGCAGGGCTCCTTCGCGTACACGTCGAGGCCGGCGCCGGCGACGCGGCCCTCCTTGAGCGCGGAGTACAGCGCCTCCTCGTCGACGATCCCGCCGCGCGCGGCGTTGACGATGCGCACGGTCGGCTTCACCTTGCGCAGCGCCTCGTCGCCGATCAGACCCACCGTCTCCGGGGTCTTGGGCAGGTGCACGGTGATGAAGTCGGAGACCTCGAGCAGCTCGTCGAGGGACAGGATCTTGACGCCCATCTGCGCGGCCCGCGCGGGCTGGATGTAGGGGTCGTAGGCGACGACCTTCATCCCGAACGCGGACATGCGCTGCGCCACGAGGGCACCGATACGTCCCAGACCCACCACACCCAGGGTCTTCTCGGCCAGCTCGACGCCCGTGTACTTGCTGCGCTTCCACTCGCCGTTCTTCAGCGCGGCGTTGGCCTGCGGGATGTGGCGTGCGGTCGCCAGCAGCAGACCGCAGGCCAGCTCGGCGGCGGTGACGATGTTCGAGGTGGGGGCGTTGACGACCATCACGCCGGCCTTGGTGGCGGCGGAGACGTCCACGTTGTCCAGGCCGACGCCGGCTCGTGCGACGACCTTCAGCTTCTTCGCGGCGGCGACCGCCTCGGCGTCGACCTTGGTGGCCGAGCGGATCAGGATCGCGTCCACGTCGGCGATCGCGGGGAGCAGCTCGCCCCGGTCGGCGCCGTTGCAGTGGCGGATCTCGAAGTCCGGGCCGAGGGCGTCCACCGTCGCGGGCGACAGCTCTTCAGCGATGAGTACGACAGGTTTCGAGCTCACGTGAGTCCTCACAAGTCCATTGCGTGCGGACGGCCGTCCCGACGGCCGCAGGCGGTGGAGGTACGGGCCGCGTGGAGACGCACGACGCTGTGGGCCTGACGCGTATGTAGTACGGCAGTGTAGTGGCGCTCCGACAGTCGTCTTACGCCTCTGCGGAAGGATCACCCGTCCGAGGCTGGACGGGTTGGACAAAGGGGCCGGAGCGTCCGCTCCGGCCCCTCAGGCCTCGAGACTTACGCCTCTTCGTCGACCCAGCTCATCAGCTTGCGGAGCTGCTTGCCTGTGGTCTCCAGCAGGGACTCGGCGTCCTTCTGCTTGTACTCGTTGTACTTCTTCAGGCCGCCGTGGTACTCGGCCATCCACTCACGCGCGAAGGTGCCGTCCTGGATCTCGGCGAGGACCTGCTTCATCGTGGCCTTGGTCTCGTCCGTGATGATCCGCGGGCCGGTGACGTAGTCGCCCCACTCGGCGGTCTCGGAGATCGACCAGCGCATCTTCTCCAGGCCGCCCTCGTACATGAGGTCGACGATGAGCTTCAGCTCGTGCAGGCACTCGAAGTACGCGATCTCGGGCTGGTAGCCGGCCTCGGTCAGCGTCTCGAAACCGGCCTTGACCAGCGCGGCCGTACCGCCGCAGAGAACGGCCTGCTCACCGAACAGGTCGGTCTCGGTCTCCTCGGTGAAGGTGGTCTTGATGACGCCGGCGCGGGTGCCGCCGATGCCCTTCGCGTACGACAGCGCGAGCGCGAAGCCGTTGCCGGTCGCGTCCTGCTCGACGGCCGCGATACACGGAACGCCGCGGCCCTCCTCGTACTGGCGGCGGACGAGGTGGCCCGGGCCCTTGGGGGCGACCATGCAGACGTCGACGCCGGCCGGCGGCTTGATGAAGTCGAAGCGGATGTTCAGGCCGTGGCCGAAGAACAGCGCGTCGCCGTCGTTGAGGTTGTCCTTGATGGACTCCTCGTAGACCTGGGCCTGGATCGGGTCCGGCACCAGGATCATGATGACGTCGGCCTCGGCGGCGGCCTCGGAGGGCGTCACCACACGGAGGCCCTGCTCCTCGGCCTTCGCCTTGGACTTGGAGCCCTCGTGCAGACCGACGCGCACGTCGACGCCGGAGTCACGGAGCGACAGCGCGTGGGCGTGGCCCTGGCTGCCGTAGCCGATGACCGCGACCTTGCGGCCCTGGATGATGGACAGGTCGGCGTCGGCGTCGTAGAACAGCTCGGCCACTTTGGGTTCTCTCCTTGGTGTGCAGGTGTTGCGTCCCACCGTATGACGGCGGGCGGAATCGAAGTTCGGGGGTCTCGGAATGCGGGCGGCCGGGGCCGCCCGCACACGGGTCTACGCGGAGCGGTCGAGCGCGCGCAGCGAGCGGTCGGTGATGGAGCGGGCGCCGCGGCCGATGGCGATCGTGCCGGACTGGACCAGCTCCTTGATGCCGTACGGCTCCAGCATCTTGAGCATGGCGGTCAGCTTGTCGCTGGAGCCGGTGGCCTCGATGGTGACGGCCTCCGGGGAGACGTCGACGGTCTTGGCGCGGAAGAGCTGGACGATCTCGACGATCTGGGAGCGCGTCTCGTTGTCGGCGCGCACCTTCACCAGAACGAGTTCGCGCTGAACGGCGGAACCCGGCTCCAGTTCGACGATCTTCAGCACGTTGACGAGCTTGTTGAGCTGCTTGGTGACCTGTTCGAGCGGGAGTGCCTCGATCACGTTCACCACGATCGTGATGCGGGAGATGTCGGGGTGCTCGGTGACGCCGACGGCGAGGGAGTCGATGTTGAAGCCGCGCCGGGAGAACAGGGCGGTGATCCGGGCGAGGACACCTGGCTTGTTCTCCACCAGGACGGAGAGCGTGTGCTTGGACATTTCTCTGTGGTCTCTCTCGCTCAGTCGTCTTCGTTGTCGCCGAAGTCGGGGCGGACGTCCCGGGCGAACATGACCTCGTCGTTGGAGGTGCCGGCGGCGACCATCGGCCACACCATGGCGTCCTCGTGGACGATGAAGTCGATCACGACGGGGCGGTCGTTGATCGAGTTCGCCTCCTCGATGACCTTGTCGAGGTCGTCGGGGGACTCGCAGCGGATCGCGTAACAGCCCATCGCCTCCGACAGCTTGACGAAGTCGGGGATGCGCGTGCCGGCGCTCGGCTGCTTGCCGTCCGCCTCCGGGCCGCTGTGCAGCACGGTGTTGGAGTAGCGCTGGTTGTAGAACAGGGTCTGCCACTGGCGGACCATGCCGAGGGCGCCGTTGTTGATGATGGCGACCTTGATCGGGATGTTGTTCAGGGCGCAGGTGGTGAGTTCCTGGTTGGTCATCTGGAAGCAGCCGTCGCCGTCGACCGCCCAGACCGTGCGGTCCGGGGCGCCGGCCTTGGCACCCATCGCGGCCGGGACCGCGTAGCCCATCGTCCCGGCGCCGCCGGAGTTGAGCCAGGTCGCCGGCTTCTCGTACTGGATGTAGTGCGCGGCCCACATCTGGTGCTGGCCGACGCCCGCCGCGAAGATCGTTCCCTCCGGGGCGAGTTGGCCGATGCGCTCAATGACCTGCTGCGGGGAGAGCGAGCCGTTGTCCGGCTGCTCGTAGCCGAGCGGGTACGTCTCGCGCCAGCGGTTGAGGTCCTTCCACCAGGCGCTGTAGTCGCCGGTGTGTCCCTCGCTGTGCTCCTTCTGCACGGCCTGGACCAGGTCGGCGATGACCTCGCGGGCGTCCCCGACGATCGGCACGTCGGCGGCGCGGTTCTTGCCGATCTCCGCGGGATCGATGTCGGCGTGGACGATCTTGGCGTACGGGGCGAAGCTGTCCAGCTTGCCGGTGACGCGGTCGTCGAAGCGGGCTCCGAGGGCGACGATCAGGTCGGCCTTCTGCAGCGCGGTGACGGCGGTGACCGCACCGTGCATGCCCGGCATTCCCACGTGCAGCTCGTGACTGTCGGGGAATGCGCCGAGCGCCATCAGGGTGGTGGTGACGGGCGCTCCGGTGAGTTCTGCGAGGACCTTCAGTTCGGCGGTGGCGTGTGCCTTGAGGACGCCGCCGCCGACGTAGAGGACGGGCCGCTTCGCGGCGGTGATCAGCTTGGCGGCCTCGCGGATCTGCTTGGCGTGCGGCTTGGTCACCGGGCGGTAGCCGGGCAGGTCCATGACCGGCGGCCAGGAGAAGGTGGTCTTCGCCTGGAGGGCGTCCTTCGCGATGTCGACCAGCACCGGGCCCGGACGGCCGGTGGAGGCGATGTGGAAGGCCTGCGCGATGACGCGCGGGATGTCCTCGGCCTTGGTGACCAGGAAGTTGTGCTTGGTGACGGGCATCGTGATGCCGACGATGTCCGCCTCCTGGAAGGCGTCCGTACCGATCGCCTTGGACGCGACCTGCCCGGTGATCGCCACGAGCGGCACCGAGTCCATGTGCGCGTCGGCGATCGGGGTCACCAGGTTGGTGGCGCCGGGGCCCGAGGTCGCCATGCAGACGCCGACCTTGCCGGTGGCCTGCGCGTAGCCGGTGGCCGCGTGGCCCGCGCCCTGCTCGTGCCGGACCAGGACGTGACGCACCCGCGTCGAGTCCATCAGCGGGTCGTACGCCGGAAGGATCGCACCGCCGGGGATGCCGAATACCGTGTCGGCCCCGACTTCCTCGAGAGAGCGGATGAGGGACTGCGCGCCCGTGACGTGCTCGGGGGCGGACGGCTGTCCTCCGGATCGGGGCCGCGGCTGCGGATGGGCCCCGGTGGCCTGCTCGGTCATCGTCATTCTCTTCTCGATGCTGAGGGTTTTTGCGAGGTTTGTGCGGGGTTCTGCTGCTGCACGACTCGATCCTGTGCAACAAAAAACCCCTCGTGCCGTGAGGCAAGCGAGGGGAGCGCGCCGGGTGCGGTCGCTGGGAGTTCCGGGTCCGTCCGGAGGTCACCAGCTTCAGCCGACGCGCTTTCCAAGTACGAGAATTCGGGTGCGCATGGGACTGACCCTCCCCCCGGCACGCACCGACTGTCAAGTGGGTGGGACGGGAGTCTCATTATGTGAGCGGAGGGCCGTTCCGCCCCCGAAAACGACGGGCACACCACTGGTGTACACCCCCGGGGCCCCGCCCGCGAACGCGGGCTCGGCCGGGCCGTGCGGCACCGGATAGTGGCCGCAGGACAGGGCCCGGCGCAGCCGGTACTCGTCCAGCGGTCCGGAGAAGGCCATGCCCTGCCCGTGTGTACAGCCCATCGCGCGCAGGGCGACCACCTGTTCCGGCAGGTCGACGCCGTCGGCCACGGACTGGAGCCCGAGGTCCCCGGCGATCCGCAGCATCCCGCTGGTGATCTTGTGCAGCCGCGCGGACTCGACGACGCCCTCGACCAGACTGCGGTCCAGTTTCAGTACGTCGACGGGGAGCCGCCGTAGCGTCGTGATGGTCGCGTAACCACTGCCGAAGCCGTCGAGGGCGATCCGCACGCCGAGCCGCCGCAGGGCGGTCAGCCGACGCTCCAGCTCGTCCAGCGAGACCCTCGGGTCGGTGTCGGACAGTTCGATGACCAGGGAGCCCGACGGCAGCCCGTGCCGGGTCAGCAGGGCCTCGATCGAGCCGAGCGGCATCGACTTGTCCAGCAGCCGCCGGGCGCTCATCCGCACGGCCACCGACACGGCGGGCCCGGCCGCGAGGCGCTCGGCGGCCTGTTCCACGGCCTCCTCGAGCATCCAGCGCCCCAGCTCGGCGGTCTTGTCACTGTCCTCGGCCACCCGCAGGAACTCGGCCGGCGTGAACAGCACCCCCTGCGACGAACGCCATCGCGCCTGCGTGGAGACCGAGGTGATCCGGCCGTCCGTCAGCGAGACCACGGGCTGGTGCAGCAGCGCGAACTCGCCGTCGTGCAGCGCGGCCCGCAGCCGGGTGGCCAGCTCCGCCTTCCGTACGACGTCCTGCTGCATCTGCGGGGCGTACAGCTCGACCCGGCCCTTGCCCGCCCCCTTGGCGCGGTACATCGCGAGGTCGGCGTTGCGCAGCAACTCCCCCGCGCCCAGGCCCGGTTCGGCGAAGGCGACGCCGATGGAGGCGGCGACACGGACATCGTTGCCGTCGATGAGATACGGCTGGGACAGGGTGATTCTCAGGCGGTCGGCGAGTTCCATGATGTGCCGCTCGCGGGCCGCCCGGTCCCGGGTGCCGTCCCCGACGATCAGGGCCGCGAACTCGTCGCCGCCGAGCCGGGAGGCGGTGTCGCCGTGCCGGACCGCGCCGTCGAGTCTGCGGGCGGCCTGGATGAGGAGCTCGTCCCCTGCCTGGTGGCCGATCGTGTCGTTCACGGCCTTGAAGCCGTCGAGGTCGATGAAGAGGACGGCCGTACCGCGGTCGGTGGAGCGGCGGCCGGACAGGGCCTGCTGGACGCGCCTGGTGAACAGGGCGCGGTTGGGCAGGTCGGTGAGCGGGTCGTGCTCGGCGTTGTGCTGCAACTGCGCCTGGAGGCGCACTCGTTCGGTCACGTCCCGGCTGTTGAAGATCAGGCCGCCGTGGTGGCGGTTGACGGTCGACTCGACGTTGAGCCAGCCGCCGTCGCCGGACCGGAAGCGGCACTCGATACGGGTGTTGGACTCCTCGAAGGGGCTGGCGGCGAGGAAGCGGCGCACCTCGTGCACCACACAGCCCAGGTCCTCGGGGTGGATGAGCGAGGCGAGTTCGTTCCCGACGAGTTCCTCCGCGGCCTTGCCGTAGACACCGGCGGCGGCCGGGGAGACGTAGCGGAGGATGCCGTTCGGGGCAGCGATCATGATGACGTCGCTGGAGCCCTGGACCAGGGAGCGGAAGTGGTTCTCCTTCTGGGCCAGTTCCTGGGTGAGGGTGATGTTGTCGAGCAGCATGATGCCCTGGCGGACCACGAGGGCGAGCACCACGCAGCCCGCGGTGATCAGCACCACGCGGTCGGGGCTGCGGCCGTTGAGGACGTTGTAGAGGATCCCCAACGTGCAGACGGCGGCGGCGAGATACGGGGTGAGCGCGGCCAGTGAGCCGGCGATGGGCCGGGTGGCCGGATAGCGGCCGTGGTCGCCGCCCGGCGCGGGTGCCGGGTGCTGGACGCCGGCGCGCTGTCCGGGCCGGTGTTCGTGCACCACGCGCGTGTGCCCGTCGTCCTCGGGCTGGGCGTGCCGGGGCGCGGCCCACGGGGCGTAGGCGAGGAGCAGTGAACCGGCGAACCAGCCCGCGTCGAGCAACTGGCCCGAGTGGTAGTTGTTGTGGAGCAGCGGCGAGGTGAAGAGGGCGTCGCACATCACGGTCAGGGCCAGCGCGCCGATCGCGGTGTTCACGGCGGTGCGGTTGACCGAGGAACGCCGGAAGTGCAGCGCGAGCACCATGCTGACCAGGGCGATGTCGAGCAGCGGGTACGCCAGGGAGAGCGCGGTGTGGGCCACGCTCGGCCCGTCGAACTTCGCGGCCTGGGCCAGCGCGAGGCTCCAGGACAGCGTGAGCAGCGAGCCGCCGATCAGCCAGGCGTCCAACGCCAGACAGATCCAACCCGCCTTGGTGACGGGCCGTTTGGCCAACACCAGGAGCCCGACGATGGCGGGCGGCGCGAAGCACAGGAAGAACAGGTCGGCGAAGCTGGGGCTGGGCACGGTCCGTTCGAGCACGACCTCGTACCACCCCCAGACTCCGTTGCCCAGTGCCGCCATCGCCGAGGAGAGCGAGAACAGCAGCCAGGCGGGTCGAAAGCGGATACGGCTGCTTCGCGCGTAGAGGAAGCAGGAGACCGCGGCGGTACCGGCCGCCGCGCTGAGCCCGAAGTCACCCATGATCAGGGCGACTTGGCGGGAACCCCAGTCGAACGCGGAACCGACGGCGTATCCCGCGCACACCAGGGCCAGGACGAGTTGCTGGACCAGGCCACAGCCGCCGGAGGCCGGCGGTCCTGGCTGCCGCGCTCCCGGCGAAGTCCGGTCCCGGAGCGCCCCGTTGAGGGTGGTCGTCGCAGACGGTGGCGAACTCACCGGGCCCTCCCGGTCCGTGCCGCTCCCCGGTCCCGCGGGCCCCGGTGCGCTGGATGGGCGTGCCTGCGGCGGCCGTTGTGCCTGCGGTGGTGATGGCTGGGGTGGCTGTGCCGGCCGCCATGACCGCTGTGGCTGTCGTGACCGCTGTGATTGCCGTGACAGCCGTCGTGGCCGCGTCTGCGCGCGGCGGTGCGCCAGGGTCGCCGTCGGCGGCCCCGCCGCGTCGGATCGCTCGTCCATAGGCCGTGCATCGCCCGTCGCCCCCCTCACAGTCTGAAATGTCCGTCCCCGGCGCCGAACGGTGCGCGGCGCAGCCCCTGCCGGGACGATACACCAGTCTCGTCACTCAGGGACATAGTTCCTCTACGCTCCGTGACGACCAGCGGAGATGCGTGCACGCCCCGCTTCCGGAAGGTTGCGGAGGGTACCGGAAGCGGATTGCACGCCTGTTGCGACTACTCAGTTGGTCCTGTCGTAAGGATCACGTTGCGCAGCGGCTCATGGTTCACGAACCGCCCCAACTGGTCCACAACCAGACGCTTCGCACGCGGCAGGAACGCCGACGTGGGCCCGCCGACATGCGGACTGATGAGCACCCCGGGTGCCTGCCACAACGGGTGCCCCTGGGGCAGGGGTTCGGGGTCGGTGACGTCCAACGCGGCGGTGATACGGCCGCTTTCCAGCTCCGCGAGCAGCGCCTTGGTGTCCACGACGGGACCGCGGGCCACGTTGACCAGCAGCGCCCCGTCCTTCATCCGGGCCAGGAACTCGGCGTCGACCAGGTGGCGCGTGGTCTCCGTGAGGGGCGTGGACAGGATGACGACGTCCGCCTCCGGGAGCAGGGCGGGCAGTTCGGTGAACGGATGCACCGGTCCGCGCTCCGTGGTGCGCCCGGAGCGCGCCACGCGCGCCACCCGCGCGAGCTCGAAGGGAGTGAGCCGGTCCTCGATGGCCGCTCCGATGGCGCCGTAGCCGACGATGAGGACGGACCGGTCCGCGAGCGCCGGGTGGAAGTCGCCCTGCCAGCGCTCCTGTTGCTGCGCCCGCACGAACTCCGGAATGCCGCGCAGCGAGGCAAGGGTCAGCGTGAGCGCGAGTTCGGCGGTGCTCGCCTCGTGCACCCCGCGGGCGTTGCACAGCCGCACCCCCGGGACGATCAGGGACAGGTCCGCGGTCATGTCGTCGATCCCGGCCGTCAGCGTCTGGATGAGCTGCAGGTTCCGCATCTGCTTCAGGGGCCGCGTCTTCACGGGCTGACGCTTCATGTACGGCACCACGTATACGAGGCAGTCCGCGGGATCGCCCGGGAACTCCTGACCGCCGTCTTCACCCCCGTCCCAGAACAGGTAGTCGGGGCCCTCGGGGAGCCCTTCGATCTCCTCCGGCGGGATGGGCAGCCACACGTCATTAGTCATGGTCAGGAGGCTAGGGCCTGTGCGGCGGGTCAGGCCGGAGAAAATCAACGGCACCTCGTCAGCTCAGGTGAGCGGGGGCTGGTGCGTGCCGGCCCCCGCGTCTCCGGCAGGACCCGCCGCACAGGCCCTAGGTCAGGGCCACGCGCGCGTAGAGGTTAGGTTGGTGGGCCAGGAGAGGGAGGGTCACGAGCAGGTGGAGCGCAGGACGATCGGTGCGGGGGCGCTCTCGATGGGGGCCGTCGGGCTCGGCTGCATGCCGATGAACTGGGCCTACAGCGGGTCGCGGCAGCGGGGCGACGAGTCGGTCAGGGCCGTGCACCGGGCGCTCGATCTGGGCATGACGCTGCTGGACACCGCCGACATGTACGGTCCGTTCACCAACGAGTTGTTGTTGGGGCGGGTGTTGAAGGAGCGGCGCGAGGACGCGTTCGTGTCGACCAAGGTCGGCCTGCTGGTCGGCGAACAGCACATCGTGGCGAACGGCCGCCCCGGCTATGTGAAACGCGCGTGCGACGCGTCGCTGCGCCGCCTCCAGACCGAGGTGATCGACCTCTACCAACTGCACCGCGCCGACCCCGAGGTCCCGGTCGAGGAGACCTGGGGCGCGATGGCGGATCTCGTACAGGCCGGAAAAGTAAGGGCGTTGGGCATGTGCGCGGTCGGCGCCCGCTCCGCACGCCGGCCCGGGGCGCGGCTGCATGACGGAACGATCCGCCAACTCCAGCGCGTACAGCAGGTGTTCCCGGTGACGGCCGTGCAGGCCGAGCTGTCGGTGTGGTCGACGGAGGCGCTGGAAGCGCTGCTGCCGTGGTGCGCGGCACGCGGGGTCGGCTTTCTGGCGGCGATGCCGCTCGGCAACGGCTTCCTCACCGGCACCCTGACCCCGGGCGAGGGCTTCGAACCGGACGACGTGCGCGCCCGCCACCCCCGCTTCACCGCCGAGATGACCGCCGCGAACCAGCCGATCGTGGCCGGCCTGCGCAGGGTGGCCCGCCGGCACGGCCCCGAGGTCACCCCGGCGCAGGTGGCCCTGGCGTGGGTACTGGCGCAGGGCTCGCACGTGGTGCCGGTACCGGGCGCCAAGCAGGAGCGCTGGGTGACGGAGAACGCGGGGGCCGCGGAACTCCGCCTCACACCGGAGGACCTCACGGAGGTGGCGGAACTGCCGGCGGCACTGGGCTCCTGGGACTGACCGGCGCACGCGGGACAGGGACTGCCAGTGACGCCGGGTTCCTGGAACCGACCGCATGACAGGGCTCGATCCTGCGTCGGTCGTCGGTGATCGGGAACCCGCCCGGCGTGAGCGGTGTATGACAAGTAGAACCCGCCCGTCGAAGGGACCTGATCGTGCAACGTCGAGTCGTGTCGGCCGCCCTGGCCGTGACCGCACTCCTGCTGACGGCCGGCTGCTCCTCCGGCGGCGAGGACCCGCGCTACGGCACACCCACGCCCTCGGGCAGCGCCAGTACGACCACGGGGTCGTCGTCCTCCGGACAGCCCGCCGCGCAGATCCCGCCCGCCAAGGGCACCGTGAAGGTGCTGCGCACGGTCACCGAGGGTCTGAACACCCCCTGGGGCCTGGCCCCGCTGCCCGACGGGAACCTCCTCGTCTCCTCCCGCGACAACGGCACGATCACCCGGATCACCGAGAAGACGGGCCAGAAGACCGAGCTGGGCACGGTCTCCGGGTTCTCCCCCGCCGGCGAGGGCGGACTCCTCGGCATCGCGCTCTCCCCGGACTACGCCTCGGACCACATGATCTACGCCTACTTCACCTCGGCCTCGGACAACCGCATCGTCCGCATGCTGTACGACCCGAAGAAGCCGGCCGGTGAGCAGCTGGGCGCACCGGACACGATCTTCAAGGGCATCCCCAAGGGCTATATCCACAACGGCGGCCGGATCGCCTTCGGCCCGGACGGCATGCTGTACGCGGGCACGGGCGAGAGCGGTCAGCGAGGTCTGGCGCAGGACAAGAAGTCCCTGGGCGGCAAGATCCTTCGGCTCACCCCGGAGGGAGACCCGGCGCCGGGCAATCCGTTCCCTAACTCGGCGGTGTACACCTACGGCCACCGCAATGTGCAGGGCCTGGCCTGGGACTCCAAGCAGCGGCTGTTCGCCTCGGAGTTCGGCCAGGACACCTGGGACGAGCTGAACGCGATCACTCCGGGCGACGACTACGGCTGGCCGAACGCGGAGGGCAGGAGCAGCGACTCCAAGTACCACAACCCGATCACACAGTGGCACACCGACGACGCCTCCCCCAGCGGTATCGCCTACGCCGAGGGCTCCATATGGATGGCGGGCCTGAAGGGGCAGCGCCTGTGGCGCATCCCGCTGGACGGCACGAAGGCGTCGGCCGCTCCGCAGGCCTTCCTCACCGGCGAGTACGGCCGCTTGCGCACGGTGGTGTCGGCGGGCGGCGACAAGCTGTGGCTGGTGACCAGCAACACGGACGGGCGGGGCACGCCTAAGTCGGGGGACGACCGGATTCTGGAGCTTCAGGTGTCGTAGCGGAGGGGCCGGGGTCGACTTCAGAGCCGGCTTCAGGTTCGGCTTCGGGCAGGCGGACGACGACCTTGCCGGACTCCAGGTCTATCGGCCCGCGTCCGGGGTCGCCGTCGGCGACGTCGACCCTGGTCATCTCCAGCCGGTTGCGCTCGTCCTCGGTGTGCTTGCGGCCCGGTGAGAACAGTTCCTCGAACATGTTGAACACGGCGCCTCCCCTGGCCCGGTCTCCTACAGCGTACGACTCATCCGGCCGAACGCACGGTGACCGAGTCGGGCGGAAACAGTCCCAGCCGGTGGGCCACCGCCGCCGCCTCGCCCCGGCCGGAGACGCCGAGCTTGCCGAGGATGTTCGAGACGTGGACGCTCGCGGTCTTCGGGGAGATGAAGAGTTCCTCGGCGATCTGCCGGTTGGTGCGGCCGGCGGAGACCAGGCGCAGGACGTCGCGCTCCCGGCTGGTGAGGCCGAGCGCCGCTACGGGGTCGGCGGAGACGGCTCTCGGCGCCGGGACCCTGGTGAGCGTCAGCCGGGCCCGCTGGGCGAGCAGGGCGACGGAGTCGGCGAGCGGGCGGGCGCCCAGGTGCGCGGCGACGGCACCGGAGAGCCGGAGGAGTTCGGTGGCGCGGTCGCGCCGGTCGTCGCCGCTGCCGCCGTCGGCATCGGTGCCGGTGTCGCCCCCGCCGGTCCCGGACAGAAGCGCTTCGGCCAGGCGGTGACGGACGCGGGCGAGGTCGTAGGGGCGGTCGAGGCGCTCGAAGGCGGCGACCGCCTCGGACCAGTCGTCCGGGGTGCAGCGGCCCTCGGCGCGCAGCAGTTCGGCGCGCAGCCAGCGCTCGTGGGCCTGCCAGACGGGCGCATTGGTGGCGACCCGTTTGGCGGCCTCCCGGATGCGTTCGAGGATCTTGGGGCGGCCGGGGTCGGCGGCGGGCAGACCGATGGCCTGGGCCTCGGCGACGGCGGCGGCCACCAGCAGGGGCCAGGTCTCGAAATGGGTGCCGGGCCGGAACCCGGAGTCCAGGACCTGTTCGAGGGTGGCGCGGGCGTCGAGAAGGCGGCCTTCGGCGGCGGAGACCTGGATATCGATCCGCTCCAGGGGCTGGTGGTGCTGGGGTGCGACGTCATGGGTGCCGTAGTGCTCGCGGGCCGCGGCCAGTTGGCGGCGGGCCTCGGCCACCTCGCCGCGGGCGAGCGCGAGTTCGGCCAGGAGGCGGGCGTGGAAGCCGCGGGGTTTGGAGCTCTGGCCCACCCGCTCGGCCTTGGTCGCGGCCTCGGCGGCCTCGTCCCAGCGGCCCAGGGTGAAGAGGGATTCGGCGAGGTTGCCCCAGATCCAGGCCTCTTTGTCGAACTGGCCGAACTTCTTGGCGAAGGCGAGCCCCGTCTCCAGGATCGGCACGGCCTCGCGGGAGCGGCCGACTGTTTCGAGGGAGGACGGAAGGTTCACATAACTGCGGCCCGCGACATTGGAGATGCCCTCCGCGACCGTCCGCTCGTTCACCTCGACCAGCTCGGCGAGACCCGCCTCGACATCGCCGGAGGCGACCATGAGGCCGGCCAGGGTGAGGCGGGCGTCCATCTCGATCTCGCGGGCGCCCACCATGCGCGCGTACTCGACCGCGCGCTCGGCGGCCACATAGGCGTCCGGTCCCGGAACGTGCACCATCGACCAGCCGGCGACCTTGGCCAGTACCTCCGCGTGCACCTCGGAGGGCGGCAGACCGCGCACCAGCTCCTGCGCGGAGGCGAGTTCCGACCAGCCGTCGCCGCGGCCCTGGTGCCGGATCAGGACGGAGCGCTGCACCCAGAACCAGGCGGCCCGCAGCGGGTCACCCTCGTCGTTGATGAGATGCAGGGCACGCTTGGTGATCTTCAGGGCACGCTCGCGCTCCCCGCTGAGCCGCCCGGCGACGGCGGCCTCCGCCATCAGGTCGAGGTAGCTCAGAGGCGTGCTCTCCGGGTCGCAGCCGCAGGCGGGATACACCTCGGCGTAGTCGACGGGCCGCAGACCGGCGCGTACATCGTCGGGGACGGTGTCCCACAGCTCCATCGCCCGCTCCAGGAGCCGCAGTTGCTCGGAGTGGGCGTGCCGGCCGCGGGCCGCGACGGAGGCGTCCAGGACGGCGGGCAGGGCCTTGGCGGGGTCGTGGGCGTGGTACCAGTAGCTCGCCAGCCGCATGACGCGCTGGTCGGCGGGGACGAGCGTCGGGTCGGCCTCCAGGGCTTCGGCGTAGCGGCGGTTGAGGCGGGAGCGCTCGCCGGGCAGCAGGTCGTCGCCGACGGCCTCGCGGACCAGGGAGTGGCGGAAGCGGTAGCCGTCGCCGCCGGGAGCGGCCTGCAGGATGTTGGCACCGACCGCCGCCCGCAGCGCCTCGATGAGGTCGTCCTCGGCGAGCCGGGCCACGGCGGCGAGCAGCCGGTACTCGACGGTGGAGCCGCCCTCGGCGACGATCCGGGCGACCCGCTGGGCGCTCTCGGGCAGCGACTCGACCCGGACGAGGAGCAGGTCGCGCAGGGAGTCGGTGAGGCCGGTGCGGCAGCCGTCGTCGGCGGCGACGGCGAGTTCCTCGACGAAGAAGGCGTTGCCGTCGGAGCGCCGGAAGATCTCGTCGACCTGGGCCTGGTCGGGCTCGGCGGCGCGGATGCCGGCGATCTGGCGGGCCACTTCCTGCCGGTTGAAGCGGCCGAGCTCGATCCGGCGGACCGTGCGGAGCCGGTCGAGTTCGGCGAGCAGGGGGCGCAGCGGGTGGCGGCGGTGGATGTCGTCGGCGCGGTAGGTGGCGAGGACGAGGAGGCGGCCGGTGCGCAGGGTGCGGAAGAGGTAGGCGAGGAGGTGGCGGGTGGAGGCGTCGGCCCAGTGCAGGTCCTCCAGGGCTACGACGACCGTGCGCTCGGCGGCGACGCGCTCCAGGAGGCGCGCGGTGAGTTCGAAGAGGCGGGCCATGCCCTCCTCGTCGCCGCGGCGGGCCCGGTGTGCGGTGGGGGTCTCCGCCAACTCGGGGAGCAGCCGGGCGAGTTCCTCCTCCTGGCCGGCGGCGGCCGTGGAGAGTTCGGCGGGCAGTTCGCGGCGCAGGGCGCGCAGGGCGGTGGAGAACGGGGCGAAGGGCAGTCCGTCCGCGCCGATCTCGACGCAGCCGCCCAGCGCGACGACGGCACCCCTGCGGCAGGCGGCGGTGGCGAACTCCTCGACCAGCCGGGTCTTGCCGACGCCGGCCTCGCCGCCCAGCAGCAACGCCTGCGGCTCGCCCGCGGCAGCGCGGGCGAGCGCGTCGTTCAGCGTGTCCAGTTCGTCGGCCCGGCCGACGAAGACCGGACTGACGGACCTGGTCTCCACGGTCCCGAGGATGTCACGCGGGTCTGACAACGCGGCACTCGTTTTCGGGAGGGCGGTCGCGGGGAGGAGCGCTCCGCCGGTGTTCCGGGCGAGCGCGGTACGGCCGCCCTCCCGTGCCCGTCCGGTCACGACGCACGGGCGAACAGGTGCCTGCGCGGGCGTTCGGTATGCACCTCCCTCTCGGCGGCCTGCCGGGCCTGCTCGCGGCGGGCCGCGCGCCGGCCGCGGACGGCCTCGCGGGCCAGCCGCTCGTCTGCGGCCTGCCGGCGGAGTTCGGCGGAACGGAGCTGGTGCATCTCGTACTCGTACATCTCAAGTCCCTTGGTGGAGGCGGTTTTTCCGGCTTCGCTTTCTGCGATGCCTCAACCTTCGTCTCCAAGGGGGGTCCGCCACATCGGGAGAGTTCCGCATCTTGCGGGGCCGGACGGGCCTTAGACATGCGTAAGGGGCCTCAGGTCCTCCGTAAGGTGCTTACGGAGGACCTAAGACCCCTGATGAACTGCGGTGACTCAGGTCGCGGACGGCAGGCTGAGCAGGACGTCGGTGTACTTGAGGACAGCGAGGAGCAGGCCTACGACGCCGAGCGCGACGCCCGCCCAGGAGACCGACTTGATCCAGGTGGCCTGCGGCTTGCCGGGGGCGCCGAAGGCGGGCCGGACGAGGGCGCCGACACCGACGAGCAGGCCCACCAGGGCGAAGATGCCGGCCCACAGCGCGGTGGTGTGCCAGGCGTCGCCGTAGACCTCCTTGATCTGCGTCGAGACGCTCGCGGTGGACGCGGTGTGGAGCTGGCCGACGAGGGTCTCGCGGGCGGCGGCGACGGAGCCGATCCAGCCGCCGGAGAGCGAGATGAAGCCGAGCGCGGCGGAGACCACGGCGGCGGCACCCTGGCCGACGCCGGAGGAACCTTCCGGCTCCTCGAGCCCGAGCTTCGCGAGCTCGGCCGCGTACTCCTCCTCGGTGAGGTCGTCCTCGTCCTCGGAGGCCTCGGCCTCGGTGGCCTCCGCGTTGGCGGGCTCCTGCTCGGTCACTTCCTCGTCGGTCTTGGTGACGTCTGCCTTCGTCACATCGGTCTTGGTGACGTCGACGGTTTCCGCGTCGCTCTTCACCTCGGTGGCCTCGTTCGCGGCCTCGTCAACAGTCTTGGTACCCATGGTGCGCACGGTAGGGGTGGTTTCTGAGAAGTTCCTTAAAGATCGCTGTGTCAGGCACGCGCGCGTGCCTCGCGCCACTCGGGTGCGAGCACGGACCACACCTCTATGTCGTGCCGTACGCCCCCGTGGGGGTGTGATTCGCGGAGGACCGCGTCCCTGGTCATGCCCATGCGGCGCGCAACATTCAGGCTCTTCTCATTGCCCGCGGCGGCATGCCATTCGACGCGGTGGACACCGCGTTGTTCGATCGCGAAGTCGATGAGGATCCGGATCGCCCGGGTGATCAGTCCGCGCCCGGCGGCGGCGGGTTCAAGCCAGCAGCCGACCTCGCAGTTGCCCTGATCGGCGTGGAAGTTCAGGAACAGGACGCCGCCGACGAGCTTGCCGTCCAGCCAGATCCCGTGCAGGGACGCGCTGTCGGCGGCGCGCAGGTCGGCGTAGCGCTGGAGCATGTCCCGCGTGGAGTCGATGTCCGTCGCCTTGGAGCCGAAGGAGATGTACTGGCCGATGAACTCCCGGCCGCGGTCCAGGTGGGCGAGGAACTCCTCGGCGTGCCACGGCTCCAGGGGACGCAGTTCGGCCCCGTCGTCACCCAGGGATATCGCGTACATCCTGCTCCCGCTCCTTCGCCAGTACGTCCGCCACCTCGGCGTCCGTCGCAGCGGCCAGCCTCTCATGGGCGGCGCGGCACTCCGGGGGCTCGATGCTGATGCGGGGCAGGACGCGGTCCAGGCGGCGGGGCAGCCACCAGTTGGCGCCACCGAGCAGGTGCATGAGGGCGGGCACCAGGAGGGTGCGCAGGACGAACGCGTCCAGGGCTACGGCCGAGGCGAGCGCGATGCCGAACATGGCGATCACGCGGTCGCCGCTGAGCACGAAGGCGAGGAAGACCGAGATCATGATGACGGCGGCCGAGTTGATGACTCGGCTGGTCTCGGCGAGACCGACGCGGACGGCCCGGCGGTTGTCGCCGGTTTCCAGCCATTCCTCGTACATCCGGCTGACCAGGAAGACCTGGTAGTCCATCGAGAGCCCGAAGAGGACCGACACCATGATCACGGGGAGGAAGGGTTCGATGGGTCCGGCCCGGCCGAGGCCCAGGAACTCGCTCCCCCAGCCCCACTGGAAGATCGCGACGACGACCCCGAAGGCGGCTGCCACGGCGGCGACGTTCATCGCGGCGGCCTTGAGCGGGATGCCGACCGAACGGAAGGCGAGCAGGAGCAGCACGCAGCCGAGCGAGATGACGACCCCGACGAAAAGCGGGAGCTTGCCGACGATCACGGCCGCGAAGTCGTCGTAGCTCGCGGTCACTCCGCCGACGTGGATGTCGAGCGAGGTGCCCGTCTCGGCCCTCGGCAGTACCTCGGTGCGCAGCCGCTCGACGAGATCGCTGGTCCTCTGGGACTGCGGAGCCGAGTCCGGTACGACGGTGAAGTACCCGGTGGCACCACCGGCGTCGTAGGTCACCGGGGTCACGGAGGCGATGCCCTCGGTGGTGCGGAGGGTTGCGTCGAGGTTGTCGAGGGCGAGCTTGTCCTCGGCTCCGTCGATCTTCGTGACGAGCGTGAGCGGGCCGTTGACGCCGGGCCCGAAGCCGGTCGCGAGGAGGTCGTAGGCCTGGCGGGTGGTCGAGGACTTGGAGTCGTTGCCCTGGTCGGAGGTGCCCAGGTGGAGCGAGAGCGTCGGCAGGGCGAGGACGGTGATGACGGCCAGGGCGAGGGTGCCGAGGAGTTTGGGGTGGCGCTCGACGAACGCGGACCAGCGGGCGGCGAGGCCGGTGGGCAGCTCCGGCCGGGGCCCGTGCTCGGCCAGTCGGCGCCGTTCGCGGCGGCTGAGGGCCCGGGGGCCGATGAAGGACAGCAGGGCCGGGAGAAGGGTCACGGAGGCCGCGACGGTGAGCATCACGGTCAACGAGGCGGCGATCGCGACCCCGTTGAGGAAGCTCAGCCGCAGGATCAGCATCCCCAGGAGGGCGATGCACACCGTGGCGCCCGCGAAGACGACCGCGCGCCCGGTGGTGGCGACCGCGTTGGTGACGGCCTCGGTGACGGACAGTCCGCGTTTCAGCCCGCGCCGGTGCCGGGTCACGATGAACAGGGCGTAGTCGATGCCGACGCCGAGCCCGACCAGCATGCCGAGCATGGGCGCGAAGTCGGCGACGGTCATCGCGTGCCCGAGGAGCACGATCGCCGCGTAGGCGGTGCCGACGCTCACCAGGGCGGTGCCGATGGGCAGCAGCGAGGCGGCGAGCGAACCGAAGGCGAGGAACAGCACGAGGGCGGCGACGGCCACCCCGACGATCTCGGCGGTGTGCCCGCTCGACGACTCGGTGAGCCCGATGGCGCTGCCGCCCAGCTCGACCTGCAGTCCGTCGGTCTCGGCGGCCTTCGCGGCGCGGACGACCGCCCGCGCCTCGGACTTGCCGATGTCCTCGGCCTGGTGCGCGAAGGTGACGGTGGCGTAGGCGGTCCGCCCGTCGGCGCTGATCCGGCCGGTGCCCTGGCCGTCGTACGGGCTGACCACGGAGGCGACTCCGGGGAGGCTCGCGATCTTGTCCAGGGCGCCGGTCATGGTCTGTTCGACGTCGGCGGCACGGACGGAGCCGGGCGAGGTGCGCCAGACCACGGTGTCGCTGTCGCCGCCGAGGCCCGGAAACGCCTCCTTGAGAAGCTGAGTTGCACGGCCCGACTCGGTGCCGGGGGCCTCGTAGTCGTTCGAGTACGCCGAGCCGGTGACGGCGGCGGCAGCGGTGACCCCGCCGAACGCGAGGAGCCACAGCAGGACGGCGGCAAGGCGGTGCCGAACACACCAGCGGGCAAGGGCTGCCACGAACGTGCTCCCGGGGATGGCGAATTGTGGATCTTTGACCGGGAAACATCGTCCGAAGGATGAACAGCCCGCAAAGAACGCATGAGCAATACACGGCCACTCTCGCAGCCGAAAGTGATCGTTCATGACGTTCGAGGGCTTCATCACCGGAGTGGGAGCCAGATCACAGGACAGTAACGGCGACTCTGTCACCCCGGCGGGCACCTCAGTCGAACTGGTCCCCCAGCGCCATCACCATCGCGCCGACGACCAGCAGCCACAGCGCCCGTCTGGTACGGCCCCGGGAGCCGAGCACCGACGCGAGGGCGCACAGCGCGGCGCCCACGGCATAGGCGGCCGGGACGAGCACCGGTTCGGAACCGCCGGCCCTGAGCGCCGCCGCGGCCACGCCGGCCAGGGCCAGCACGGCGCCGGTCAGGGCCGCAGTCCAGCGGGCCCGCCGCGCGTCCAGTGCGGGATCGTCGAAGTCCGGTGTCTCGGATTCTCCGCGTCCGTCCATGGCGGGCGAGCGTAGCGCGTCCTCCTGAGAGACCTCGTGCACGGCCAACCGACGTCCTCCACAATCTCGTTGCTCTCCCACAGGAGCTACGCAGAACCGGAGGGGCCCGTTCACCGAACATCCCCGGGGGACGCATCTCAGCCGATGCGTCCCCCGGGGATGTCGATTTCCTACGGCGTCTCAGCCCTCGCTGACGCCCAGCTGCTCCAGGATCAGCTCCTTGACGCGGGCCGCGTCGGCCTGACCTCGGGTGGCCTTCATGACCGCGCCGACCAGGGCACCGGCCGCGGCCACCTTGCCGCCGCGGATCTTGTCGGCGACGCCCGGGTTGCCGGCGATGGCCTCCTGGACGGCGGTGGTGAGGGCGCCGTCGTCGGAGACGACCTTCAGACCGCGCTTCTCGACGACCTCGTCCGGAGTGCCCTCGCCGGCGAGGACGCCCTCGATGACCTGGCGGGCCAGCTTGTCGTTCAGTTCACCGGCGGTCACCAGCGCGGTGACCCGGGCGACCTGCTCCGGCGTGATGGGGAGTTCGTCGAGCGCCTTGCCCGACTCGTTGGCGCTGCGCGCCAGTTCACCCATCCACCACTTGCGGGCGGAGGCCGCGTCGGCACCGGCGTCGATCGTCGCGACGATCGGGTCGATGGCACCGGCGTTGAGGATCGACTGCATGTCGAACGCGGTGATCCCCCACTCCTCGGTCAGCCGGTTGCGGCGGGCCAGCGGCTGCTCGGGCAGCCCGGCGCGGATCTCCTCGACCCACTCGCGCGAAGGAGCGACCGGCACCAGGTCCGGCTCCGGGAAGTACCGGTAGTCCTCCGCCTCCTCCTTCACGCGGCCCGAGGTCGTGGACCCGGTGTCCTCGTGGAAGTGGCGGGTCTCCTGGATGATCGTGCCGCCGGAGTTCAGCACCGCGGCGTGGCGCTGGATCTCGTAACGGGCGGCGCGCTCCACGGAGCGCAGCGAGTTGACGTTCTTCGTCTCGCTGCGGGTGCCGAACTTCTCGCGGCCGTGCGGGCGCAGCGACAGGTTCACGTCGCAGCGCATCTGCCCCTGCTCCATGCGGGCTTCCGACACCCCGAGCGCCCGGATCAGCTCGCGCAGCTCGGCGACGTAGGCCTTCGCGACCTCGGGAGCACGCTCACCGGCGCCCTCGATCGGCTTGGTGACGATCTCGATGAGCGGGATGCCGGCGCGGTTGTAGTCGAGCAGCGAGTGCGAGGCGCCGTGGATACGGCCCGTCGCGCCGCCGACGTGCAGCGACTTGCCGGTGTCCTCCTCCATGTGGGCGCGCTCGATCTGCACCCGGAAGGTCTCGCCGTCCTCCAGCTGGACGTCGAGGTAGCCGTTGAAGGCGATCGGCTCGTCGTACTGGGAGGTCTGGAAGTTCTTCGGCATGTCCGGATAGAAGTAGTTCTTCCGGGCGAAGCGGCACCACTCGGCGATCTCGCAGTTCAGCGCGAGGCCGATCCTGATCGCGGACTCGACGCCGATCGCGTTGACGACCGGGAGCGCGCCGGGCATGCCGAGGCAGGTCGGGCAGGTCTGCGAGTTCGGTTCGGCGCCCAGTTCGGTCGAACAGCCGCAGAACATCTTGGTCTTGGTGCCGAGTTCGACATGGACCTCAAGGCCCATGACGGGGTCGTACGACGCGAGAGCGTCCTCGTACGACTCCAGGTCGGTCGTGGTGGTCACGGTGAACTTTCCCTCTCAGCCCAGCAGGACGTCGTCGTCGCCCAGCCGCTTCAGCTCGCGGTACAGGATGGCGAGGCCGGTGACGATCGCGACGGCGGAGACCGTGGCGTCGATCAGACGGAGCGTGTCGTGCTCGGTGCGCGCCTTCTTGATCTGCTTGGCGACACCCAGCGCGCCGAACGCGGTGGTGGCGATGGACACATAGGTGCCGGACTTGGACTTCTTGAAGCCCTTGGCCTTCGACAGTGCGTTGCTCACAGCGACGGTGCCTCCTCAAGCAGCGGGTGGCCCCACTTTTCCACGAAGGCGGCCTCGACGGCGGCGCCGACCTTGTAAAGGCGGTCGTCCTTCAGCGCCGGGGCGATGATCTGCAGCCCGACCGGCAGGCCGTCTTCCGGTGCGAGACCGCAGGGCAGCGACATTGCCGAGTTGCCCGCCAGGTTGGTCGGGATGGTGCACAGGTCCGCGAGGTACATCGCCATCGGGTCGTCGGCACGCTCGCCGATCGGGAAGGCGGTGGTCGGCGTCGTCGGCGACACGATCACATCGACGCTCTCGAACGACTTCTCGAAGTCGCGGGTGATGAGCGTACGGACCTTCTGGGCGCTGCCGTAGTAAGCGTCGTAGTACCCAGAACTCAGCGCGTACGTCCCGAGCATGATGCGGCGCTTCACCTCGGGGCCGAAGCCCGCCTCACGGGTGAGGGAGGTGACCTCCTCGGCCGAGTGGGTGCCGTCGTCGCCGACACGGAGGCCGTAGCGCAGGCCGTCGAAACGGGCCAGGTTCGACGAACACTCGGAGGGCGCGATCAGGTAGTACGCCGACAGGGCGAGGTCGAAGGACGGGCAGTCCAACTCGACGATCTCGGCGCCGAGTTCCTTCAGTACGGCGACGGCCTCGTCGAAGCGCTGGATGACTCCGGCCTGGTAGCCCTCGCCGCGGAACTGCTTGACGACGCCGACGCGCATGCCCTGCACACTGCCGTTGCGGGCGGCCTCGACGACCGGCGGAACAGGGGCGTCGATCGACGTGGAGTCCAGCGGGTCGTGGCCGGCGATGACCTCGTGCAGCAGCGCCGCGTCCAGGACCGTACGGGCGCAGGGCCCGCCCTGGTCGAGGGAGGACGAGAACGCCACCATGCCGTACCGGGAGACCGCGCCGTACGTCGGCTTGACGCCGACCGTGCCGGTGACGGCGGCCGGCTGGCGGATGGAGCCGCCGGTGTCCGTCCCGATCGCCAGCGGCGCCTGGAAGGAGGCGAGCGCGGCGGAGGAGCCACCGCCGGAGCCGCCGGGGATCCTGGTGAGGTCCCAGGGGTTGCCGGTAGGCCCATAGGCGCTGTTCTCGGTGGAGGACCCCATGGCGAACTCGTCCATGTTGGTCTTGCCGAGGATGACGACGTCGGCGGCCTTCAGCCGCTTGGTGACGGTCGCGTCGTACGGCGGGATCCAGCCTTCGAGGATCTTCGAGCCGACGGTCGTCGGAATGCCCTCGGTGGTGAAGATGTCCTTGAGCGCGAGCGGGACGCCGGCGAGCGGCCCCAACTCCTCGCCCCTGGCCCGCTTCTCGTCGACCGCACGGGCCTGCGCGAGGGCGCCCTCGCGGTCGACGTGCAGGAAGGCGTGCACCTTCGCGTCGACCTCCTCGATCCGGGCGAGGTGGGCCTCGGTGACCTCGACAGCCGTGAGCACGCCGGACGCGATGTTCGCGGCGGTCTCGGCGGCGGTGAGCCGGATGATGCTGCTGTGGTCCGTCATGGTGATTAGTCCTCCCCCAGGATCTGCGGCACCTTGAAACGCTGCTGCTCCTGGGCCGGGGCGCCGGAGAGCGCCTGCTCGGGGGTGAGCGAGGGACGGACCTCGTCCGCGCGCATGACGTTCGTCAGCGGCAGCGGGTGGGAGGTCGGCGGTACGTCTTGGTCGGCGACCTCGCTGACGCGGGCGACCGCGCCGATGATGTCGTCCAGCTGTCCCGCGAAGTGTTCGAGCTCTTCGGGCTTCAGCTCCAGACGCGCCAGCCGGGCGAGGTGGGCGACCTCCTCGCGCGTGATGCCAGGCATGCAGCGTTCCTCTGGGGTGAGTGTGTGTGGTTTGGGGCCAATCCTATGGGGCGGGGGGCCGTAGCCGTTAAACGGTTTCGATCGCCCGCTTCTCAGCAGGCGTGAGGTGAGCTACCCGGGGGCGCGGGACTGTGCCAATCCGCGGCCCCGCCGCGCCAGCGCGCCCAGGGCCGGTGATCGTCCACTCGACAACGAAGGCTGCGTCGCAAGGGGCGCGGGGAACTGCGCGACCGGCCACGACGCACCCGCAGCCGCGAACCGGCAGAAGCCCCTCCCCAGTAGGCGCAGCCTTTCAGCCAAGCCGCCCCGGATCATCCGCAGCAGCCGCCGGCAACGCGGCGCGCGGCCGCTGCCACCCCCGGGACCCCCGCGCCAGCAACCACGCCGTCATGTCCTCCGGAGGCATCGCCGCGGCGACCAGCCACCCCTGCACCGCATCACACCCGAGATCCCGCAACCGCTCCCACGTCTCGTCGTCCTCAACACCCTCCGCAACGACGAGCAACCCCAGCGAGTGTGCGAGATCCACCGTGCACCGCACGATCTCCGCGTCCTCCGTGTCCACCGCGAGCCGTGCCACGAACGAGCGGTCGATCTTCAACTCGCTGACCGGGAGCCGCCGTAGATGCACGAGGGACGAGTAGCCCGTGCCGAAGTCGTCGAGGGACATCTTGACGCCGTGGCCGGTGAGGCCGTTGAGGGTGTCGGCGGCGCGCTGGGGGTCCTCCAGGAGGACGTGTTCGGTTATCTCCAGCTGGAGGGATCCCGCCGGGACACCGTGGCGGGCGAGGCGCGCGGCGACCGAGCCCGCGAAGCCGGGAGTGTGCACATCGCGCGGGGAGACGTTCACCGCGACCGGTACGAACAGGCCCTGGGCGCGCCACCTGGCGACCTGGGCCAGGGCCGTGTCGAGCACGTACTCGGTCAGATGGGGCATCAGACCGGACGACTCGGCGATCGCTATGAACTCGTCCGGCGGCACCTTCCCGCGCTCGGGATGCACCCACCGCACCAGCGCCTCGAGCCCGGCGACCTGACCGTCGAAGCGCACCTTGGGCTGGTAGTGCACCTGCACCTCGTGCGCGTCGAGCGCCCGGCGCAGATCTCCCAACAGGCCCAGCCGGTCGGGGGTGTTGGAGTCCCGCTTGGACTCGTAGACCTCTACGCCCGTACGGTCCCGCTTCGCCTGGTACATCGCGACGTCCGCCCGGCGCAGCAGGCCCTCGGCGTCGAGGGCGTGGTCGGGGAAGACGGCGACGCCCGCACTGGCCTCCAGGACGAGGGTGAGCCCGTCGAGGTCGAGCGGGGAGCTGAGCGCGGCGACGAGGTTGCGGGCGACCCGGGTCGCGGACGTCGTGGAGTCGGCGACGGGCAGCAGTACGGCGAACTCGTCGCCGCCGAGCCGCGCGGCCTCCGCCCCGCGCGGCAGCGCCACCCGCAGCCGGTCGGCTATCTGCAACAGCAGCCGGTCACCGGCCAGATGGCCCAAGGTGTCGTTGACCGATCGGAAGCGGTCGAGGTCGATCAGCATGAGCGCGGCCTTGGCGCCGATACGTTCCGCGTCGTCCAGGGCGGTCCAGATGCGCTCCAGGAGCCACTGCCGGTTGGGCAGCCCGGTCAGTGGATCGCGCAGTTGCTCCTCGGCCCTGGCGCGGGCCATCCACAGGGTGGAGTCGAGGGCTATGAGCGGGATCGAGAAGAGGGGCAGCAGGACCGGCTGGGCGACCGCGACCACACAGATCAGCGGGGCGATGCCGAGCAGGGCGACCGCGACCAGTCCCTGTCTGAGCAGGGCGGTGCGGGCGACGGTGGGCAGTCCGCCGTGGCGCGGGGCGTGCAGATACCAGAGCAGGGTGCGGGTCACGGCGAGATAGGCGAGGGCGACCAGGATCACTTCGGGGGCGGTGTAGACCGTCCAGGTGTCCGGGTTCCAGGGCTTCTCGACGGACGGCACCCGGCCGAACGCGCCCAGCACGAGCGCTCCGGCGGCTATCCCGAGGATGTCCACCGCGCCGTGCAGCAGACCCTGGCGCCAGCGGTTGCGGCGGGCTATGCCGACCAGGACGACGACGGTGAGGCTGACCATGCCGGCGGCGACCCAGCCGTAGAGCAGCAGGACGCCGAGGGTGAGGGCGGCGCCCGAGCCGGTGCCGCCCCACCAGCGGGCGCGGCCGAGGGCGACCAGGTGGCCGACGATGATGCCGGTGAGGACGGCCAGCGACCAGCCGACGGTGCCGGACGGGAAGAGCGCGTGGTCGCCGGTGAACGCCCGGAAGAAGCCGGCGCCCAGGACGAAGCCGGCCGCGGCCACCACCGCCGTGGGCAGCGCGGGCCAGTTCAGATGGCGTCCGCTTTCGCCGCCCGGCAGTGCGGAGGCGTGGTTGGCGGAGAGCGGTGCGTCGTGGCGCGCGTCCGGTGTGGAGTACTGTCCGGTGGCGCGCGGCTGGGTGCTGCCCGGACGCTCCACGGGGCGCGCTCCCCAACGACTCTCCCGCCAGGCGCCGGTGAGCCGGCGCAGGAGTGAGTCCGGGGGGGCGCTCTCGGTCGGTTCCATTCCCGTCCCTCTCACAGCCGGCGGTGCCCACGCCACGCGGTCCGATGCCCGACTTCCATCAACGGAACCGCGTTTGGAAAACCCTTCCCCTTGCTCACCAAGAGCAGGGGGTTGCCCCAACCGCAGCTGGGCACGGCAGGTGCACACCTCAACAGTAGGCCGCAGAAGGCTTCCACGGGCAGCGGTCGTAGACGGTTGCCCGAATGCGACCCGGCCACCCGTATGCATCTGGTATGCGCCGATCGGGTGGCCTTCAACCGCTGCTCCTCGCTACTCCTCGGCCGGAAGCGCGACTTCGGCGGCTGCCTCGGGGCCCTGTTCCAGCAGGACGGTGAAGCCGTCCTCGTTCAGAACCGGCACCTTGACCTGCATCGCCTTGTCGTACTTGGAACCAGGATTGTCACCTACAACGACGAAAGACGTCTTCTTCGAAACAGAACCGGTCACTTTCGCTCCCCGGCTCTGCAGGGCGTCCTTGGCCCCGTCGCGCGTGAAGTGTTCGAGTGTGCCGGTCACGACGACGGTCAGCCCTTCGAGCGGACGCGGGCCCTCGTCCTCGGCGGAACCCTCCTCCTCCATCCGGACCCCGGCGGCCCGCCACTTGCGGAGGATCTCCTGGTGCCATTCCTCGGCGAACCACTCCTTGAGGGAGGCGGCGATGATCGCGCCGACGCCGTCGGTGTTCGCCAACTCCTCCTCGGTGGCCTGCTCGATACGCTCGATCGAGCGGAACTCGCGGGCCAGCGCCTCGGCGGCGACCGGGCCGACATGACGGATCGACAGGCCGGTGAGGATGCGGGCGAGCGGGCGGTCCTTGGCCGCGGCGATGGTCTCCAGCATCGCGAGCGCGTTCTTCTTGGGCTCGCCCTGCTGGTTGGCGAAGACCGTGGCGATCTTCTCCTCGCCGGTCTTCGGGTCGCGCTTGGGCAGCCCGCTGTCCTGGTCGAGGACGTACGCCTTGATGGGCAGCAACTGCTCGATGGTGAGGTCGAACAGGTCGCCCTCGTCCTTCAGCGGCGGGTCCGCCGGCTCCAGCGGCTTGGTGAGGGCGGCGGCCGACACATAGCCGAAGTGGTCGATGTCCAGCGCCTTGCGGCCCGCGAGGTAGAAGAGCCGCTCCCTCAACTGGGCGGGGCAGGTACGGGCGTTCGGGCAGCGGAGGTCGATGTCGCCCTCCTTCATCGGCCGCAGCGGTGTCCCGCACTCGGGGCACTCGGCCGGCATCACGAACTCCCGCTCGCTGCCGTCACGCAGGTCGGCGACCGGGCCGAGGATCTCCGGGATGACGTCACCGGCCTTGCGCAGCACCACCGTGTCGCCGATGAGGACGCCCTTGGCCTTGACGACCTCCTGGTTGTGCAGCGTCG